>CESI01017249.1_pt1 | contig 36631 bp, 40 predicted proteins | sample 356301 | NCBI WGS metagenome assembly CESI01 (sample SAMEA2621423, study PRJEB7988) | marine metagenome | biome: marine biome (ENVO:00000447); feature: deep chlorophyll maximum layer (ENVO:xxxxxxxx); material: "saline water (ENVO:00002010), including plankton (ENVO:xxxxxxxx)" | depth 40 m | reverse complement strand
TAGGGACCACTTTGGGAGTATTTCGGACCCTACTTGATATCAACGGCTGCAATACTTAGGATCTCACTTGGCAAATAGGTTTTTCTTCCTTAGATAGCCCATTACTTGAACCAGGAAATTATAATGCAAAACGTCGTCTTGATCATCCACCTTCTTTTGGCCGTCACTTTGATTGGCCTCGTTCTGTTGCAACGTTCTGAAGGCGGTGGCCTGGGCATGGGTGGCGGCGGTGGCGGTGGCGCTATGTCCGGCCGCGCAGCGGCTTCTGCGATGACCAAGTTGACGTGGATCCTTGCTATTGCATTTATTTGCACATCACTTGGCTTAACAATCCTCCAAGTTCAGAAGTCCTCCGGTAGCTCAGTTCTGGATCAGTTGATGCCAATTACAGAGCAATCCAGCACCCCAAGTGCAGACGACCTGTTGCCGCCATCGGCCGCAGACTCTGCACCTCTTTTGCCGATTGCTGAGTAACCAACCCCTAAATATTGCGGTTAGAGTAATTTTAGCCGCTTTATATTGATCTAGAGATTGCAGAATCATCGTGAAGCTGTTAGGGCTTTATTCCCGTAGTTAAGTGGAATTTTCTTACCAAAATTTGAAACACGGGGATCCCTTTTTATGGCGCGTTATGTATTTGTTACCGGTGGTGTTGTTTCATCTCTTGGCAAAGGTTTGGCCTCAGCAGCCTTGGGCGCCTTATTGCAAGCCCGTGGATTTTCAGTCCGGTTGCGCAAGCTTGATCCCTACTTGAACGTCGACCCTGGGACGATGTCCCCATTCGAACATGGCGAAGTATTTGTAACCGATGACGGTGCAGAAACCGATCTGGATTTGGGCCATTATGAACGCTTCACCGGCGTGGCCGCCCGCATGACCGATTCTGTCTCCTCTGGTCGGATCTATTCCACAGTGTTGGAAAAAGAGCGTCGCGGCGATTATCTCGGCAAAACCATCCAAGTTGTCCCCCATGTCACAAATGAAATTAAAGAATTTCTTAAAGTCGGTGACGATGAGGTTGATTTCATGCTCTGCGAAATTGGAGGCACAGTCGGCGACATCGAAGGCCTGCCCTTTTTCGAAGCCATCAGACAGTTTGCCCATGATAAGCCCCGCGGCGAGTGTATTTTCATGCACCTCACATTGTTGCCCTATCTGGCCGCCAGCGGTGAGCTGAAAACCAAACCAACACAACACAGCGTAAAAGAATTGCAATCCATCGGGATCGCACCTGACATTTTGGTCTGCCGCTCGGAGCATCCAATCCCAGAGAAAGAGCGTGAGAAAATTGCGCTGTTTTGTAACGTGCGCAAAGAATCCGTGGTCGCCGCCTATGATTTGAAATCGATATATGAGGCACCTTTGGCCTATCACGCGCAGGGCTTGGACCAAGCTGTTCTTGACGCGTTTGGCATATCACCGGCTCCCAAACCTGAGTTGAGCAAATGGGTCGATGTACAAGACCGGGTGAACAATCCCGAAGGCGAGGTCAAAATCGCCATTGTCGGTAAATATACCCAACTCGAAGATGCCTATAAGTCTATCAAAGAAGCGCTCATCCATGGTGGCATGTCCAATCGCGTTAAAGTGAATGTGGAATGGGTCGACGCAGAAGTATTTGATCATGAGGACGCCGCGCCACATCTGGAGGGGTTCCATGCTATTTTGGTTCCCGGCGGTTTTGGCGAGCGTGGCACCGAAGGTAAAATCAAAGCCGCACAATTCGCCCGTGAACGCAAAGTGCCTTATCTCGGCATCTGCCTTGGTATGCAAATGGCCGTCATCGAGGCTGCACGCAACTTGATTGATGTGCCCGATGCTGGCTCTGAAGAGTTTGATCACGAATCCAGCAAAAAGCGGTTCACCCCGGTTGTCTATCACCTTAAAGAATGGGTACAGGGCAACCACAAGGTGCGTCGCAAAGAATCCGACGACAAAGGCGGCAGCATGCGCTTGGGTGCTTATAACGCAACACTGAACTCTGAGTCATTGGTGGCCAAAATTTATGGCAGCACCCTAATCGAAGAGCGCCACCGCCACCGCTATGAGGTCGACATCAAATTCCGCGAGCAGCTCGAAGAAAAGGGCCTAATTTTTTCTGGCATGTCCCCAGATGGCTGTTTGCCTGAGATCGTGGAAGTCCAAGATCACCCGTGGTTTATTGGGGTTCAGTTTCACCCAGAGCTGAAGTCGAAACCCTTCGCCCCGCACCCCTTGTTCCGGGACTTCGTGCGCGCCGCGAAAAAAATGAGCCGTTTGGTCTAAAAGACCAGCCCAGAAAAAGGAATAACTCATGGCCAAAGGATATTGGATCGCCCATAATCAAGTCACCAATGTGGAAGCCTATGAAGACTATAAGGTGGCCGCGGCTCCGGCCCTACGAGCTTATGGTGCAAAATTCTTGGTCCGAGGCGGTGCGGCAGAGTTCCCCGAAGGCTCTCTGCGCCCTCGTACGATTGTGATTGAATTCCCCAGCCTCCAAGCGGCGCAAGACTGTTACGCCAGCGCGACCTATCAGGTTGCCAAAACCATTCGTGAGCCGGTCTCAATCGGTGATATCGTCATCGTTGAAGGTTATGACGGCTAATTTATCCGCGGCAGCACAGCTTGCTGCACAATTTGGAGGCTAAGATGTTTGCAAATCTATTTTCGCGTAAATCCATCGCAGAGACTGAAGAGATTACCGCACCGTTGGCTCTGGCCGCTTTGATGGTGCGGATCGCCAAATCTGACGATGACTACGCCACCGCCGAATGCGAGCGGATCGATGCGGTTCTGTCTGTGCTCTATAGCCTATCCACAGCACAAGCCTCAGCACTGCGCCTGCGTGCTGAAGCTTTGGAAGCCGATGCACCAGATACCGTCCGCTTCACCCGCGCCATCAAAGAGGAAGTCCCCTATGAGGAGCGCTTCGACGTTGTACACGCCCTATGGCAGGTGGTCTTGGCAGACGGCACGCGTGACCAAGAGGAAGATGCCCTAATGCGTCTATTAGCCAGCCTCTTAGGTGTGAATGATCGCGATAGTGCGATTGCCCGCCAACAGGCCTAACTGCAATGTTCGCGCATCTGCCCATGTATAATGTGCCATCCAACCGCGCAGCGCATGTGCGGCTGTGGCAGACGGTTCAGGACGTTATGCCCTCGGCACCAAATTTGGCACCGGCCCCCGGAGATCTTATCGCCGATTGGCTAAGCCCCAATCTGTTTTTATCACAAACCTGCGGCCTGCCCTTTCGCGCCAAACTGCACGGGCTAGTGCAGCTGGTCGCCACGCCTGACAATCAAATTCCCAACTGCGCTGCTGGATATTACCATTCGGTGATCCTTGCGCGCAAAGGTTCAGATCCAGACTTGGCCGCCAATGATTTTATTTTAGCCTATAATGAGCCATTGTCACAATCTGGCTGGGCCGCGCCACAGTCCATCGGCATCACTGGCGTATCGCGGGTGCAAACCGGTGGGCATGCAGCCTCTGCGCAGGCTGTGATGGACGGGACTGCCGATGTGGCCGCCATAGATGCGCTCAGCTGGTATTTTCTGTCACGCGATTGGGACAAGGCCTCCAGTCTGACGGTTTTAACCACGACCCCCACAACCCCAACCCTTCCTTATATTACAGCACTAAACCAGGACGCGAACGCCCTCCGGCACGGATTAAATCGAGCGATTCTCTCGTTGGATCCAAAAGACCGTGAAACGCTGCAAATCTTCGGGTTAGTCGTCATAAAAGAAGAAAAGTATCTAAATTTTCCCCTTCCGCCGACCCCTTGACCCCGCGGAATGCCGCTTTTAGATTGTATAATCCGCCCTGCGCAGCCTAGTATTGCCTAAGATGAGATGGGGAACTCTGTGCAAGATCAACACGCACCTATAATCGAGATTAAAGGCCTGCACAAAGCCTATGGCGAGTTGAAAGTGCTGAAAGGCATCGACATAACTGCCAAGCGCGGTGATGTGGTGGCGCTTATTGGCTCCTCCGGATCTGGTAAGTCCACGCTTCTGCGCTGCTGCAATATGCTTGAAATCAGCCAAGAAGGCATCATCCTATTTCAGGGTGAAGCTGTCAAATGGAAAGGCACCGGCCACAATCGACGTCCAGCCGATCCCGCACAGGTCACCCGATTGCGCACCAATCTCTCCATGGTTTTCCAACAGTTCAATCTTTGGGCCCATATGACTATTTTGCAAAATGTCATGGAAGCCCCAGTCACCGTGCTTAAGCAAGACCGGGCCGAGGTCGAGACCCGCGCCCGCGCCCTGCTGCAAAAAGTTGGCATCGATGAAAAATGCGACATCTACCCCGCCCAGCTGTCTGGTGGGCAACAACAACGCGCCGCTATTGCCCGTGCTTTGGCGATGGAGCCACAGGCGCTCTTGTTTGACGAACCCACATCCGCACTCGATCCAGAGCTCGAACAAGAGGTGATCCGCGTCATCAAAGATCTAGCCTCCGAGGGCCGCACGATGTTGATCGTCACCCATGATATGGCCATGGCCCGTGATGTGGCTGATCATGTAATATTTTTGCACCAAGGGCTGATCGAAGAGCAAGGCCCGCCCGATGCGCTATTTAGTGCCCCAAAATCACAACGGCTACAGCAGTTTCTTTCTGCCGTCGCTTAACCAAACTCAGCCACTCATCTTAGGGAGACAACCATGAACAAGCTGATCTTAACCACCGCCGCATTGGCACTCACCGCGGGCATGTCTTTTGCCGACACCGTCCGTTTAGGTACGGAGGGTGCATACGCGCCTTGGAATTACACCGATGACAACGGCGAAATTGCTGGGTTTGAGCGGGAATTAGGCGATAAACTCTGTGAACTGTTACTACTAGAGTGTGTTTGGGTCAAAAATGATTGGGACAGCATCATTCCAAACCTAGTATCCAGCAACTATGACGCAATCATGGCTGGTATGTCGATAACTGCAGAGCGTGACGAGAAGATTGATTTCACACAACCCTATGCCCAACCCGATCCGTCTGCATACATGGCTCTTTCGGCTGATATTAATCTTTCTGGCGCTGTTATCGCAGCTCAGACTAATACCATCCAATCTGGGTTTATTGCGGCTTCTGGAGCAATTTTAGTCGAGTTTTCAACTCCAGAAGAAACTATTGCTGCCGTCAAAAATGGAGAAGCCGATGCTGTTTTGGCAGATAGTTCCTTTCTTACACCAATTGCGGAATCAGACCCTGACTTAGTTCTCTTGGCAAAAACTGAGCTAATCGGTGGTGGTGTTGGCATGGGACTTCGCGAATCTGACGATGATTTGCGCGTAAAATTTGATGCAGCAATTGCACTGATGAAGGCAAATGGAACCCTTAACGCTCTAATTACAAAACATAAAATCGGTGATTTATTCTAAATACTTCAAGTACGATGAGGGGCGGGGCATAAGTGTTCGCCCTTCAGCTTACTCAAGACAACACTGAAACATAACAAGGTGCCATAAAGCACCCCGGCCAAAGGTTTTGAAAGATTTTTAGTTTCTGCTCAGATCCAAGCGCCGTTGAAGGCCTGCCCTGGCTTAGCTGTTATCTGAGCATGGGCAATCACCTTATGTTTTACTATTCATTTGGTACCGTTTTAGTCTTACTCTCCATCACAGCACCTGCAGCTCTAATTTTTGGTTTTGCAGGCGCAACATTGGCTCGCGCGCAGTTTTTTCCGATGCGGTGGTTAGGTAAAATTTATATTTCCGCAGTGCGCGGTATCCCCGACATCGCTTTCTTTCTCTTTTTCGTAATTGCGCTTGACCAAGGATTTGAGTGGTTGCGCCACCAAGCCTTTTGTCCGAATTGGCCTGATCCCATTCGCCAGGGCAGTGATTTTGTTGTCTGTACAGCGGCGAAACTGCCCCTAGGCAGTGCCCCGCAATATATGCATGAGATCTACGGGTTCTTCACAGCAGCTTTCACCTTCGCAATAGTTTTTGGCGCCTTTGCTGCCAATGTGTTGTTTGGTGCGATGCGGGCAGTGCCTAAGGAGCAAATAGAAACAGCTCAAGCTTACGGCATGCGCGAAAGCCAAGTATTTTGGCGTATATTAGTTCCACAAATGTGGGTCTATGCACTACCCGGCCTCTCCAATCTCTGGATGGTGTTAATTAAGGCCACGCCATTACTGTTCCTTCTTGGTGTGGAAGATATCGTTTATTGGGCCCGAGAACTAGGCAGCAGTAAATTGGCAAAATTTTCTTCATACCCACATGGGGATTGGCGCATGTACTACTTCATGTTCCTACTTGTCTTTTATTTGGCCTTCACCAAGGTTTCAGAAATTTTTCTTGAGCGGTTAATGAAACGTCTAACCTGCGGGCAAGGGACTTTAGGTGGTGGTGCATGAGTTGTAGTCAAACTATTCTAGACTATAGTCTTCGCTCGCTGGGTTATGGTGCTCGCCTGTTACCAAAAACCGACTTTACTCTATGTCAGCATTTCACCCTGATTGGCTCCGGCCTGCTCTGGAACATCTATTTTGGCTTTTTGGCCCTCTTGGTGGGTTTTTTTATTGCTAATGCCTTAGCCCTCGCAAAAGCAAGCCCGTACTCAGTATTTCGCGAGCCTGCAGAATGGTTTGTTCTAGTGTTCAGAGGTTCACCGCTATTTATCCAATTTTTCTTAGCTTATTTTATCTTTTTACGCCTAAAACAAAAAGGTATTCTGCCCTGGCTAACCGCCGCACAAGTCGGTGCGTTAGTAGTCCTGATTCTAAATACTGCTGCATATTCTGCTGAAATTTTTTATGGCGCATTACGCTCAGTCCCCAAAGGTGAGGTAGAGGCTGCTGATGCCTATGGTCTGGCCGGCTGGAAAAGGTTTAGGCGAATCATTTGGCCGACGACTATGCGGTTGGCTTGGCCTGCCTACACAAATGAGGCCATATTCCTGTTTCACGCCACAACCTTGGTATTTTTCTCTGGATTCCCGGCTTGGCAACAACGCGGTGATGCGCTTTACTATGCAAGTTACTTTGCTGATAAGACCTTCAACCCCTTTGTGGCCTACCCAATTTTGGCCTTCTATTTTGTGATTTTGACCTTCACTATCATTGGGGTATTCGGGTTTATCAACAACCGGCTTAACCGACATCTTCCACAAGAAGCGCGTCCAAAACTGCGCTACCGACCACAGGTAATCAGATGAGTAAATCACTTCGCGTCGCGGCCGTTGATCTCAACGGCCAGCTGCGTGGCAAACGCGTTGCGGCTGGGATGGCAGACAAGCAAATGCGGATGCCTTTGTCTGTGCTTAATATTGATGTATTTGGCGCTGACATTGAGGACTCTCCGCTGGTGTTTGAAAGCGGAGACCAAGACGGCATTATGGAGACCACCGACCGCGACCCGATCCCCCTGCCATGGGTGGCCGGCAACGCGCTTTTGGATCTTCGCATGATGTACAACGAGGATGGCTCACCCTTTGAGGGTGACCCGCGCATTGCACTCGCCCAAGTCTTAGAGCGTTTTGCCATTAACGGCTGGCAGGTTATTGCAGCCTGTGAACTGGAATTCTTCCTGTTGGAGGATGGGGGCAATCTAGCGCCACCGATAAACCCAAAGACTGGCCGTCGTCTGTTCAGCACTGAAATCCTATCAATGCGCGAGCTTGATGGGTTCGACGTGTTTTTTAACGATGTCGCAGATGGCGCACGGATGATGGGACTTGGCGAACTGACCATTACCAGCGAGGCTGGTATCGGGCAGTTCGAGGTCACGATGACCCACGGTCCCGCGCTGCATATTGCCGATAACGTGATATTGCTCAAAGAGCTGATCAAAGGCACGGCCCGCAATCACAGCATGGCCGCCACCTTCATGGCCAAGCCTTTTGCCACCGAAAGTGGCAATGGGCTGCACACGCATTTCTCCGTTTTGAATACCGCGGGCAAGAATATTTTTTGCAATGAAAATACTTTAGAATCCGCTGTTGCGGGCTGTTTGCAGGCCTTTGAGGCAAGCACATTGTTTTTTGCCCCCTATACCAACAGCTTTGAGCGGTTTGTCGGCGGCGCCCATGCGCCAACCTCTGCAACTTGGGGCTATGAAAATCGGACCGTTGCAGTGAGAATTCCCAGTGGACCAGAGGCTGCCACCCGAATTGAGCACCGTGTCGCCGGTGGTGATACAAACCCCTATCTGATGCTCACAGCCATTTTCGGTGCGGCTTTGAAGGGCATGGAAGGCAACGCCAACGCACCGGCTCCCATAAGCGGAAACGCCTATGAGCAACCGGTGCTGATGCCAGGCCTTCTCACTGATTTGACCGCTGCCATCGACGGGCTTGGGGCACCGCTTCTAACAGAATTTATGCCCAGAATGATCTTGGAAAACCTTGCGGCCACCAAGTCGCAGGAACGCGACCTGTTTGAGAAAATGTCAGATCATGAGGCTATTTTGGCTCTGATCGATACCGCGTAAACAGGTCTTTTCAATTGATCTTTTCAGGCCTAGGGTAACTTAAAATCTGAAAGAGGATTCAATGCTGATCGGCATTCTACAGTGTGGCCATGCGCCCGACGACGTACAAAGCCTACACGGTGATTTCGACACTATGTTCGCAGCTCTGCTTCAGGGCCATGGTTTTACCTTTAAGACTTGGAATGTAGTAGATGATGATTTTCCTACCACCCCGCTTGAAGCCCATGGCTGGCTGATCACCGGATCAAAGCATGGTGTCTATGAGCGTCATGATTTTATCACACCGCTCAGCGCCTTGATCACAAAGATCTATGCTAGCGCCCGCCCGATGGTTGGAGTTTGCTTTGGCCATCAGATGATCGCTCAGGCATTAGGCGGGACCGTCGAGAAGTTTGATGGCGGCTGGGCCATTGGTCGTCAAAATTATGCCTTTGGAGGTCACGGCACTATCGCCCTCAACGCTTGGCACCAAGATCAAGTGATCGCTTTGCCGCCCGAGGCTCAAGTCATAGCTGGCAACGATTTTTGCAAGTTCGCCGCTCTGGTCTACGAAGATAAGGCCTATACCATCCAACCGCATCCTGAATTCAGCAACCCGGTGTTCTCCGATTACGTCAGCGCCCGCCGTGACAGCCCAGCCTATCCTGCATCCTTGATGGACCGCGCGGATCAAACGACCAATATCCCAATACAAGACGGCCTTATAGCCGATGATATTGCGGCCTTCTTCAAGGGGACATTCAAACCTGAGGTGCTCGCATGAGCTGGAAAACTGAACTGCCTGAAGCTGCCAAAGCCTATATCGGCGACCGCCAGTTGGATGAAGTGGAATGTATCATTTCAGATTTTCCTGGCGTGGCCCGCGGCAAAGCAGTTCCTGCGACAAAATTTGCCAAGCAAAAACACTTTTACCTACCTAATTCCATCTTTTTGCAAACGCTGACTGGCGAATGGGCAGAAGCAGCTGGAGAAGAAGGCTGGGTGGAACCTGACATGATATTGCGGCCCGATTTAGACACCGCTACGGCGGCGCCCTGGACCGCTGATGTTACCCTACAAGTTATCCACGACGCCTTTGGTCGCGACGAAACGCCAATTCCCACAGCCCCGCGCAATGTTCTCAAGCGTGTGGTGCAGTTGTTTCGCAACAAAGGTTTGGAACCTGTGGTGGCTCCTGAGATGGAATTTTTTCTCGTCGCCCGCAACATTGATCCCGCCAAAGCCATCATGCCCATGATGGGCCGTTCTGGGCGCCCCGCTGCAGCCCGTCAGGCCTATTCAATGTCGGCCGTAGACGAATATGGACCGGTGATTGACGATATCTACGACTTTGCAGAGGCGCAGGGGTTTGAGATTGACGGTATCACCCAAGAGGGCGGTGCAGGCCAGGTCGAAATCAATCTACGCCATGGCGATCCAGTTAAGCTGGCCGATGAGGTATTCTACTTCAAACGCCTGATCCGGGAAGCGGCCCTTAAACATGATTGTTTCGCCACGTTCATGGCCAAGCCCATCGCCCAAGAGCCTGGCTCAGCCATGCATATTCACCATTCCTTCTTGGATGCAGAAGGGCAGAATATATTCGTGGGACCACAGGGCGGCGAGACAGATATATTTTATCATATGATTGCCGGGCTACAAAATCATCTGCCCTCAGTGATCGCCATGTTGGCCCCCTACGTGAACAGCTACCGACGCTACGTCAAAGATCACGCAGCCCCAATCAACCTTGAGTGGGCCCGCGACAACCGCACCACAGGTATCCGCATCCCACTGTCAGACCCGCAAGCGCGCCGGATTGAGAACCGCTTGGCCGGCATGGACTGCAACCCTTACCTTGGCATTGCCGCATCTTTGGCCTGTTGCTACCTTGGACTGCTAGACCAAGAACGCCCGGATAAGCAATACCGTGGCGATGCCTATGACGGAGAAGAGGCCATACCTTACGACCTGTTCACAGCCCTCGATTTGTTCGATAAAGCCAACCGACTGCATGAGGTGCTCGGTCCTGAATTTGCCCGGGTTTATTCCATTGTAAAACGCACAGAGTATAGCGAGTTCCTGCAGGTGATATCGCCTTGGGAGCGCGAGCATCTGTTGCTGAATGTCTAATTTTCTCTACGCCAATGATCAGCGTGCGACTTACCCGTCCAGTTGGTACGCTCAAAGCGTTGACCATGGGCCCAAGCGCGCGGGGCTCGACCAACCGTTGACATGCGATGTCTGTGTGATCGGGGCTGGCTTTACTGGCCTGTCCACAGCCTTACATCTGGCGCAAAAAGGCTTTCGCGTTGTCGTGTTGGAGGCCCATCGGGTAGGCTTTGGCGCATCTGGCCGCAATGGTGGGCAGATGGGCTCAGGGCTCAACCAAGATCAATGCAAGTTAGAAAAAACTCTAGGCCACGACGCTGCGCATCGCTTGTGGGAGATGACCCAAGAAGCAAAATCCCTGACCCGCAGCTTGATCGCGCAGCATGCCCCTGAGGCAGGCTATCAGTCAGGCGTGGCAGAGGCTGATTTCACCCAATCCGACAGCGACACCAGCCACGCCAAAGCCGATTATTTGGCGCGCAACTATGGTTATATGGACATTGAATGCCTCAATAAATTGGCAATATCCGCCCTGATCAAATCCCCGTCTTATGCCGGTGGAATTCTAGACTGGGGCGCCGGACATCTGCACCCACTGCGCTACGCTATGGGACTAGCTCAGGCCGCTGAGACAGCAGGCGCCACCCTCTATGAAGACAGCGCTGTGCTGCAGGTACAAGATGGCACGCCCAATATTGTTGACACCGAGCACGGCCAAGTTAGGGCCGGCTATGTGGTCCATGCCACCAATGGCTATCATAACAGCCTCAACCGAAAGCAGGCGAAGCGGGTCCTGCCAATCAACAACTACCTTGTGGCTACCGCCCCGCTTGCAGACCCACAGTCTGTGTTAGCCAAAAATATTGCCGTAGCCGACAACCGTTTTGTGCTGAATTACTACCGCCTGAGCCATGATAATCGGCTGATCTTTGGCGGTGGCGAAAGCTATGGCGCAAAATTTTCCAAGGATATCTTCGCAAAAGTACGCCGCCCCCTCACGCAGATATTCCCCCAACTCGCAGATGTCGATCTCACCCATGCATGGGGCGGCACCCTTGGCATCACAACAACGCGGCTGCCCATGTTCGCGCGCGTAGGCCACCAACAGCTCACAGCTTCTGGTTACTCCGGCCATGGGATTGCTCTGGCAGGTTTTGCGGGCTTGGTGCTCGCAGAAGCCATCGCCGGCAATGCCGCCCGCTTTGATCTGCTGTCCAAGCTCCCGGGCCCTGCCTTTCCAGGTGGACAGGCGCTCCGCAGCCCCATTATGACTTTAGCAATGACATGGTTCTCTCTGCGCGATAAGCTGGGCCTATGAAACAGATGCGCCCGTGCCACAGATCGCCAAAAACCGTGCCCAACCCCGGTTGGTTTACAGTGTCCAATGGTACATGGGCCTGGGCCGGTGCGCCGCCACAGTGCAACCAAGGGCAGTTTGCCCCCTGTTAAACTGGCCTTAAATTCTTCTGGGCTAAAATACTCTCGCCGGAGGCTACAGGCACCGGCAATATGTTCAAAGGTCCCCTCATGAAAGACCAATCCCCCAACAGCTGGGAAGCGCGGGCAGATGCCCATTCTTTTTACGGCTTCACCGATTTGCCGACGATTGAAACCCGAGGTGCAACCGTTTTGACCCATGGCGAAGGCCCCTATGTCTTTGACGTGCATGGTCGCGAGTTCCTTGATGCCAACTCTGGTCTTTGGAACATGGTCGCAGGCTTTGATCACGCGGGCATCGCTCAAGCGGCCAAAGATCAATATGATCGCTTTCCCGGGTATCACGCCTTTTTCGGGCGTATGTCAGATCAAACTGTGATGCTGTCCGAGAAACTTGTGGAGGTGTCTCCTTTTGACAGTGGCAAAGTTTTTTACACCAACTCAGGCTCTGAAGCAAATGACACCATGGTTAAAATGCTGTGGTTCTTGCATGGCTCTGAAGGCAACGCCGAGCGGCGCAAGGTTATCACCCGCAAGAACGCCTATCACGGCGTGACAGCAGTTTCGGCTTCAATGACTGGCAAACCCTATAACTCCGTATTCGGCCTACCGCTGCCGGGCTTTTTGCACCTGACCTGCCCACATTATTGGCGCGAAGGCCGCCCTAGTGAGAGCGAAGCACAGTTTACCGCCAGATTGGCCAAGGAACTCGAAGATATGATTCTAACCGAGGGTGCGGAGACCATTGCCGGCTTTTTCGCCGAACCAGTTCTCGGCGCCGGCGGGGTAATTCCGCCACCGGCTGGGTATTTCCAAGCCCTGCAACCCATCTTACAAAAATATGACATTCCGTTGATTTCAGATGAAGTTATTTGTGGCTTTGGACGCACCGGTCACACGTGGGGCTGTGAAGCCTATAATTTTGTACCAGATGCTATCATCAGTTCAAAAAACCTCACCGCAGGCTATTTCCCAATGGGTGCCGTCATCTTGGGCGCGGAGCTGACCAACAGGTTACAAGCGGCTTCTGAAGCCATAGAAGAATTTCCGCATGGTTTTACGGCCTCAGGCCACCCGGTCGGAGCCGCCATCGCTCTAAAGGCGATTGATGTGATCATGAATGAGGGTCTTGCCGAAAATGTACGCAAGCTCACACCCTATTTTGAGGCGCATATGCAGCGATTGTTGGCGCACCCAAATATTGGGGAAGCCCGCGGCAAAGGTTTGATGGGCGCGTTGGAAGCGGTGCAAGATAAGTCCAACAAAACCCCCTTCGCTTCCGATCTCTCGGTCAGTGAGCGGATTGCCAATACTTGTACAGATCATGGGTTGATTTGTAGGCCTTTGGGGCAATCTATTGTCTTGTGCCCAGCGTTCATCTTCACCAAAAGCCATATTGATGAGATGTTCGAAAAGCTTGAAGCAGCCTTGAAGCAGGTTTTTTCCGAGGTTGCATAGGTTGCCTGTGGCGGGACATGTCCTCGCCGCAGGCTCTACCGCCTTATAGTTTGGAAAGCTTTTCCTGAAGCGCCGCCAATTGTGATTTAATGTAACTCAAATCATCTGATGACTCAGTTTTACTGGATTCTGCAGCATTCGGCGCAGGGGAACCAGAAAGCCCCCCGGTCATGGCTTTCATGAAGGCTTCTTGTTGGGCTTTCATGATTTCAAAACCTGGCATGGCCGCCATCGGATTGACGACCGTCAAATTTTCCATCGCTTTTGATTGCCCATCACGCAGCATTTCAAAGCTTGCCGCCAAAAATTGCGGCACGACAGATGTCGCTTGGGTTGCGTAGGAACGGACAAGGTCTGTCAAAACCTCGACGGGTAAAACGCTCTCGCCCCGGCTCTCATGCTCAGCGATGATTTGTAGCAAATATTGCCGGGTCAGATCGTCCCCAGATTTCAGGTTGATGATTTGGACATCACGGCCACTGCGAATAAAACCCGCAATGTCTTCCAATGTCACATAATCGCTCGATTCTGTATTGTACAAACGTCGGCTTGCGTAACGTTTGATCAAAAGCGGTTTGGTCTTTTCAGTCATATCCAGACCTTTACAGCAGCGACTCACCGCGATTGCGCGGCACTGCGGCAATGCTATGCAAACGCAGCACAAAAAGAAAGGGCGCAGTAAATGCTACGCTCTTTTTCGATTGGTTCAATTAAATTCGGGAGGAACGTTGATCCTAATTCTTCATGTTCAGCTTAAGCAGCTTTATTGGCTTTTTTATTGCAGCAGTTGCTTCAGCGCTTAGGTCTTTGCCAGCAGCATCATCAATTCAGCAGAGCCAAGCTAAACTTTTTTAGCAACACTTGCGATCGCAGCCATGTTTTCAGCAGCCATTTCAGCGGAAGAAGAAGCTAACTCAGAAAGAGTTTGCGCTGCTGCCGCTGAATCAGTGTTAGCTTTTGAAAGGACTGCAACTTTTCCAAGGAAGCTTTTGTCCAAGCTAAAAAAAACTCAGCAGATTTCATGGCAGCTTCCAAAGCAACAGCTGACATTTTTTCGCTAAGAGCCTTTGGGTCAGTGCATCAACATGCTGCAAATTCCAGCTTAATCGCTCTAATGCTGCGACTGCATCGTTGTTGTCAGTTGTCATGTCGACAAAAGCCTCCCATTTTGCAGTTGAAGCATATGTGTAAATTAACATTATTTCAATAATATAATGATGCATAGCTGCCATTCAAGGAAAGAGATGTCGATGCGCTAGATAGCAACCTACGATATGATAGAAACCCTCCGCAACACCAACCAAAGGATGGGAGCGGCGGCAAAAGCTATGGCCTCCTACCCAGTTTTCGCAATGATTCCCAATCCCGTCTTTCAATGGATGTCAGCTTGGGGTGAGGTCACAGAACGCGTTTTTCACGCATGGTCGTAAAGCCCGGCTGGCGGTTGGACTTTGTTTAGACCGAGGATGGCAAAGATCATTTGGTTGAAGTTGAAACCATTTTGGCCAAACCGGTTGGCGATTTGATTCACTTCTCCGTTCCAGGCCGCAAAGTCCGTGACCGCAAGGTCTTGCTGATCGCGCCGATGTCCGGGCATTATGCAACCCTTCTGCGCTCGACAGCTCGCAGCCTTTTGCCCGATTGAGAAGTCTATATCACCGATTGGCGCAACGCGCGGGATATACCCATTAGCGAAGGCAAATTCGATGTTGAGGATTACACGCTTTATTTGGCTGAGTTCATGCGCACTTTGGGTTCAGACACACATATGATTGCAGTCTGCCAACCCGGCCCCAAAGTACTTGTGGCCACGGCCTATTTGGCAGCCACAAACTCAGGAATACAGCCTACCAGCCTAACACTAATTGGCGGTCCCATCGATCCAGATGCAAACCCCAGCGATATCACCGATTTCGGCCATCGGGTTCAAATGGGCCAGCTTGAAGAAACCATGATCCAGCAGGTTGGCTTTCAACATGTGGGCGTTGGGCGCAGGGTCTATCCGGGCTTACTACAATTGATGTCTTTCATGTCAATGAACGGTAAAACTCACAGCAAAGCCTTTAGTGATCAGATCACCAAAACGGCACAGGGTGAAGCCCGCGATAATGACAAACATAATCAATTTTATGATAAATATCTAGCCATCATAGATATGACTGCTGAGTTTTACCTCTCGACGGTGGATCGCATCTTTAAAAATCGCGAAGTGGCGCGCAATGCGTTTTATGTGAACGGCGTTCATGCTGACATTTCACAGATCAAAAATGTACCCGTGATTGTGGTTGAGGGCAAGAAAGACGATATTTCAGCCCCCGGTCAATGTTTGGCCGCTCGGGATCTGCTGACAGGCCTGCCCAAGAAGCTCAAAGCCGCACATCTTGAGCCGGGCGCTGGCCACTACAGCATTTTCACGGGCAAAGGCTGGCGCACCAACATCCGGCCCTTGGTGCTGAAATTCATCGACACGCATCAAAAGCCCAAAGCAGCTAAAACTTCATAGGATTTAAAACTTGATTTTAGCGCCATTGCCAGGCTCTCACGAAGAGTGCTGGCAATGGTTGCTAAAAATGTGACACTATGTGGTCAAAGCGCGGTACGCGCTGAGGAAAGAACGAGCAATGCTACCCGATACGTCACATGATGATGCCCTAGCCCCCCCCAGCGCTGAAACCCAGCTTCGGAATTTGGGATGGAGTGCGTACCTTTGGAACCAAGTGAATCCGGCTGAGCTCGAAAAGTCTCCTCCAGTGCGCATCACTCAAGTGCACAGAAATACCTTGCATATCCAAGGCGCGAACCTCGACATGATGATCCCCTCTCTGCACGGTGTAACGGTTGGGGATTGGTTGCTGTTCAACCGCGAAGACACCCGCTCTAGCCAATTGTTAGATCGCAAAAGTTTGATCAAGCGCCGCGCACCGGGTCATGACCGCAAAGAGCAGTTGATCGCCGCCAATTTGGACACTGCCTTTATCGTGTCGTCCTGCAATAATGATTTTCGCGTCGCCCGGTTGGAGCGCTATGTCGCCATGGCCCACGAAGCCAATGTGACACCGGTGATCGTTTTGACCAAGATCGACTTGGCCAGAGATGTAGGGTCTTTTGTGTCACAAGCCGAAATCATTTCCGAGCGCGTAGCGGTGGTCAGCTTAAACGCCCGAAGCTCCTCAGTGCTGGAAGATCTGGCCTTATGGTGCGCGCCAGGGCAAACTGTGGCCTTTCTAGGGTCTTCCGGTGTTGGCAAATCCACATTGGCAAACACTTTGGCCGGCAATGACGCAATTCAAACCCAAGAGGTACGCAGCAGTGACGATAAGGGCCGTCACACCACCACAGGGCGACAGTTACATATCATGCCGTCGGGTTGTGCCGTGCTTGACACACCTGGAATGCGAGAACTACAGCTCACTGATGTCTCCATAGGGCTGGAAGAAACCTTCGCAGATCTGCATGCCTTGCGGCAAAACTGCAAATTCAACGATTGCGCCCATGACAAAGAACCGGGATGCGCAGTTCAAGCAGCCATTGCCAGCGGTAACGTTGATGTGCCGCGTATGCAGCGCTGGCTTAAGCTGGTGGCTGAGGATGTGGAAAACACGAAAATTCTCGCCGAACGTCGGATGCGAGAGAAGTCAAAGAACAAAAACGTGAAATCCGTTCTAAAACACAGCCACAAAAAATAGGGCTCTTGCTCTAATCGAGCCAAGCCCGCAAAGCGGTAATGGTGGCCTCAGGCTATTCTAAGGTTGGCAGATGACCGCCGTTCTCGATGACCACCAATTCCGCTGGTTCAATAAATTTAGTCATGAATTCATGGCGTTTCGGCAGAGCAATCTGATCCTGCGCCACACAGAGAATTAAAGTTGAGCACTTGATATTGCGCAGCAGGGATTGCTGTTCACGGCGTTTTTGCAAAGCGCGAGATTGGCGCATAAACACCTCCAGCCCCAGAGAGAGCCATATCCACCATCAACTCTAAAATATGTGCCTTAAATGGGGTTTTAGCGAGATAATGTGGCACAAGATCCTATCGCATGATTTCCTCCAACCTTCCAGTACGCGCCGCGATGATTTGTGGCTCACGTTCTGCCGCACGTACGGGGGTTTCCGACACAGGATTGGTGTCCATCAGGCAAAGCCGGCTCACCCGATCTGGGGCACAACGGATAATTTCCATCGCCACCATGCCACCCAAAGACAGCCCACATAAAGCAAAGAGACGCGGAGTCATGTCCAAAATGGGGCTTGCAACCTCTTCAATCCGCTCGCCCAAATGTACTGGCGCCACCATCACGGCACGCTCATGCGATAACCCATCAATTTGAGGGGCAAAAAGCCGCGCGTCGCACATCATGCCCAGCAAGAATATAATAGGTTCTGGGCTCATAAGAGTATTGTGACAAGTTTTCTAACCCCTGCCAAGATCAAGACACCGCCTCTACCGATAATTAACCATTATTTTACGCGGTTAGCCAATCACCCAGCCACCATCGATCAAAAGGGTTCTATCAGATAAAACTTGTTTAAAGCGAGTAGGGCTACTTTGAAGCGGGTGCCGTCAGACAAATGAGTGTGTGCATCAAGTCACATAGATTGGAGAGCCTACTATGGGTGGTCAGAGGCGTTTGATTAAAGTTTTATCTGACAGAATCCATCCAGTTCATCCATTTTCCCATCTGAACTTTACCCTCATCCAGACTGCTGAACTGTGATTATCCTAAATATGTTAGCAAAAATTAAGCCATATCCGTCTCCCTAAAAATGTTAAGTCTAATTTTCCATGGTTTCAATTACATCAGCAATGGCAGCCTCGATCAATGCCAATGCATTTGGCGTTGAAAAACGGTGATCGGCACCTTTGAGCAAGCGCAATTGCACATCTAGGCCCTTGATATGGGCAAAAAGTCTATTGGCCAGTTGTACCGAAACATCCTCATCTTCATCCCCTTGCAACAAGCGAACCGGGAATTGCAATTCGAGCGGCGTACGCAACACCAAATGCGCCCGGCCATCTTCAATCAACCGCTTGGTGATTGGATAAGGGTCACCATAATCTGAGGGGATATTCACCACCCCTTCTTGCAGAAGGTACTTACGGGTATCCTCGTTGAAACCTGCCCAAAATCCATCTTCGGTAAAATCAGGCGCAGCAGCGATTGTGACCAATCCGGCCACTCGCGCGCAAATCCGTTGCGAGATCAGCAACGATATCCAGCCACCCATAGAGGACCCCACCAAGATTTGTGACCCCTCTGTGAGGGTTTCAATAACCGCCTGCGCATCCTCGGCCCAATCGCCGATACAGCCATCGGCAAAAGCCTCCGATGAGGCGCCATGCCCAGAATAATCAAACCGCAAAAACGACCGGCCCTGTGCTTGGCACCAGCTTTCAAGATGCAGAGCTTTGGTGCCTGACATATCCGACATAAAACCGCCCAGAAACACTACGCCTGGGACCTTGCCCACCACTTGCACATAGGCAAGCCTGCGGCCTGAGTCTGTTGTCAAAAAATTCATTTGTTCATTACCCCAAGTCATCGATCATAGGCTAATCAAGACAGTGGCCATTCTAAAGTCGTTTCAGATAGTCATCCCTTCAAGCTCAGCGCATGTGTCATAATGGTCTCAATCATAATGCTTCGGCGGTTGACAGCGAAAATCAAAAGCGCCAAACAGCCTTCGAACCTTATACCCGCAACCGGGCGTTCCGTGGGCGCCAAACTGACGAGGAGTGCCATTGATGGCCCAGATCTCACTTACCCTCCCTGATAATTCCATTCGCAACTATGAAGCCGGTGTCACCGCAGCTGACGTTGCGGCTGAGATCGCATCTTCACTGGCCAAAAAGGCCATTTCTGCCACTGTTGATGGCAAGCATTTCGATCTAGCTTGGCCGATTGAAGCTGATGCGACCATCGCCATTCACACCATGAAAGACGAGCTGCAAGCCGAAGAACTAATACGCCACGATCTGGCCCATGTCATGGCGCGTGCGGTTCAAGAGATTTGGCCTGATGTGCAAGTGACCATCGGTCCGGTGATCAAAGATGGCTGGTATTATGATTTTGACCGCAACGAGCCTTTCGCACCTGAAGACCTTGCCGTCATCGAAAAGAAGATGAAAGACATCATCAACCAACGCGATCCTGTCCACACCGAGGTTTGGGACCGCACCCGCGCCATACAGCATTATACCGATGCAGGTGAGCCCTATAAGGTGGAGCTTATTTCTTCGATCCCAGGCAATGAGCCATTGCGGATGTATTGGCATGGCGAGTGGCAAGATCTCTGCCGTGGCCCACATTTGCAACATACTGGCCAATTACCCGCCGATGCCTTCAAACTGATGAGTGTGGCAGGAGCCTATTGGCGCGGCGACAGCAAACGCGCCATGCTGCAACGCATCTACGGCGTTGCCTTCACCAATAAAGAAAAGCTCAAAGCGCATTTGCATATGTTGGAAGAGGCCGCTAAACGCGACCATCGTAAGCTGGGCCGCGAAATGGATCTGTACCACATGCAAGAAGAGGCCCCCGGCCAAGTCTTCTGGCATCCAAATGGCTGGACCATCTACACTGAGTTGCAAGATTATATGCGCCGCAAACAACGCGCCGGCGGCTATGTCGAGGTGAACACCCCGCAAGTGGTGGACCGCAAGCTTTGGGTGGCATCTGGCCATTGGGATAAATATCAAGAAAATATGTTCATCGTTGAAGTGGATGAAGAGCATGCGCGTGAAAAAGCCGTGAATGCCCTAAAGCCGATGAACTGCCCCTGCCACGTGCAGATTTTCAACCAAGGCCTCAAATCCTACCGGGATTTGCCACTGCGCATGGCCGAATTCGGCAGCTGCGCCCGTTACGAGCCCTCAGGCGCACTGCACGGTATCATGAGGGTGCGAGGCTTTACCCAAGATGACGGGCATATTTTCTGCCGCGAGGACCAGATCGAAGAGGAAACAGCACTTTATATCGAATACCTGACCTCTGTTTACAAAGACCTTGGGTTCGAAAAATTTCGGGTAAAATTCTCCAACCGTCCTGAAAACCGCTCCGGATCAGATGAGGTTTGGGATCGCGCCGAGACTGCGCTTTTGGCAGCCACTCGAAAGGCCGGTATTGAGCCAGAAATGAACCCCGGCGAAGGTGCATTTTACGGGCCAAAGCTCGAGTTCGTGCTGACGGACGCCATTGGCCGTGATTGGCAATGCGGCACCCATCAGGTGGATTTTGTCTTGCCTGAGCGTCTGGGTGCCAGCTATATCGGCGAAGATGGCAACAAGCACCGTCCGGTTATGCTGCACCGCGCCTGCCTTGGCTCGTTCGAACGCTTCATCGGTATTTTAATTGAAGAGCATGCGGGCAAACTGCCGATTTGGTTGGCACCACGTCAGGTGGTTGTGGTCTCTATCGTGTCTGATGCAGATGATTTTGTGCGTGAAGCTGTGGCCGCTCTGCGCGCTGTGGGCGTCCGTGCTGGAGCCGATATTCGCAATGAGAAGATCAACTACAAAGTCCGGGAACATTCCGTGGCAAAAGTACCAGTTATTTTGGCAATTGGAATGAAAGAGGTGGAAGACCGTACTGTTTCAGTCCGCCGCCTTGGCAGCAAACAAAGCGAAGTTATGAATTTGGAACAGTTGGTTGCCAATCTCAAAGTTGAATCAACTCCCCCTGATCTATTGTGATTTGAAAAATAATATCAAAAAAACTCACTCAGATTGAGCGGGCTTTTTTATGATCGGTAAGAAGCCGATTAAGATCCTTGTATATCTGCATAAAACGCGGCGACATCAGGCTTCCACCCGAGGGTCATCTCAGACCCATTCACGATTAAGGGCCGCTTCATCAAAGTGGGATGCGCTTGCAACAATTCCAACGAATCTATGGCGCGCGTTTGCTCGTCCAAACCACGCCATGTAGTGGAAGATTTGTTGATCAAAGCCACTCCAAATATCTCCAAGGCAATTTTCAGAACATTTTTAGGGACACCAGACTCCCGCACGTCAACATATTCAATCGCTATGTTTTTCAAGGCTTTTCGAGCGGCGCGGCAACTGTCGCATGAATTTAAACCGTAGAGTTCCATAAATTTTTCCTTGATTTTATTTCCATTCACATAATTGTAGAGTTGTGACACCTAAAAACAAATATTTATTCGCGGTATTTTGGTTTTCAGGGCCCTGTCATGCCACCGGCGAAGTGTCCGGCGAGCAACTATGAACTAGGAGAATAAAATATGCCTCTGGGCACAGTAAAATGGTTTAACACCACAAAAGGCTTTGGCTTCATCGAACCCGAGGGTGGTGGCAATGATGTTTTTGTTCATATCTCAGCTGTAGAACGTGCTGGAATGACAAGCTTGGCCGATAACCAAAAAATTAATTACGAGTTAATTGAAGGGCGTGATGGCCGTGAGATGGCTGGTGAATTGAGCCGCGCCGACTAATCAGGTTCGGTTATTACAAACGGAGACGCATCCGCAAAAAACTAGGCTCGCCTAGGAAGTGTGGGTTTGCGACTCAAAAAGCTGCATTGGAGCAATCTATGCCCCAATAACATCTTCAAATTCGCGCCATTCACCTTTGCTCATACCTGAGGTTTCATGCGTCACCTTTTCGCCCGCTAACATACGGCGCACGCAATCCAGTGATTTGGCTGACAAGACAGCACCACCCATGCGATAATCCTCAAAAGCACCATAAGCCGCTGGAACCCAATCGCGCACCATGTCGCAAATCGCATCCGCATAGACCCTAATTTCATACTGCGCATGGGCATCTGCCCGCAAACGCAAGAAGTGAAACAGGTTGTGCAGATCGACCTTCCAATACCATTGCGTATAGATATTGGCCGGTAAGTTCATCCGCGCCAATTCCCGCGCCAGACCGTCTTGGCCCTCGTCAGAGATCATCGCTTCATAATTATCATAGGCGCGGTTGCTGTCAGTTTTCAAAATCTCAAGAACCCGAGCCGCCTCAGCACCTTGCAGCACCCGACCACGACCTTGGTTGTTGACCACAGATTGCGCCGCCAAAGAATCCGCCTCGGGAATATAAAACTCCCGATCGAGAATGGAATAGCGCGCTGAGTATTCATTTACATTCGCCGTCCGGTGCCGGATCCACTGCCGCGCCACAAAGACTGGCAGCTTCACATGCAATTTAATTTCGCACATCTCAAACGGAGTCGAATGCCAATGACGCATCAAATAGCGGATCAATCCAACGTCGTTTTGTACAGATTTTGTGCCTTTGCCATAGCTCACGCGGGCAGCCTGACAGATGGCGGCATCATCGCCCATATAATCGATAACCCGAACAAAACCATGATCCAACACGGGCTGCGCTTTATAGAGATGGTTTTCCATCCCAGGCGCCACGGCCCTCAAGGTTGGCTGAGGATTTGATCGCAGCTGATCAATTTCCTCTTGTTGTTCTGGTGTCAGCAGCATCAATATCCCCTAAGTTAACCCCATCTGGAGCGATTCCCTGAACACTATATATGGAGCAATCCAAAGGATGAACCTACTATATAAAGGTAAATGCAAATGAAATATCTACACACAATGGTCCGAGTCGCGGATTTAGAAGCTTCAATCGCGTTTTTCGCCCTTTTGGGGCTCGAAGAAACCCGCCGTTGGGATAATGAAGGTGGCCGATTCACCCTGGTTTTCATGGCTCCCTCCGGCCAACATGAATGCCCCGTTGAGCTGACTTACAATTGGGACGGCGACGAAGGCCTGCCCTCTGACAGTCGTCACTTCGGGCATCTCGCCTATGAAGTGAAAGACATCTACGCAACCTGTCAGCATCTTATGGATAATGGAATCACCATCAATCGTCCACCGCGTGAGGGTCGAATGGCGTTTGTACGTAGCCCAGACAATATTTCCATTGAGCTTCTGCAAGAGGGTGACAACCTCCCCCTTGCCGAGCCTTGGGTAAGCATGAAAAACACTGGCAGTTGGTAACCTTTTCAGCTTTCAGATCGCTTGCAGCGGCAGCTCTAGTTGTTGCCGCAAGCCTATCCTCAGCGCAAGCGGCTTGCCGGCAGGCTTTAGCTTTAGGCTTGGATGTCTCCGGCTCAGTGGATGCCGAGGAATATCAATTACAATTGCAAGGCTTGGCCGCAGCGTTGACCAGCCCCAATGTGACCTCAAGCATTTTATCCATGCCCAAAGCTCCAGTTAAGCTGTTGGTGTTTGAATGGAGCGGACAGAACTATCAGCGAATTCTCGTCCCCTGGACCGAGATTTTAAATGATCAGACCCTGCAAAATCTCTCAGCTGAATTGCGCCAAGCAATGCGGCGCGACGCGCCACCCACCACCGCATTGGGCAAGGCCATTCAGTCTGGTATCGGGTTTTTGAACCAACAATCAGGCTGTTGGAAGCGCACCCTTGATATATCGGGCGACGGAAAGAACAACACCGGTCCAGAGCCACATCGGGTCAACCTACCTGAACAGATCGGAAATATTGTGATCAATGCATTAATCATTGGTATCGACGCAGCCTCCCGCATGTCGCATGCGGAATTGTCCACCGACGAATTGACGGCCTATTTTTCCAATCGGGTTTTGTCAGGGCCCGGGGCATTCTCAGAGGTGGCCATCGGCTTTGACGATTATGAACGTGCCATGAGTCGCAAATTATTGCGCGAATTGGAGTTCATCAGCATGAGCCAGTTGGATCAGTAAATAAATCGGATTTGATTGCTTCAGTAGCACTTAACCTAACGCAATGATCTGTTGATCTCCTCCACGCCAATCTCATCCAACAAAAGCCGGCGCAATCATTGCACAAGAGCCAAGCTCTCGAGGTAATATGTCATGAAGTCTTTGCCATCCTGCGGCTTGTTTGTATTTTGCCCACTCATTGCAAACCCCCTCAATCTGCTGCTTTGAGCAGTATTGGTAATATTCACGAATATTATCTAAACAAGGTGCATTTAATTCGACTGAATTTGCAAACCAGCCACGATATCCCCAATTAAGACAGAAAATTCTGGTGGCGTTGGTGCGGTCCCCGTGACCCAAGAATACAAGTCATGATCATTTTCTTCGAGCAACAGGTCATAGGCCACAAGCTCATCCTTGCTCATGTCTCGCAGGGTTTTATCAGCAAAATGACTTAAAATAAGATCCATTTCCTTGATCCCGCGCCGCATAGACCGCATTTTCAGGCGCTTGATTTTATGCTCGTGTAGCTCAGTCATTTCAGCACCAACCTCAGGTGTTTCTCCAACCGGCTCAAGCGGTCAGCAGTCCGTGTCATATCCGTCTTAATTGCGCGCATTTCAATTAAAATTGTTTGTATATCTTCAGATAGTGGCGTCGCGGTGGGTTCTTCGGGTCCAATTCCTTCTCCGCTCAGCAGCCAAGGCAGAGACACATTGAGCATGCCAGTCAACATTTGCAATTTATTGGCCCGTGGCTCGGACCGGTCTTCCTCCCAAGCTTGTAAGGTGGACAGTTTAATCCCAAGCCTGCGTGACAGCTGTGCTTGTGTCATGCCGGATTTTTCGCGCGCTCCCAAGACACGGTCACCAAAAGTGGCCGCATCGGGGCCAAACCAATCAAATGGTGCATCTAAATTATTTTCCGTCATATCGTACCTCTTTCCAATCGGTTCTGCTTGCAACTTTGTAAACGGAGATCTAAGACTTTGGCAGATAAAATCTAAAATTGAGGTCGGCATGTCGTTTTTGTCAACAACACTTGACCGTGTAAAACCATCCCCCACCATAACTATAACAACAAAAGCGGCGGAATTAAAGGTGGCGGGACATGATGTTATCGGATTGAGTGCAGGTGAGCCGGACTTTGACACTCCAGATAATATCAAAGCCGCAGCCGTGCGGGCCATCACCGAAGGCAAAACAAAATACACCGCACCTGACGGTATGCCCGAACTAAAACAAGCCATTTGCGACAAATTTTTGCGTGAGAATTCATTAAGCTATACCCCGACTCAGGTCAGTGTTGGCACCGGAGGCAAACAGACACTTTACAACGCGTTCATGGCCAGTTTGAACTCAGGCGACGAGGTGGTGATACCCGCCCCCTACTGGGTATCATACCCCGATATGGTGTTACTTGCAGGTGGAACACCCGTTATTGCCGAGACCTCATTTGCAACCAACTACAAGCTCACCGCGGATAAACTGGAAGAAGCTATCACGCCAAAAACCAAATGGTTTATCTTCAACTCTCCCTCCAACCCAACCGGGGCTGGTTATAATTGGGATGAGTTGAAAGCTCTCACCGACGTATTGCTGCGCCATCCGCATGTCTGGGTGATGTCAGATGATATGTATGAGAATCTCGCCTATGGGGATTTCAAGTTTTGCACACCAGCCGAGGTTGAACCCACCCTTTATGACCGCACTCTGACCTGCAACGGCGTGTCTAAGGCCTATGCTATGACCGGTTGGCGGATTGGCTACGCCGCCGGGCCACAGCCCTTGATCACCGCTATGTGTAAGGTGCAATCACAGTCCACTTCGAACCCCTGTACAATAAGCCAATGGGCCGCTGTAGAAGCTCTTAACGGCACACAAGATTTCTTGGTCTCCAATAATGAATCGTTCATTCGCCGCCGCAATTTGGTGGTGGAAATGCTGAACAAGGCTAAAGATATTACCTGCCCAACACCAGAAGGTGCATTTTATGTGTACCCCTCTATTTTTGGGTTGATCGGGAAAACCACGCCCAAAGGTATCAAAATCACCACTGATGAGGTTTTTGCAACCAGCCTTTTGGAGGATGCCGGGGTAGCAGTTGTGTTTGGCGCCGCCTTTGGCTTTTCGCCAAACTTTCGGGTGAGTTATGCAACTTCTGACGAAAATTTGCGCGAGGCCTGCAAACGAATTCAACGCTTTTGTGAAAGCTTGGTTTAATCAAGCTATATTAGACCTTTACCACCTAAATACTTTTCCGCACCCGTGAACATGGGGCCATGCAGTTTAAGGTCGAAACCGAGAACCGCCAAAAATAGGCTAGACTTAGAACAGATTGCTGTGATCAACATTTGCAATGGCGATATGAAGTCACATGGCACCTAAAGCCGGACGCAAGGCGAAGAACAGTTGATCCAAGACTGAGTTACGCAGCGCAAAGATCTGCTCGCCCGGCGCAAAATTTATGATATGCTGCGTCCGGTGGGCCATCTCAATCTCACGGCGCAATAGGCGAAGTCCAAAGCCAGCTATGATGATTTAGAATTGGTAACAGATCAGCTGTTGCTCTCCATGCATGATCTGCGTGCTGTTTTGATGCCGAATAAAACTAACCACATGCTAAAAGAAAAGATCTAAGCCCGCGTAATACCCACACGAGTTAAGACCGCGAACCGCGCCCAAAGTAATAAAGCCGCAACCCCCAGGCCGAAGACCAAGCCCAGCCAGACCCCCGTTTCTTTGAAGTCCAAAACGAAACCTAAGACATAGCTGATTGGCATGCCTATTATCCAATAAGACACCGTCGCGATCAGCATCGGCACTTTGGTATCTTGAAGCCCGCGCAAAAGGCTCAAGGCCACCACCTGCGCCGCATCCACAAATTGAAACATCGCCGCGACAATCAACAACAGAGTGCCAATGCGCAGGATCTCAGGGGTCAGTGTATCTTCTGCATCTAAAAATGCACTGATCAGCATATTGGGTGTGGCCAAAAAGAAGAGAATTGCGACCAAAGCCGCCAAAGTTGAAAGCCCCATCGTGATCGCGGCAGTGCGTTGTACGGCCACCCAATCGCGACGCGCAAAGGCCTTGCCAACCAACACTGTACCCGCCTGAGACAAGCCCAGATGCACCATGAAACTCAGCGCCGCTAATTGCAGCACAATCCCATGTGCCGCCAATTCCAAATGCCCCAGCCAACCCATCATAAATGCAGAGGCCGCGAACAAACCACTTTCCGCCAAAGCCGTGGCTGAAATTGGTAGTGCGAGGCGCATCACGGCCGCTGTGGCCACCCGATCAAACCGCCAGAAGCGCGCAAACATTTCTTGCTCGGGGAAATAACGCTGAATGTAAACAACAAAACCTAGCAAAGACAGGCTCGCCGCAATTACCGAGGCAATCGCTGCCCCCTGCAATCCCAGCTCCGGCATACCCCAATACCCAAAGATCAAAGCATAGTTGATCAGAGCATTGGCAACCAAAACGCCCAAGGAAATCCACAGCACAACGCCCGTATGCTCCAACGCAGAAAGATAGCTGCGCAACACAAGCCCCCAAAGCGCCGGCCACAGCCCAAAGCCCGCTATGCGCAAGTAATCCTGCGCCCCCTCCGCCACAATCACATCTTGTCCCATGGACTCAAGAATTGGGGCTGCAAACCACATCGGCAGAAACAACAACCCAGCCGCAATGGTCGACAACCACAGCCCCATCCTCGTGGCGCGTCTGGCCGATAGCGGATCATCTTCTGCCATGGACTTGGCCACCATCGGCAAAATGGCAAAGGCGAAACCAGAGGTGGCGATAAAAGCTATGAACAAGATCTGTGCGCCCAATGTCACCTGCGCCAAGGCCAAAACTGAATACCAACCGAGCATCAGCGTGTCAGTGGTATGCACCGCAAATTGCGCCACCTGACTGCCAGCCAAAGGCAAGCCCAGCACCAGCAAGGATCGCGCTTCACGTTTGATTGTTTGAGACTTGTTCATGAGCCTTTTTACGCAGCAGTGACACAGCTGACCAGTGGAAAAAGCGTTCACATATTATTCATATATTTCAGGTCTCACTCTCCCCGCGGAGTCGGCAAAATGGGAGAAGTCGCTACAGCCTAAACGCCCAAACGCAAAATCTAGTGTAGAATATGGCCCAACATGTTGGGGAGGCCTTTTCTTGCGACGCAACTTCTGCCATGAATAGCGACAATCAAAGAAAGAGCAGCCCCATGGCAAGTGACCTATTATCCGCAGCTGATGATACCACCTATGACGCGTCATCCATTGAGGTGTTGGAGGGGCTAGAGCCGGTTCGAAAACGCCCAGGTATGTATATTGGTGGTACCGATGAACGGGCGCTGCATCACCTTGTGGCGGAAGTGCTCGATAACTCGATGGATGAGGCCGTAGCAGGTCACGCCAATCGCATCGAGGTTGAGCTTTTGGCCGATTATTCGGTTATGATCCGTGACAATGGCCGCGGCATTCCAGTGGATCCACATCCTAAATTTCCGCATAAATCTGCACTCGAAGTGATCCTTTGCACACTACATGCGGGTGGTAAATTCTCAGGCAAAGCCTATCAAACCTCTGGCGGCCTGCACGGTGTTGGCGCCTCAGTTGTGAATGCGCTCTCCGATTCTATGGTGGTCGAAGTCGCCCGCAATCGTGAATTATATGAGCAACGCTTCTCACGTGGTATTCCGCTTGGGCCCATCCAAAAAATAGGTGCGGCCCCTAATCGGCGCGGTACCACGGTAACGTTCCACGCGGATGAGAAAATTTTTGGCAAGCACCGTTTCAAACCGGCCCGCATGTTCAATTCCATCCGGTCCAAAGCCTATCTGTTCTCAGGCGTTGAAATTCGCTGGAAAAGTCAGATTGACGATGGCGAAACGCCAAAAGAAGCAACCTTCCATTTCCCGGGTGGCCTGTCTGATTACCTCAACGAAACCCTAGGTAAGGCCAGCACCTATGCGGAAACCCCATTTGCGGGCACCGTCGACTTCAAAGAGCGCTTCAATGTGCCCGGCAAAGTCGAATGGGCGGTCAATTGGACGCCCTCTCGCGACGGGTTCATCCAATCTTACTGTAACACCGTGCCAACCCCCGAAGGCGGCACACATGAAAGCGGCTTTTGGGCTGCGGTCTTGAAAGGTATCAAGGCTTACGGCGAATTGGTCAACAATCGAAAAGCAACCAATATCACCCGCGATGATCTCATCGCCGGCGGCTGCGCTTTGGTATCATGTTTTATCAGCGAGCCAGAATTTGTAGGCCAGACCAAAGACCGGTTGGCGACAGTCGAAGCCCAGCGCTTGGTTGAAAATGCTGTGCGAGATCGGTTTGATAATTGGTTGGCCGCCGACACCAAGTCCGCTGGCGCTATCCTTGATTTTCTGGTGCTGCGCGCTGAAGAACGGCTGCGCCGCCGTCAAGAAAAAGAGACTCAGCGCAAATCCGCCACGAAGAAGCTGCGCCTGCCAGGCAAGCTTACCGATTGCACCTCAAAAACCCGCGAAGGCACAGAACTGTTTATAGTGGAAGGCGACAGTGCGGGCGGTTCTGGCAAAGGCGCGCGCAATCGCGTCAACCAAGCCTTGCTACCTTTGAAGGGTAAGATTCTCAACGTGCTGGGGGCAGCATCCAATAAGCTAGGCTCCAATGCAGAAATCAGCGATCTTTGCGAGGCGCTTGGCGTCGGTATGGGATCCAAATTCAACGTCGATGATCTGCGCTATGACAAAATCATCATTATGACGGATGCGGATGTAGACGGTGCGCACATCGCGAGCCTGCTCATGACCTTCTTCTTTTCACAAATGCGGCCCTTGATCGACGCTGGCCACCTGTATCTGGCCTGCCCACCCCTGTTCCGCCTCACCCAAGGGGCTAAACGTGTCTATTGTTTGGATGAAGCTGAAAAAGCCATATGGCTGGAAAAAGGTCTCGGAGGCAAAGGCAAAATTGACGTCAGCCGCTTCAAAGGCTTGGGCGAGATGGATGCAAAGGACCTAAAAGAAACAACAATGAACCCCGCCACCCGAAAATTGATCCGCGTCACAGTGGATGAGGATGTGCCGGGTGAAACCGGAGATTTGATTGAGCGGTTGATGGGCAAGAAACCTGAAAAACGCTTTGAATATATTCAAGAGAATGCAAGGTTTGTAGAAGAGCTGGACGTTTAACACTTTAAGGAGCCTGATGCATGCCAACCTATGCCATCACCATGCTTGCTGCCGGAATTGGTATTCCAGTATTGGCGGCGATGAATGCGGCTTTGGGACGCCATCTTGGGGCGCCTATGTTGGCTGGGGCTGTGTTGCTTGCCGTTGGCTTTCTCACAGTTTTGGTGGTGGCCTTGATCACCGGGCCCGGAGCCCTTGTTAAACTAGCATCCGCTCCCCGGCATTTGCTCTTGGCCGGCTTGTTCCTCGCGTTTTACGTGCTTTCAATCACTGCCATCGCACCCAAGTTTGGCGTTGGAAATGCGATATTTTTTGTGCTAGTTGGTCAGCTGCTCTCTGCAGCCACGATTGACCATTTTGGCCTATTCGGCGCGCAGCCCGTGCCGCTCAGCTGGTCACGTCTCTGTGGGCTGTTGTTGATGGCGACGGGTGTGGTGCTAACGCAAAAGGCCTAAGCTGGGCCACTGCCCAAAACGCCCACTGCATCCCAAAGCTCATCGGGCACATTAACCTCTGCAATAGGCTCCCGATTACTGCCAGGCAGACGAGAGCCCTCTTGCAAAGCCACAGCATCCACCAAACGCGCCAATCTATCGGCAAACCCCGCGTGATGGGTACTTGGGTCAATAATGAAATAGAACTGGCCCAGCCCATGCGGCGCGCCTCCAGGCAGCTTCAGCCCACCCACATCCAAAGAGTTTACAGATCCTGTGATGCCCGCAGCCAGCAGTTCAGCCAAAATCCCAAAGCCCCATCCCTTATATCCGCCAGCCGAAACCAAAGCCCCCAACAAAGCCGCTTCAGGGTCTGTCGTGGGTTCCCCTTGCGCATCCACGGCCCAACCCAAAGGAATGGCCCGGCCCGCAGCCTTGGCCATGGTGATCTTACCCAGCGCCACAGCGGAGGTTGAAAAATCAAAATGTACCGCCAAACCGCCTTGCCCATCAGGAACAGACATAGCGATTGGATTCGTGCCGATCACCTGTTGGCTGCCACCAGGAGGGGCGACAACTGGGCTTGCGTTTGTGAAGCCAATGGCCAGAAAACCTTCTGCGGCCAATTGCGAGGTAAAATATCCAAGCGAGGTGCAGGTATGAGCACGGGCCACAGACAGCGATGCCGTGCCATTTTTCCGAGTGGCTGCAATCGCTGCTGGCAAGGCCGCTTCAAAAGCAGATTGTGCAAATCCAAATTGGGCATCCGACAAAATCGAGCCTGGGCGCGAGGCTGAGACATGCGGATCAACAACGCCATCGACCCGGCCCGTGGCCAGTTGAAGGCAATAGCTTTCGAGATAATACAGCCCACAGATCACGTTTCCATAGGACTCTGCATCCGCAACCGCGCGCGCCACAGAGGCTGCGATCCAATCTTTGGCCCCATAGGCCTGCAAGGCTGTTTTACTGGCACGTTCAATTTCAGTGGCTGAGACGAGTGGCATAGGCTTTCCAATTCACGATATGCTTTGTCAGTTCTAAAAATCGGGGTTCACAGCGAATTTCAACACAATATTACAAGATCTGGCCCTTACTCAGCCGAACCTGCCGATCCATGCGCGCCGCCAAATCCATATTATGGGTGGCAATCAATGCTGCCATGCCCGTGGTGCGAACCAAATCCATTAAGACGCTGAAAACATGATCCGACGTTTCCGGGTCAAGGTTTCCTGTGGGTTCATCCGCCAACAACAGCTCGGGCTCATTGGCCAAAGCCCTACAAAATGCGACCCGTTGCCGTTCGCCGCCTGACATTTCACTCGGCCGGTGATGCCCACGGTCTGCAAGCCCAACTTGGTCCAACAGCTGCAAAGCGCGCAACCGTGCCACTGAGGGTTTGAGACCCGTCGCTTGTTGCGGAAGCATGATGTTTTCCACCGCCGTAAATTCAGGCAGTAGATGATGGAACTGATACACAAACCCAATCTTCATACGCCGCATATCTGTACGCAACCGATCCCCGGCATGGGCCATGTCTTGCCCCACAATTTGCAAGCCCCCACTGTCAGCGGTATCAAGCAAACCGGCAATGTGCAGCAGAGTTGATTTGCCCGCGCCAGAAGGTGCCACAAGCGACACAACCTGCCCCGCCTCCAGCGTCAAATCACAATCTTGCAACACCGGTACTTCATTGGCGTGGCCCAGGTTGTAATACTTATATACACCAGCCATTTTCAGGATCGGTTCACTCATTTCGCAATGCCTCAACCGGGTTCATCCGCGCCGCACGCCGAGCGGGAAAAATGGTTATGATGAAAGACAATGACAGCGAGATGCCCATAGCCTTGGCCACATCCACGCCACGCAATTCCGAGGGCAAATGGTATATTCCACGAATAGAGGGATCCCAAACTTCACCGCCAGAAATATAGTTTACAAGGCTGAAAATTGCATCGATGTTCAGCACGAATAAAACCCCAAACAAAATACCCAACAGTGTTCCGATTAAACCAATCCCCGCGCCGCATAAAAAAAATACCCGCAGCACGGTGCCTTCGGTCAGCCCCATGGTGCGCAGAATTCCTATGTCTCGGCCCTTGTTCTTGACCAACATAATCAGCCCAGAAATGATGTTCATGGTCGACAATAGCATCAGTACGATCATGATCACGAGCATCACATTATCTTCGATGGCCAGGGCCCTGAGAAACCCGCCCGCATAATCGCGCCACGTCTCCAAAAACGCGTTATCACCGCTGGCTTCCCAAATTGCTGTTGTCATATTATCCACCGATTCCGGATCGCTGACAAACACGTCTATTTGATCCGCCTGACCTTCTCTGTTGAAAAAGCTTTGTGCCTCTGCAAACGGCAGGTAAAGGCGGGTTTGGTCGATGTTGTAATGCCCAGCGGTGAAAATATAGGCTACCGTATATGACTTCACGCGGGGGCTGGTGCCAAAAGCAGTTCTGATCCCGTTAGGCGAAATCAGTTTGATGCGATCACCAATGGACAGCCGCAAGGCCTTCGCCACCCCAGAGCCAAGGGCCACACCGTCCGGGAAATCCTCTATATCCCCCAAACTGCGCTCAGAATTGGCCACATTCGGGATTGTTTTGAGCTTATCGAGGGTAATGCCAAACACCATGATTCCATGATTGAGGTCATCGGAGCTACCCATCACTTGGCCGCGGATCAAAGGGGCCACCCGTGTGACACCTGCAACCGCCTCAATGCGATTGGTCAAATCCTCATAGCGATCTATCGCATAATCAAACTTACCAGTTTTCAGATTAAATTCGCGCTCATAAACAGTGACATGGGCATTCGCGCCCAAGATTGCATCAACAAATTCAGTTCGAAATCCGCTACGCACCGCTAATACGATGATTAAAGCCGCAACAGCTAGGGCGATGCCAACCAAGCTGATCAGGGTCATGACGCTCACGCCACCCTCAGCCCGCTTGGCCCGTAGATAGCGCCAAGCAATCAGAAATTCAAAACCAGAAAAAGGGGCCGCGCGCTTCATAGACACCCCTCAAAAACAAAGGAGGCCATAATTAGGGAGCTGGCGCACCCATCGCTCAAAGTCATTTCATATCGCATCATGACATTTTTAGCCTTTTGTTCACGCCAGCCAAATCTTATCCGCCCAAAAGGTATTGGGCTATTACTTTTTCAATAGCAGCCTCAGGCGACATTTCTTCGCTGATGCCTGTTTTTCGATTGGTCAATTCGACCACACCATTTTTCAAGCCCCTTGGCCCTACCGTGATTCGCCATGGTAGACCGATCAAATCCATCGTAGCAAATTTTCCGCCTGCGCGCTCATTGCGATCATCATAGAGCGGCTCAAGACCGGCTTTGGTCAGCTGCTTATATAGATTTTCACACGCCGCACCGGCCTCATCGTCGCCCTGCTTGAGGTTTACAATTCCGCAATGGAACGGGGTTACACCCTCTGGCCAGATGATGCCTTTGTCGTCGTGGCTGGCCTCAATGATAGCGCCTACAAGACGGCTCACACCGATGCCATGACTACCCATATGGACCGGCACTTTCTTGCCTTCCGCATCTTGCACGGACGCCCCCATAGTTTCGGAATATTTGGTGCCAAAGTAAAAGATTTGACCCACCTCGATGCCCCGTGCAACTTTGCGGCGCTCCTCTGGAACCTCGGCAAATAGCGCCTCATCATGGGTTTCATCGGTGCGGGCGTATTTAGTGGTGAACTCTTCCATGATTGACTTGCATTCTGCGACATTGTCAAAATCAATCTCACGATCACCAAATGTCAGATCCGTCACAGCACTGTCATAGAACACTTCGCTCTCGCCTGTTTCCGCCAAGACCAAAAACTCATGGGTGTCATCGCCACCAATCGGACCACTGTCCGCGCGCATTGGAATGGCTTGCAAGCCCATGCGTTCATAGGTGCGCAGATAGCTAACCAAATGGCGATTGTAGGCGTGGAGGGCCTCCTCTTTGGTGAGGTCGAATGTGTAGCCATCTTTCATATAGAACTCACGGCCGCGCATCACCCCAAAACGGGGGCGGCGTTCATCGCGGAATTTCCATTGGATCTGATACATGGTCAAAGGCATGTCTTTATAGCTGGTGACATGGCCACGGAAAATATCGGTGATCAATTCTTCAGCGGTAGGCGTGAACAGCATATCGCGGTCATGACGGTCTTTAAACCGCAGCATTTCCTCACCATAGTCATCATAACGCCCGGATTCACGCCACAGATCTGCAGATTGAATCGTCGGCATAAGCATCGCCAAATGGCCTGCTTTTTCCTGTTCTTCATGAACGATGGTTTCAATTTTCTTGAGAACCTTGAGACCCAAGGGCAACCAAGAATAAACTCCAGCGGCAGATTGTTTGATCATTCCCGCTCGCAGCATCAAACGATGTGAGACAATTTGAGCCTCAGCTGGATTTTCTTTCAGGACGGGCAAAAAATAGCGGCTAAGGCGCATGGAACACTCCAGTTAAATTCTTCATCCTGTTTAGAGCCACGATGCCCTCGTCACAAGCGAAAGCAGCCGAAATAGCGCTTTTTGAGGACATATTTAGCATCAACCTCTTGCAAGGTGCGGCGCAATACGCAAGTTGGATGACAAAGGGAGATTGATCATGGCTTTACCGGTATCTTCACAACTGCGCTACTGGGGTATCGCGGCACTTATCTTTGGCCTGCTGTTATGGCTGCTGGGGGATATGCTCTTGCCGTTCATCTTAGGCGGCGCGATTGCCTATTGCCTTGATCCCGTTGCTGATCGCTTACAACGCTGGGGATTATCTCGGTTGCTGTCGACCGCCGTGATCACATTAGTGGCGATGCTAGCCTTCGTTTTGGCCATTTTACTGATCGTGCCACTCTTAGTGGAACAGGCCATTGCGCTGTTCAACACGGCGCCAGCCATTTCTGCGAAATTGTGGGGCTTTTTGACGACGCGCTTTCCAGACCTCTTGGACAACAGCAGCAGTATCAGACAGTCGCTCACCGGATTGGGAGAGACCATTCAGTCGCGGGGCGGTGATTTGATGAATGGCGTAGCCTCTTCACTGAATTCGCTCGTAAATATACTGGTATTGATCGTGGTGGTGCCAGTTGTGTCTTTCTATCTACTACTGGATTGGGACAATCTTGTGACCAAAATCGACGAGCTGGTACCGCGCGACCATGTTAACAACGTGCGCCGTTTGGGTCGTGAAATCGATGCCACACTTGCCTCTTTCATCCGCGGCCAAGGTACAGTGTGCTTTATTCAAGGCCTATACTACGCCAGTGCCTTGATGCTGGCCGGTCTGAACTATGGCATCGTGGTGGGTTTCGTTGCTGGTATCATCTCATTCATCCCCTATGTCGGCGCATTGGTCGGCGGGGGGTTGGCGCTGGGGTTGGCTCTGTTCCAATTTTGGGGTGACTGGACCTCTATCAGCATTATCGCGGTCATCTTCATGATCGGGCAGGTTTTAGAGGGCAATTTCCTGACGCCTAAATTGGTTGGGAATTCCGTGGGTCTGCATCCGGTGTGGTTGATTTTCGCCCTCTCAGTATTTGGCGGCCTATTTGGATTTGTCGGCATGCTGGTAGCGGTGCCGGTTGCAGCTATGATCGGCGTAGTGGCTCGGTTCTTCATCGCGCAATATAAAGCAGGTTTGCTGTATCAAGGTTTGAGCACAGAAGATGACAATGATGTTTGAGCAACTCAGCTTCAAATTGCCAATCAAAGTTGCGCGCGAGCGCGACGCCTTTTTTGTGTCTGTTGCCAATGCAAATGCTGTGGCGACCTTGGAAGAGCCAGCAACTTGGCCTCAAGGGAAAATGATCGTGCTTGGCCCAAAAGCCAGCGGAAAATCCCATCTATTGGAAATCTGGCTCAGCGAAAACGGGGCACAAAAA
>CESI01002483.1_pt1 | contig 37687 bp, 30 predicted proteins | sample 356301 | NCBI WGS metagenome assembly CESI01 (sample SAMEA2621423, study PRJEB7988) | marine metagenome | biome: marine biome (ENVO:00000447); feature: deep chlorophyll maximum layer (ENVO:xxxxxxxx); material: "saline water (ENVO:00002010), including plankton (ENVO:xxxxxxxx)" | depth 40 m | reverse complement strand
TTTTTGCTTTCTGGTTTACTTTTTCTTTGATACCTCTTGGACCTATAACAGTTGGGTCTGGTCTTGCAGCGGCTTCAAAAGGTTTGAGTGCAATCACTCTTCACACCGGATAGCTGTTTTCCATACTTGTGCCGGTTATTACTTTCGGTGTTGATGTTTGCCAGTTGTGGTCACGCGGGGTTTCTGTGCCGAGTGGCGGATTACCAGCTCCGAATACGGGTGATTTAAGCGAAAAATCTGGTGGATTTTCTGTTTGGGTTTTGCTGTCTGACGCCGCCGATTTCTGTGTCGATCGCAGTGTTAGAACTTTGGCAGGCGCTCGGTTTTTCGCTTGATTTCGACTGGTGGAGCTATTGGGCAGATATTGTTCACTGCGGCTTGGGGCGGGGCGGTGTGCTTCTAGTGATGGCCTTTAGCACGCTGTTGCCCACGGTGATTCATTGTGCATTTGGTATCGCGGGCGTCTTGCTGTCACATAATTTTCTTTGGCGGTAGGCAACAGCGATATTGTACGCGGCGCAAAACCTCAGACACCCCGAGTTGCGCGTTGCGCAGCAAAACCAATAGGTGCGCCTGATTTGGCGTGGCTGATTGATTGTGGCCGTCGTTAAGCTTGGGGTGTTTGCCGCAAGTTCTTTGGGATTGGTCTGGCTGGCGGTGCAGTTCGTGGATCTTATACTAAGGCTGGCAAACTATGTGTCTGCGTTCGCCCAATTCCAGGTTGGCGGATCTGACACTCCCTCTGTTTGAATAAAATTTTTCTTGATATACACTTATCTACATGAGGTCGTTTAAGTGTTGAGGCGCAGGGCTGACTTCATCTGCGGCAGATGACGGGCAATTGGGGCAATGTCCCTTATGGAGAGTGCGATGCGCTTTAAAACGCTGATGGTAATCGTGATACTGGTGGCCGTGAGCGGCTGCTTTAAGTTCAGTTATACCGGTACGCCCAAACCGGTGAATCCCCAGCAATCCGACAGTGAGATAAAGAAATCCCTGTTGAAAACGCTGGTGTCCATTCTGCCGGAAGACATCGCAGAAGCCCCCAATCCCAAGAAAATATCCCAGCATCCCTATACCCGCCTGATGGCCGAGCCGGCCTGCGAGCGGATTGTCTCGATCCCCTTTGCCTCGCCCTATGGGTACCGCACAACGCTGGTCGGGATCAAAAATCGGGCGATTAGCGTCAGTGCGAACGCACTGGCTGTGACCAACTGGAGCGAAAGCCCGGGCAGCACCTTTGCGGTGGGACATTTCTTTGCCTGTGCAAATAAGAAATATCTTTGAATACGCGCAGGTAAGCGTGCCGCGGGCGAACGCCGACGTCTTGCAGTGGGCAAATCCGTGAGGCATTAAGCGGTATGGAGCTTTGGATTGTCGTCACAATTGCCGCTGCGTTTTTTCAGACGGTACGGTTTATGTTGCAAAAATTGCTCAGCGCCTCGGCGCTGTCATCAGCGGGGGCAACCTTTGCGCGTTTTTTATATTCTGCGCCGCTGGTTGTGGTTTTTCTGGCGCTGTATTGCGTGGCCACTGACAGTTTGTTGCCAGCCACCACGCTGCGGTACTGGCTTTTTGCGCTGTCGGGTGGGCTGAGCCAGATATTGGCGACCTTATGCGTGGTGATGTTGTTTCAAAGCCGCAATTTCGCTGTGGGTATCACCTTTAAAAAAACCGAAGTGATCCAGACCGCACTGGTTGGGTGGGTGCTTTTGGGCGAATCCATCAGTTCTTTGGGGGTTGGTGTGATTGTGATTGGCCTGATCGGGGTTTTAATGCTGTCCGAGACACCGGGGCTTGGCGGGGATTGGTGGCGGCGAATTTGCAACCGTGCGTCGGGCTTGGGCGTGTTGTCAGGATTCTTATTCGCGATTTCAGGGGTTTGTTATCGTGGCGCCACGTTGGAACTGGCCAGCGAAGATCCGCTGTTGCGCGCGGGGATGACGCTGGCCTGTGTGACTTCTGCGCAGTTGATTGCAATGGCACTTTGGCTGCGGCTGTTTGAGCCGGGTCAGATATCGGCGGTTTGGGGCGCGCGGCGCACCGCGGCCTGGATTGGGCTGACCTCGATGGCGGGTTCATTTTGCTGGTTTACGGCCTTTACGCTGCAGACTGTGGCCTATGTGAATGCGCTGGGTCAAATTGAGCTGGTATTCAGCCTGTTGGCGACGGTGTTTTTCTTTAAAGAGCCGATCACCCGACGCGAATTATACGGCTTGGGGGTCTTATCGGTCAGTATTCTAGGGTTAATTATGGTGATCTGATACTTAATCGGGCAGCCGATAACCTCGCAACCGCAGCATTTCGCTGGACTCGTCGTCATTTTTAAAAAATGGCACCGAAGCCGGAGCGTCAGTCTGTGTCAGGCGACCGGATATTTCAGCCAAAACGACTTCGGTGATGAACGGCAGATCAAAGTCCCGGGTTTTATCCAGTGGCACCCATTGCAAATGTGACAGCTCGTCTGAGGCGGCAGAAAAATCATCGATGTCGCCAGCAAGGTGGCTGGCGTCGATGGCAAAAAAACGCGCGTCAAAGCGGCGTGGCCGTCCCGGAGGGGTGATGGCGCGGAACACAAATTGTAGGTTCTCGGCTGACGGCACATACCCTGCGGCGGCAAAGTCGCACCATGCCGCGGGTGGTGTGTCTGGCCAAGGGGCTTTGCGCCCCAATATCAGGCCGGTTTCTTCCCACAACTCGCGTATTGCGGCCACGCACAGCGGTGCGGTTATATCGCTGGCGCAGTCTTCGACCAATCGCGCGTTGCATGGTGCGGGGATTTGTTCTGCGAGGGTGATATTTGCGTCTGCGGCATCAACGGCACCGCCGGGAAAGACAAACTTATTGGGCATAAAGGCAGCTTTTGCGCCACGCTGTCCCATAAGAACACTGGGGTTTTCCAACCGATTTCTCAGCAGAATAATGGTCGCGGCATTTCGAATTGCGGTCTTATCTGTCATCATATTTTTACACAGCCCACTGTGCGACCGTCGTTTTTCAGAACCCGTGCATGGAGCGAGCCCACTGAAAGCCGACGATGGCGCCCTTTAATCTGGGCAGAAGATAGAGGGATAGGGCGACACAGCCAACAGCAAAAACAGCGAATAAAACCAATGGTTCTGGGCGAAATGTGACAAAGGCGACATGCAGAAGCGGTGCCATCAGGTGGCCGACGATGAGAATCGTCAAATAAGCGGGGCCGTCATCAGCCTTGTGGTGATGAAACTCTTGTTGGCAGACAGTACAGGATTTACACACCTTTAGATAGTTTCTCAGTAATTGACCCTTACCGCAGTTGGGGCATTTGCGACGCCAACCTTTCCAAACGGCAGGCCATGTTGCTCTTTCCATTTTTTCCATCAAACTCATTTTGCACCGCCAATGAGGGTATCATCGATGAAAAGAGTTGAAATAAAAAGTCGCAATCGTTGCTTGCGGCGGGATGTCGCAAGAATAAATAACCGTCGGGCGACGGAAACTGGATCGTCTTACGTATTATGTTTTGAAATGCGCCGACAGGGTGGGTTTTGGGGTTGGTTGATTAACCAAACATGATAAAAACAGGAGTTTCATATGACATACCGTATTTTCACAACGTCTCTTGGTGCAATTTGTACACTCGCGTTTGGGCAGGCTGCGTTTGCAGCCTCGCAAGGTAAAGTCTCTCAAACAATAGACCGTGCAGCGCTCTTTACTCAGCTTGATGTAGACGGCAACGGGGTACTGACCCAAGAAGAACTGGCCAAAGCTGGTCAACTGCGGTTTGCCAAGGCTGATAGCGATAAAGATGGCTTTCTATCTAAAGCCGAAGTGCGCAATCAGATGTTGCGGTCAATGCAAAAGCGAATCGCCGGTAAATCTGCAAAAATGGTCGAGCGCCGGGATATCGATAAGGATGGCAAGCTCAGTTTGGAAGAGATGCAAGCGACGTCGGGCAAGCGCGGCACTAAAATCTTCGCCCGTTTGGATAAGAATGACGATGGTGCGGTGTCAGCGGAAGAGTTTGAAAAAATGCGCCGCCCAGGCGGAAAGATCCACAGTGGCGGATCATTGAACTGATTATGCGTCACAACAAGTACAGCCGGAGTGTGTGACCCCGGCTGTTGCCCGATGTGGAAAAGTTGCCTATTGGCCTTGGAACTATGATGATGCCCTTGGATAGTCTGACAAACGCGAGCGATGAAGCGCTGCTGGTGCTGTTTGCCAACGGTGATCCCAAAGCAGCAGTGGTTTTGACCCATCGTTTGGGCCCGCGCGTTTTTGCGTATGGGTTCCGCTTGCTTGGCGATCGCACTGAGGCAGAGGACGTTGCGCAAGAAGCCATGTTGCGCCTGTGGAAGACGGCCCCGGATTGGCGGCCGGGAGAGGCGAAGATCACAACCTGGCTGTTTCGGGTCGTGAGCAATCTGTGTATTGATCGAAAAAGACGCTATCGCAACAGGCCTGTATCGCTGGAAGTTGGTGCTGATCCGCCTGACGGGGCCGACAGTGTCGACGAAACACTGCAACAAAAAGCGCGATCAGAAGCGCTCCAGGCGGCGCTATTGTATTTGCCAGACCGCCAACGACAGGCGGTTATTCTGCGTAATATCGAGGATTTGGCCAACCCTGAAATTGCCAGTATTATGGGGATTAGTGTTGAGGCGGTCGAAAGTTTAACGGCCCGTGGAAAACGCGCTTTGAGCAAAATATTGAACGATCAACGTGACGCATTGGGGTTTGAAAATGACCGATAAAGACCAACTGGACGACGAACTAGAAAATTTTTTTGTCGTTGCGCGAAACACCCCACCGAAACCGTCTTCTGCGCTGTCCGTCAGAATGTTGGAGGATGCTGAGATCGTGCGCACTGCTAGGGTAAATCCCAGCGCATTGCGGCGACCAGAACGGCGCAATGTCTTGTCAGAAATTTTATGGCTGATAGGCGGGCCACCTGCGGTTTTGGCATTGAGCGCCGCAGCCTTGGTAGGGATCTGGATCGGTATCAGCCCTCCGAACTATATGGCAGATCAGGTTCAAAGTTACGTTCAGGGAAGCGGATATAATGAAACAGACAGCTTTTGGGCGGTCGATTCACTCGGTGGGTTCACCGTGTTGACCGCAGGGGGATAAATCATGACTGATATACCAGAAAAATCCGTGGGGATAAGGCTATGGATGCGGGTTGTTTTCTTTTTCTCACTGGCCATCAATCTTTTGGTTGTGGGGGCGCTGGTTGGATTGATGATCGTCAATCCGTCGAGGCACGAACGACGCCTGCATTCGACGCGCAATCTGGTGCAACCCTTCATCCGGGCGCTGGAAACCGATGACCGCGAGATATTTCGAAAGTCGATGGCGCGGGCTGTGCGACAACCGGGCTCAGAGCGTCGCCCGCGGTTGGTTGACAGACAGGCCGCTGTGGCGCTGCTAACGGCAGACCCGTTTGTTCGATTGGATTTTGCGGATTACCTAACCGGGCAGTTTGAGAATATTAGGATAATACAAGGATTAGGCAGGGAATTATTGCTTGATCGTATCGATGAGATGTCCGGTGAGGAACGGCTGGCTTATGCTGACCGTTTGGCGCGACAGATGCAACGTCGCGAACAATTTGGGCATGTGACACCTTCCAAGCCAGAACGGTTAGACAACTAGAATTTCTGTGGTCAGGCGGCATGATCTATTAGGGTGACGCGGTTGCGGCCCTCTGATTTTGAACCGTAAAGGGCGCGATCTGCCAGATCGAGCAATTGGGCTGCACTTTGTCTTGGGCCGTTGTTCCCACCGCCCAAGGCGACACCAATACTGATGCTCACGGAAAGCTTGAACTTCCTGTTCGGCAGTTCAATCGGTGTGTCATGGATTACGTTGCATAGGCGTTTTCCGGCAGTTTCCGCTTCACATTGCTTGGTTTCTGGCATGATGATTAAAAATTCTTCCCCACCCATCCGTGCTACAAGATCGACAGCCCGTAAATTTGTGTTCAAACGCCGAGAAACCTCAACCAAAACGGTATCACCCGCCGCATGACCATATTGATCATTAATCTGTTTGAGATGATCCATATCGGCGACCATGATTGCACAGCTTCGTCCATTTTCATGTGCTTGCGTTAACATCCGCTCCATATGGGGAATGGCATAGCGCCGGTTATACAAACCTGTCAAAGGATCAGTAATCGCGGCCTGTAGCCCACTGCGAATGTTCATGCGCAACTGGTCGCCTATGCGTTTGCGATTAATCAGTCTGGCCAGTCTGATATCGAGTTCATGAGCGTTGATTGGTTCAATCATCACATCGTTGGCGCCAAGGTCGAGCACATAGGCTGCCAGATTTTGATATTCTTTAGGTATCAGAACCACTGTCGCCGCCAGACGGGTTTTTGTGTGACTTTTTAGATCGATTAGTAGAGACATCCCGCGCTCGGGGTCTAGCGCAGATAGGTCGATGATATAGACATCTGGCTGCGTCACTTTATCACTTTGGGTCATCAGATGTTCGGGGGTGATGTGTTTAAGCGTGAAAGTTGCATTATTATCCAAACCCACCATTGTTTTTTTACTATTGTCATAATGATTTGAAATCAGGGCAACAATCGCGTGGCGGGCAGGGTGCTCGAAACGGGGACCGGTTTCGGCAAAGCCCAATGCTCTGGCCGTTTCGTCGCGCAAATCAAGTTCGTGCGCTGCTTCGCGGGCCCGCATAAGACTTCGCAAGCGGGCCAGAATCAGACTAGAGGTCATGGGCTGGCTCAGCACATCGTCAGCGCCAGCTTGCAGAGCTTTTATCCGACCGCTGTTGGTTTCCGACTGAAAGAAAATCACCACTGGTGTCCAGTCTGATGTTGCAGCAGTTTTTAACTGGCGGCAAAGTTTGATTGCAGTGATGTCGGGCAAATTGTCTTTGAGCATAACGATGTCAGGTTTTTGTTTGGCGCTAATGTCCAAGGCGGCACGCCCTGTTTCTGCGTGTAAAACCCCATAGAAGGCGGCGGTTAATTTTGCTTTACAAATGATCCGATTGGTAGAAACACTATCGACAATCAGGGCTGTTCCGGACATTGCAGAGGTACTCCTTAACCAAGATGGACTGAAGTCTCATCTTTTGTTGATCTTAGTTAAGAAAACCTTTCTAACTGGGTGGTGATATGACTATTTCTATCGAAAACTCCCAAGTTCTGGCTTTGCAGGTGGTGACATGGCTGATGGGCAATCAGGCGCTATGTGAGGTATTTTTGGGCGCAACAGGGGCAAATGAAACAGATTTGCGGGAACGAATTAGTGATCCCGAGTTTTTAGGCTGTGTTTTAGATTTTTTATTATTGGATGACACTTGGGTTATCGAGTTTTGTGATGAACATGGGCTGCCCTATCTCAGCGTGATGCAGGCTCGCAATTGTTTGCCCGGCGGCGAACAGATGCATTGGACATAGACATGAGCTTAGACTTTAGTCCATCGGTTTCATCTGCCGTGAGAAAAGGAAAATCCCGTGCGTATTGATGCAATCTTATTCGACAAAGATGGAACACTGTTTGATTTTAATCACACATGGGGCCCATGGGCCGGGCAGGTGATTGAGGAACTTGCCGATGGGGATCGTGATCGGGGCGACGCACTTGCCTCAGCGCTAGGCTATGATCTGGTTGCAAAGATGTATTTCCCCGATAGCCCACTGATTGCCTGCACCAACCGTCAGGCGGCAGAATATATCACCGGCGTGCTGCCGCATCGGGGTGTGGATGATATTGAGCAGTATCTCACAGTCAGCGCACAAGATGTACCCTTGGCGCCAGTGGTGCCTTTAGATGGGTTTTTGACCGGGTTGAAACAGCGCGGCTTGAAACTTGGCGTGATGACCAACGATAGCGAAGCTGGCGCGCGTGCGCATCTTATGGCAGTGGGTATTGCTGGGTATTTTGATTTTATCGCGGGTTTTGACAGCGGCTATGGCGCAAAGCCGGATCCAGACCCTTTATTGGCGTTCGCCTGCGCGCTTGGGCTTGATCCCGACCGCGTGGTGATGGTGGGTGATAGCCTGCATGATTTGGTCGCAGGTCGCGCTGCCGGGATGCAGACAGTTGGGGTTCTGACGGGTCCGGCCTGTCGCGACGAGTTGGCTCCTTGCGCCGACGTTGTCTTGCCCGACATTGGTCATCTGACCACTTGGCTTGGCGATCCGTGATTGGCGCTGCCTGTCTGGGAAAGTTTTGCGACTGTTACATTTCGCATGTCAATTGGAGAGATTGAAAAACTGGCATTGGGGGTTTTTGTAGCCACCCAGCAAAAATTATGGGACAGAAAACCTGCCTGCATCCACGTGTTAATACGGGTTAGTAACCAAACGAAGACACGCCACCAATGGCAAATCTCGTATCGGAACGCACCCGTTTCGCATCGGCTTTTTCCAGTCTCTCACCAAATAATGCCTCGGTTTGGTTCAGATTAATTTTGTGATTTCCGCCCAGTAGCAGCAGCGTGAGACACCTGCTTTGACAGGCCTCAAAATCATCTATTTTATGATTTGACCAACATGGCAACCGCAGGCCTTGGCTGCCTGCGTTGCGGTGTGGGTGCTGCCTGGCATCTGCTCAACCTGTATTTCAAGGTTGGCGGCCCGCGCGGCCTCCTCGATCCGTCTTATACTTTTTGCCATATTGTGACGCCTGCCATATGTATTCCAAACAGCTATTGCGGGCATCAATAGTGTTGAAAATGTGTCAAACGCGAACAGATTTAACATTTCATTAAAAACCAAGGTGATACGATCACAGGGCGTGCCAAACGAAGCGTGGATCAAAGGCGGTGGCTGCGTTTTCAGGGCACTTTGGATCGCTCGTCAAATGATTTAAATATGACATTGCGCGCGCAGGATATTTTGGTATTTTCCATTTTTTGTTATTAGACCGTTAAAGCGCAATTTCTTTGCGCTTCGTTAATATCCAGTCGGCTATACTGTACCTCTAATATTCAAGGGGGGGCCCATGCACGGTTTGATTAACAAGGCTATCCAATGTTTTGTCCTTGATACCTACGGGTGTGAGGCGTGGCGGGAAATTGCGCAATCGGCCGCATTGCCGGTGATGCAGTTCGAGGCGATGCTGATCTATGAGGATGCATTGACAGAGCAGGTGCTGGATGGATCGGCGCGCTTCCTTGATAAACCTCGTGCAGACGTACTGGAAGATATTGGGACATATCTGGCGTCGCACCCGAATGTAGAGGCCTTGCGAAGATTGCTGCGTTTTGGTGGCGCACATTTTGTTGAGTTTTTGTATTCGCTTGATGATCTGCATGATCGTGCCCGTCTAGCCGTTGATGATCTGGATCTACCAAGATTGACTTTGGTGCGGCATACTGAAAACCATTACAGTCTTTTGTGTGCTGCAGCCTTTCCCGGTTGGGGACATGTGTTGGTTGGCATCCTGCGGGTGATGGCTGATGATTACGGTGCGCTGGCCTGTCTGGAGCATTGCGGTACAAATGGTCAAACAGAGACCATAGACATTATGCTAGTTCAAACATCCTATGCTCGGGGACGGGCGTTCGTTCTCGGTCAGCAGCCGGTATTGGATGAAAATAATGTATGACTGTGATGATATGTGGAATACTTTGTGCCCAATGCATTTGCGTTTGGATAGCGCCGGCGTGATCGTGCATGTTGGGCCGACACTGGCAAAACTGCAAGCGGGCATACCATTTTGCGGCCAGAGTTTTCACAAGGTATTCACACTTCTTGGGTCGCATGCGGATCTACCTGTCGTTGACCTTTTGGCACGTCCGCAGGTAAAATTGAGCTTGCGCTTGCTGGCGGGGCCCAAACTGGCGTTGAAAGGGGTGCTGGTGCCAACCCCTATGGGAGCTGTTTTAAACCTATCTTTTGGTATTTCGATTGTGACGGCGGTGCGAGAATATGCGCTGACTGGCACCGATTTTGCTGCCACTGATCTTGCAATGGAAATGCTCTATCTGGTCGAAGCCAAATCCGTTGCAATGGGGGAGTCGCGCAAACTTAACGCGCGTCTGCAAGAAACGACTTTGGCAGCGCAAGAAGAGGCTTTTACCGATTCGCTCACAGGGCTTAAAAATCGTCGCGCGATGGATCATATTATGGATCAATTTCTCGCCAGCGAGAAGGTTTTTGCGTTGATGCATCTTGATCTTGATCGGTTTAAACTGGTTAACGATACCTTTGGCCATGCAGCGGGTGACCATGTGCTGCAACACGCGGCGCTTATCATGCTGGCTCAAACCCGCAAAGAAGATGCGGTGTTGCGCGTTGGTGGTGATGAGTTTATTCTTATTTTCCCGGGCGTTACGGATTTAGAAACACTTGATGCCATGGCGGACCGTTTGATCCGTGCGCTTGAAAAACCCATCGAGAGCGACGGCCGGATGTGTAAGATTTCGGGTTCGGTAGGGATCACACTGGCCACCGATTATGCTGTACCTGCAGCTTCGCAGTTGTTGGCTGATGCGGATACGGCCCTGTATGCGGCTAAAAATGCAGGCGGTGCCCAGCATCGGTTTTTCTCAAAACTATAAGCCCACAGCGCTGTCTATTGGTCTGTCCTGATCGATAATATGCAATTTACGCGTTTGGGGTAAATTTTACTGTATGAAAATAAATCCTATTTGCCTGATTGCGTTCTAGAAAATTGTAAATGACAATTATCATGCAGTGGTCATGTCAACAAGTTGGGTGCTACAGGTCAAAATTGGGGCTCTTGTGCGCCGACTTAAGAGAAGATGCGCAAGCTGTGACTGAGTAAATTTAAGTCTCATAGAGTTTACTGTTGCCTAAAATTAGTGGTTTTAAAGCACCTTGGGGTGGCCCCTACGCAGCTATTTGCCGCGCATGTTTCTACTGATCTGGCCTATGTGATATTTATTTATATGTTGTTTGGCTGGGCTTTGTCTGACATGCAAAAAGCACTGAGTAAGTCGATTCTGACGATAGGAGACCTTTTTTTATGGTGAATCTGCCAGAGAATATCGATGCAACAATGGCATTGTTGTCGGATCAAAATTATGTCTGCAGTCGGGACTTGGCTACAGTTCTTTATCTTTGTCTGAGCCTTGACAAGCCGCTGTTTCTTGAAGGCGAGGCAGGGGTGGGCAAAACAGAAATTGCAAAAGCGGTGGCCGCGGCTCTTGGGCGGCGTTTGATCCGGTTGCAATGCTATGAGGGGCTGGATGTGGCCTCTGCGATTTACGAATGGAATTTTTCCGCTCAGATGATTGCCATTCGCACCGCCGAGGCAGCGGGCGTTACGCAACGGGCCGCGTTGCAAAAAGAATTATTTTCTGAAGAGTTTCTTATTCGCCGTCCGTTGCTGCAAGCTTTGCAGTCTTACGAAGAGGGACCGCCCGTTTTTCTAATCGACGAGGTTGATCGCGCCGACGAACCGTTTGAGGCGTTTCTTCTTGAGGCGCTGTCAGAGTTTCAGGTCACGATCCCTGAGCTGGGCCCGATCAAAGCTGAGACCCCGCCGATCGTCATTTTGACGTCGAACCGCACCCGCGAGGTGCACGACGCGCTCAAACGCCGCTGTTTTTATCACTGGGTCGCCTATCCCGATTTTGACCGCGAAATGGAGATTTTGCAGGCGCGGCTGCCAAACTGTCCGGCGGTGCTCTCAGCCGAGATCGTGGCTTTTGTTCAGAGGTTGCGGGGCGAAGACCTTTTCAAAAATCCGGGTGTGGCCGAAACGGTTGATTGGGCGCGCTGTCTGGTTGCGCTTGATGCGGTGTCTCTGTCGCCAGAGATGGTGTCTGACACGTTGGGCGCTGCACTGAAATATCAAGACGATATCGCAAAAATTGCTGGGTCTGAGGTGGGGCGCATTATTGATCAGGCACGTATTGATTTGGCAAAAAACCAATGACGGGATGACAGAATGATTGTGGCGTCAGAGGCAACACCTGGGCGGCTGCTGGACAATATTGTCCACTTTGCACATGCGCTGCGTCGCGCAGGTATTGCAGTGGGTCCCGCCCAGATCACCACCGCGATTGAGGCTGTCCAACAGGCGGGGTTCACCCAAAAGCAAGATTTTTATGCGACGCTGCGGGCAGCTTTGATCAGTCGGCCTGAGCATTTAGAGTTGTTTCATCAGGCGTTCCATTTTTTCTGGCGCGACCCTGAGTATCTGGAACGGATGATGCGAATGATGCTGCCGCTGGTGCAGCAGCTTGAGGCCCAAGACAGGCAAAAACCGAAACCGGCCGAAAGGCGGGCTGCCGAGGCATTGGGCGACGGATCCGAACGCGCCGCGCCACGCCGTGAAAAAACTGAGATCGAAATCAACGCACAGTTTACCGCGTCGCAGGACGAGGTACTACGCGCCATGGATTTTGAACAGATGAGCCTGTCGGAATCTGAGGCGGCCAAACGCGCAATTCAGCGACTTCGACTGCCGGTGGATCCACTGAAAACCCGGCGGTTTGTTGGGGCGAACAATGGTCGCAAACCGGATGCACGTGCGGTGCTGCGGCGTGCGGTTAAAAAAGCCGGCGAAGTGGACCGCCTCGCAATGAAAACCCCGCGCCACCGGCCGCCGAACCTCGTGGCGCTGTGCGATATCTCTGGCTCAATGTCGAGTTATGCGCGCATGATGATGCATTTTTTGCACGGGCTGGTTTGGGCTCAGAACAGTGGCTGGGGCAAGGTACATGGGTTTACCTTTGGCACACAATTGACCAACATCAGCCGCGCGCTGCATCTCAAAGATGTGGATCACGCACTGCAGGCGGTGGGACGTGAGGCCCCTGACTGGCAGGGGGGGACCCAGATTTCCGCATCGCTGCGAAGATTTAACCGTGACTGGTCGCGCCGGGTGCTGGGGCAGGGGGCGGTGGTGCTGCTGATTACCGACGGATTGGAGCGTGGCGATACAGCCACTTTAAGCGCAGAGACCGAGCGGCTGACGCTGCGGTGTCGTAAATTGATCTGGCTCAACCCGTTGTTGCGCTGGGACGGGTTTGCCCCAAAGGCAGCGGGTGTGCGGGCGATTTTGCCCTTTGTCGACAGTTTTCACGCCTGCCATTCAGTGAATTCGCTGGCTGATTTAAGTTTTTCACTGAACACCAAGGGGCAAAAGTCGCAGTTTCTTGTCCCGCCTGCGGCTCGCTGAAGCGGGGACAAGCCGCTCCTGGCGATATAATCGATGCTAAACCGGGCCACAGCGAGGAGCATTACCGCTTTTCTGTTTTTGACCTCTTTTGGCAGGCGCGACATCTTTGAGATATGAAAAATGAAATCAAACCATTGTTAATATGTGACTTTTTTAATTTGTGTATGTAATTATTTCTCATTACCATCAGTTATTGAATCAGTGCCCAGCTTAGTGATTAGCGAGGATAAACGATTATAATGCGTCTGCATTTAAAATGACCTATAGTCATCAGTTATCAATAAAAATTCGGACTTATTTTTGGGCCTTGGTCGCGGCGTCTCGCACAATTTTTGGGGCTGTCGCCAATACCAATGGGCCATCTCGGATCCGTACGCTCTCAGCGGTGGCGTTTTCGCAGGGTGTGGGGCCGCGCGTTCAAAACTCACCGGGGTGGAATTTTTCCACCTCACCTAAAATGCTCTCAGAGCATTTCAAAATATACCAGTTATTCAGTCTGCGGTTAGGTCTGTGATCTGATCAAGTGTTTGGAGGGCACTGCAGTAAATTGTTGAAAAATCATCAAAACTTCACGGCTGTTCGGTCTTTTTGACAGGTTTTGGGCGCAAAAAAGCCCTGTGTGAAGTAAAAATAAGGGAGAGATAGATGACAAAAATAACATTGAAGGTAAACGGAAAATCGGTCAGCGGCGACGTCCCTGATGAGACATTGCTGTCGGTGTTCTTGCGTGAAAACTTGCGATTGACCGGTACCCACATTGGCTGTGACACCAGCCAATGTGGCGCTTGCGTCGTACATGTAGGTGGCAAGTCGGTGAAAAGCTGCTCGACACTGGCAGTGTCGCTAGAGGGCGCTGAGGTCACCACGATTGAGGGCTTGGCCAATGGCAGTTTGCATCCCATGCAGGTGGCGTTCAACGACAACCATGGTTTGCAATGTGGGTTTTGCACGCCAGGCATGATCATGACTGGGGTCGATATGGTAAATCGCTACAAGACAGAGGGCACAGAGCTGACCTCTGAGGCTATCAGGGCCGAGCTAGAGGGCAATATTTGCCGCTGCACGGGGTATCATAATATTGTCAAATCGATCGAAGACGCTGCGGCGAAAATGTGATCGGAATAGGGAGGTATGGCTATGAGCACAGGTATTGGAGACGCGGTTAAGCGCAAAGAAGACAAGCGATTTACCACTGGAAAAGGTAAATATACAGACGATGTTCGCAACGACAATCAGGCCTATGCGGCCTTCGTGCGCAGCCCCTATGCCCATGCGCGGGTGATGGGCATAGACGGCAGTGCGGCGCTGGCTATGGACGGTGTGATCGATGTTCTGAACGGCGCCCAATTGACCGGCGACGGCATTGGCAACATTATCTGTGGCTGGGCGGTTGCATCCAAAGATGGCAGCCCGATGAATATGGGGGCTTGGTCGGCGTTGGCGACCGAAAAAGTCCGCTATGTGGGCGATGCGGTGGCGGTGGTGATTGCCGAAACTCAGGCGCTGGCGCGGATTGCTGCCGAGAAGGTTGAAGTCAGTTATGAACAGCTTTCGGTGGCTGCCAGTATTGCCGCAGCAAGGGCGGACGATGCCCCAGAGATCCATGAAAACGCACCGGGAAACCTGATCTATGATTGGGAAATCGGTGACGAGGCGGCAACAGATGCCGGCCTTGCGGGGGCAGCGCATGTCACCACGCTGGATGTCATCAACAACCGGCTGTCGCCGAACCCCATGGAACCGCGCTCGGCGGTGGCGACTTACGATGACAGCGAAGAACATTACACCCTTTATACCACCAGCCAGAATCCGCATGTTGCGCGTCTGGTGCTGTCGGCGTTCTACAACGTGGCGCCTGAGCATAAACTGCGGGTTATCGCGCCCGACGTCGGGGGTGGTTTTGGGGCGAAAATCTATATCTATCCCGAAGAGATCACCTGTCTCTGGGCGTCGATGAAAACCAATCGCTCGGTCAAATGGACGTCGGATCGCAGTGAGGCGTTCCTGACTGATGCGCATGGCCGCGATCATGTTACCACAGCTAAAATGGGTTTTGACAGCAGCGGCAAAATCGTCGGCTTTAAGGTCGATACGCTGGCCAATTTGGGCGCATACATGTCGCTATTCTCCAGTTCGGTGCCAACTTATCTCTATGCGCCATTGCTGTCGGGGCAGTATAATATCGACAATATTCACTGCAACGTGCGCGCCTATTACAGCAATACGGTCCCGGTTGACGCTTATCGAGGTGCAGGGCGGCCGGAAGCCACCTATCTGGTGGAACGGATGATGGAGACAGCCGCGCGCGAAATGGGGATGGATCCGGCAGAATTGCGCCGCCGTAATTTCATTCTGAGCTTTCCGCATGCGACCCCGGTGTTAATGGAATATGACGCCGGCGATTTCCCGACTATTTTGAAAATGGCGCAAAGCACAGCTGATGTTGCGGGCTTTCCGGCGCGCAGAGCCGAGGCGGCGTCGCGTGGTAAATTACGCGGCATCGGCTATTCTACCTTTATCGAGGCTTGCGGTATTGCACCGTCGAAAGCGGTGGGATCACTCGGGTGTGGTGTTGGATTGTGGGAGTCTGCAGAAGTGCGGGTGAACCCGGCGGGATCGATCGAAATTCTCACGGGCAGCCACAGCCATGGTCAGGGCCATGAAACAACCTTTGCACAGATTGTTTCAGACCGTTTTGGTCTGCCGATTGAAAACGTCTCGATTGTGCATGGTGACACCGATAAGGTGCAGTTTGGTATGGGAACCTATGGATCGCGCTCGGGTCCGGTTGGGATGACGGCTGTGGTCAAGGCGATGGATAAGGTGGAGGCCAAGGTCAAGAAGATCGCAGCTCATGCCTTGGAAGCCTCAGAAGATGATATCGTCATCGAAGGCGGTGAGGTTAAAGTCACCGGCACCGATAAGTCGATGGCTTGGCACGAAGTCGGGCTGGCGGCCTATATTGCGCATAATCTGCCCGAGGGCATGGAGCCTGGTCTGAAAGAGACAGCGTTCTTTGACCCGGTCAATTTCTCGTTCCCGTCTGGAGCGTTCATCTGTGAGGTCGAAGTTGATCCCGATACGGGTCATACAGAAATCGTGCAATTCACCTCTGCTGATGATTTCGGGACCATCATCAATCCGATGGTGGTCGAGGGGCAAGTCCATGGTGGGGTGGCCCAAGGTATCGGTCAGGCGATGCTAGAGCAGGTGATCTATGATGAGGCCGGCCAACTGTTGACCGGATCCTACATGGATTACACCATGCCGCGGGCTGCGGATCTGCCGTTCTACGACGTCAGTCACCATTCAACCCCAAGCCCGAATAATCCGCTCGGGATCAAGGGCTGTGGTGAGGCGGGGGCCATCGGCGCGCCGCCGGCGGTTATCAATGCGATCACCGACGCCATTGGCAGCAATGATATTGAAATGCCGGCCACGCCCCAGACGGTTTGGCGGGCGATACAAGCTAACTCATCGCCGTTGGCGGCAGAATAGGGAGGACGATCAAATGTATCCAACAAAATATCACAAACCTGCCTCGATCGCAGAAGCCGTTGCGGCGCTGTCCAGCGGCGAGGACGCCATGCTTTTAGCTGGCGGCCAAACCCTGATCGGCACGATGAAAAATCACCTTGCTGCACCGAGTGATCTGGTGGACATCCGCCAGATTGACGGCATGTCAGGGGTAAGCTCTGAAGGCGATACCCTGCGGATCGGCGCGACCACCACCCATGCTGAGGTGGCGACAAATGCCGATGTCAAACGGCTTTGTCCGGCGCTTGCGGCGCTGGCAAGCGGGATCGGGGATCCGGCAGTGCGCCACATGGGCACCATCGGCGGCGCAATCGCCAACAATGATCCGGCGGCAGACTATCCCGCCGGACTTTTGGCGTTGGGGGCAACGATTGTGACCAACACGCGCGAGCTTGCGGCGGATGATTTTTTCCAAGGCATGTTCACCACTGCACTGGAAGACGGTGAGATTATTATTGCGGTTAAAGTTGCGGCGCCGACCAAAGCGGCCTATATCAAATTTCCGCAACCGGCCTCGCTGTATGCGATGGTTGGTGTGTTTGTTGCCGATGGCGCAGCAGGCACGCGGGTGGCTGTGACCGGGGCTGGTGAGGATGGTGTGTTCCGTCATACCGGCATGGAGACAGCTTTGAGCGCTGACTGGGCCTCGGGGGCGCTCGATGCGGTTCAGGTCGGATCTGACGGCTTGCTGTCCGATCTGCACTGTGCGGCCGATTATCGTGCCAGCCTGATCAAAACCATCGCCAAACGTGCTGTCGCGGCCGCTTGAACTTTAAGAGATTGCGCTCTTTTTTGACACCGCTCCGGATAAAGCCGGGGCGGTACTTTAGTGATAAGGCTCTGGCGTGATTACCATGAAGGTGCCATCGTCAAAAAGCGCTCTTTTTCATATTGATCCACAAAGGCTCATCCCCTGCGGCGGCGGCGGCGCGGTGCCCCATCGGTGCCGTCTCGCCCGCCAGCGTTGAACGAGACATCTGGCAGCGTGACAATTTTTGCCAGTTCGGGAAAAGGGTCAGTTTTATGCGGGATCGCATTTGCCGCTATAAAGTGGTCTTGAAATTTGGGCTCGATTGCAGTCTCAACCTTGGTAATCTGGCGCACGGTTTGTTCGATCTCGGCACGGGCGGCGATGTTGCACAGCGCAATCCGTGCGCCTGTACCCGCCGCATTGCCGGCCGATGTGACCTTGGCCAGTGGCACGTCGGGGATCATCCCCAGAACCATCGCGTGTTTGGCCGAGATATGTGCCCCGAACGCACCGGCCAAAACCACCCGGTCCACCCTGTCGACGGCCATTTCATCCATCAGAAGCCGCGCCCCAGCATAGAGCGCGGATTTTGCCAATTGAATCGCACGAATATCTCCTTGCGTAACGGTGATCCGCGGCCCGCCCTCTGCGCTGGCATCATGGATCAGATAGGCATGGGTCCGCCCCTCGGGCACCGCGCGGGGTGTGCCAGTTGCCTCGGCCGAGCCGATCAGTCCTGAGGCATCCAGTAAGCCTGCCATGCGCATCTCGGCCACGGCCTCGATAATGCCTGACCCACAGATGCCGGTAATACCGGAGGTTGCGGTTTCCGCGTCAAACCCGTCTTCATCTGACCACAAATTGCTGCCAATCACCCGAAATCGCGGCTCTTTGCTCACTGGATTGATCTCAATTTTTTCAATTGCGCCGGGTGCGGCCCGTTGACCTGAGCTGATCTGGGCGCCTTCAAAAGCCGGTCCGGTGGGCGAAGAACACGCCAGCACCCGGCTGGTGTTGCCCAGCAGAATTTCGGCGTTTGTGCCGACATCGACCACGAGCACCAGATCTTTTGATTTGCCCGGCTCTTCTGAGAGCGCGACTGCCGCCGCATCGGCCCCGACATGGCCGGCAATGCAAGGCAGGATATAACATTCGGCGCGGCGGTTCATTGCGCTCAGTTGCAGCTCATGGGCCGGTATTCGCAGAGAATCTGAGGTTGCCAGTGCAAAGGGGGCCTGACCCAATTCGACCGGGTCAATCCCCAGGAGCAGGTGGTGCATAACCGGGTTGCAGACAAAGACAACTTCCACGATCAGCGCTGGATCGATTGCGGCGTCGGCGGAGATCTGCTGCGTTAATTCAGTGATTGCATCGCGCACCGCACTGGTCATTTCCGCGTCGCCCCCAGGGTTCATCATCACATAGCTGACCCGGCTCATCAGGTCTTCGCCAAAGCGAATCTGTGGGTTCATGATCCCGGAGGAAGCGACCGCCTCGCCCGTTTCGAGATGGGTTAGATGCATCGCGATCGTGGTTGAACCCAAATCAATCGCCAGGCCGTAAATGCCGCCTTCATGCAGACCGGGCCAGATGTCGATCAGCTTGTGAGAGGCGCTGATATGGTCTTTGTGCAGAGCCACCGTGACCTGCCATTGGCCTTTGCGCAGCACCGGTTGCAGTTTGCAAATGGCCGTGAGGTCGGCGGTGATGTGATCGATTTCCCACTGGGTTTTCAAAGCCTGCTGCAAGCGCTCAAAGTCGCCGGTGGGTTCGTGCATATCGGGTTGCTCGACCTCGACAAAATAAAGTTTGGTGGCGGGGTCCATGGTAATGTCGCGCATGGTGATGGCTTTGCGGATCACCTGTTTGTGGACCTGGCTTTCGGGTGGAACATCGATGACGATATTGCCCTGCACGGTGGCTTGACAGCCCAGCCTGCGGCCGGTTTTCAACCCGCGTTTGTCGTCATACCGTTGTTCGACGGCATTCCATTGCGACAGCGCATTGCTGGCAACGCTCACACCGTGTTTGGGAAACTCGCCGTAGGCTGGGGTCACCTGACATTTTGAACAGATACCGCGTCCGCCGCAGACAGAATCCAAATCAACGCCAAGTTGACGTGCTGCGGTCAGCACAGGTGTGCCAATGGGGAAATGTCCGCGCTTGCCTGAGGGGGTGAACACCACCAAGGGAATATCGCTCATATTTACAGGCCCTAACGTTGCTAATTGCGCCCTAATATAGGCTAATCCCGGGGCCATGAAAGGCAACGAGCGGCAAATATTGGTTGGTGGGCGTCATTTTTGGACAAGAAAACTAATCGTTTCTATATGACGCTGCGGCGCTGGGATGTAAATAATGCGGGTTAGGTCATTCAGGCAGGTGCACCTCTTTACATTGTGGGCTGTTTTTCTAGGGCGCTCGGCAGGCTCCGTCATAATGGGTCTGCTCAACTGTTATGGATACACGGGCTCCAGCACAGTGGAACCGATCTGACGAGGCATATAAACCGGCACAGTTCCCCAACAGGACCTGTTACAACGGATAAAGTCTCTTTGCGGTTGGTAACCGGCTGTTTTGGGTTTCAGGTCGGGTCGCCACTTACCCGGGCCTGAAAGATAAATCCCAGAAAATTCAGCAAGATCTGAGCCGCGAGTATTTGCGTTGATCCACTGGGATCATAATCTGGGGCCACCTCGACCAAATCAATGCCGATGATCGGATGTGATTTGGCCACATGCTGTAGCAGCTCCAACACATCGTAATATAAAAAGCCTCCATGGCTGGGCGTGCCAGTGCCTGCGGCAATTGAGGGGCAGAATGCGTCGATATCAATCGTGACATAGACCGGCACGCCTTGTGGAATGCGGGCGGCCAAGGCCTCGGCGCCCAGAGCTCTGCTTTGGCGCACTGACATGATATCTGACCCCATGGCCCGTGCGGCATCATAGCCTTCTTTGGCAGTGGAACTGACGTTGCGAATACCGACTTGCGTCAGCCCGGTCACATAGGATTTTTCTGCCGCGCGACGCATTGGATTGCCATGGCCAAAGCGCACGCCGTGGCGTTCATCGACAAAATCCAGATGCGCATCAATTTGTAGAATGTGGAAATCACCCTGAGCGTCAAATGCATTGATGCAAGGGATATTTACCGAATGATCGCCACCGATCGTCACCGGCAGCGCCCCTGCGGCCAGAATGGCGCGCACGCCAGTTTCGATGTTGGCGTGACTTCTGACGGTGTCAGTATGGATAATGTCGGCATCGCCTATATCGACGATCCGCACATCCCCCGGCAGATAGATCGCATCATCCTCGTGGTCATAGGCCCCAGCATGGCCAAAGCTGAACAGGGTTGAGGCCTCTCGCACAGCGCGCGGTCCAAAGCGCGCCCCGGGCCGCCACTGGGTGCCGGCGTCGAAGGGTGCACCCAAAATGGCGACATCAGCATTGATCTGCGACCAATCGCTGACATAAGGCCGCTTGCCAAACGTTGAAATTCCGACGAACGGCAAATCAAGCCGCCCATTCTCATAGCCATGTGTGCTCATCTGGTACCCTTGCAATGCTGCGCCAACATTGGCGTGGATTTGCTCGCACGGCAAGCATAAATAGGGGTTTCAACCGCCGCCGTTCCATGCAATAGAAAAGCGCCAAACGCACATCCCATGGAGAGTTTAGATGGAGATACGTGAGGCCCTTACCTTTGACGATGTTTTGTTGGTTCCAGGAGCCTCTAATGTGCTGCCTTCAACCGCGGACACCACCACCCGTGTGACGCGCTCGATTGCGCTTAATATCCCGCTGCTCAGTTCGGCGATGGATACCGTCACTGAAGGCAGGATGGCTATCTCTATGGCGCAGGCCGGCGGTATGGGGGTGATTCACCGCAACCTTGGCATCGATGAGCAGGCGCGTGAAGTGCGCCGCGTCAAACGGTTTGAGAGCGGCATCGTGTTTAACCCGATTACGCTGCGCGCCGACCAGACCTTGGCAGACGCCAAAGCCCTACAGGATCGTTATCGTATCACGGGCTTTCCTGTGGTTGATGACAAAGGGTTGGTACTAGGGATTGTCACCAACCGCGATATGCGCTTTGCCACCGATGACAACACGCCGGTGCGGATGATGATGACTGCAAATAACCTTGCGGTTCTGATCGAGCCGGCAGACCGAGATCAGGCCAAAAGCTTGATGGAAGAGCGTCGGATCGAAAAGCTTTTGGTCACGGATAAATCTGGAAAACTCACCGGGTTGTTGACCCTGCGCGATACCGAGAACGCCGTGTTGAACCCGACCGCCTGCAAAGATGATCTGGGCCGTTTACGAGTGGCTGCGGCCTCGACAGTGGGTGACGCGGGCTTTGAACGCACACAGGCACTGATTGATGCCGGCGTTGATATGGTGGTCATTGATACGGCTCATGGCCATTCCGAAGGCGTGGCACGGGCGGTTGAACGGGCCAAAACCATTTCAAATCAGGTGCAGATTGTTGCTGGAAACGTGGCCACGGGTGAGGCGACGCGGGCGTTAATCGGCGCGGGTGCCGATGCGGTTAAAGTGGGGATTGGGCCGGGATCTATCTGTACCACTCGGATGGTGGCAGGCGTTGGTGTGCCGCAGCTCACCGCGGTAATGGATTGCGTGGCGGCTGCCGGAGACGTGCCGATTATCGCCGATGGCGGCATCAAGTTTTCTGGTGATTTTGCCAAGGCGATTGCGGCAGGGGCCTCTTGTGCCATGGTGGGCAGTATGATCGCAGGCACCGATGAGGCGCCAGGTGAGATTATTCTGTATCAGGGCCGTTCGTTTAAATCGTTTCGCGGTATGGGCAGTCTTGGCGCCATGGCGCGCGGCTCGGCGGACCGGTATTTTCAAAAAGATGCCGCCAGTGACAAACTGGTGCCCGAGGGTATCGAAGGGCAGGTGCCTTACAAGGGTTCGGCGGGTGCGGTGATCCATCAGTTGGTGGGGGGGTTGCGGGCGGCAATGGGCTATACCGGCAATGGCACGATAGACGCGATGCGTAAACACTGTCACTTTGTGAAAATCACCAATGCGGGGCTGAAGGAAAGCCATGTGCATGATGTGCAAATCACCCGCGAAAGCCCAAACTACAGAAATAGTTGATATTTCAACATCTTAAAGATCGATATTCCTAATACACTGAAGGTTCAATATGACCCCTGCTGCGCGTGTTCAGACGACAATTGAGCTTTTGGATCAAATGCTTGAGGGCAATGCCCCGGAAAAAGTACTGACAGGATGGGCCCGCAAGAGCCGGTTTGCCGGTTCGAAAGACCGCGCGGCAATCCGGTCGTTTTTCTTTGATGCCTTGCGCTGTAAACGCTCGTATGCGGCATATGGTGGGGCGCTGACTGGACGGGGTTTGATGCTGGGCCTGCTGAAAGACCAGCAGATTGATCCACAAACTCTGTTTACGGGTCAGGGGTATGGCCCCTCAGAGCTGAGCCCGGACGAAGGTGTTGGCGCTGCGTCACTGAGCCGAGCCGAACAACTCGACCTGCCAGATTGGTTGCTGCCGGTGTTTGATGCCAGTCTTGGGGCGGATGCTGACGCCACTGCAATGGCGCTGCGCCACCGGGCCCCGGTCATGTTGCGGGCCAATTTGCTCAAAGGCAGCCGCGATGCAGCTCTCAAGGCGCTGGCCTTTGAACAGATCATTGCGCAGGCCCATCCTTTGGCCAGTACCGCGATTGAGGTGACCGAGGGGGGGCGCAAGGTTGCAGGAAGCGCGACATTTCAGGCCGGTTTGGTCGAACTCCAAGATGTCGCCAGTCAAGCGGTGGTCGAGACGCTTGTCTTGGGTAAAGGCCAGCGTATCTTGGATTACTGTGCGGGTGGTGGTGGTAAGGCGCTGGCGCTTGCAGCGCTCGCTGACAGCGCGGTTGACGCTTGGGATTCCGATGCTGCCCGGATGAAAGATATTGAAAAACGGGCCGAGCGCGCTGGTGCCGATATTGCTTGTTTGACTGATGCGCCGAGAGGCCAGTACGATGTTGTTTTGTGTGATGTGCCGTGTTCTGGCAGTGGGGCATGGCGACGCGCCCCACAGGGCAAATGGCTTTTGACCGCTGACGGCTTGACCCAATTAGGGGACGTTCAGAGCGATATTTTACAGCAGGCGGCCCGTCTGGTGACGCCTGGTGGGATTCTGGTCTATACAACCTGTTCTGTCTTGGCGCAGGAAAATATGGGTCAATTGGTAAAATTCATCGCAGCTACACCCGAGTGGGATTGTGATTTTTCTAGGCAGTTTTTACCCTCTGAGGGCGGCGACGGTTTTTTTGTTGGACACCTTAGGCGTGTATAGATTGACTTTCGATAACCTTTAAGGTACAAACTTAACATTTAATCAACACTTTACTCTACTTATAATACGCGACTGACAAAATTATCCGGCCAGTCATGGTTAACGGATAGCACTGATTTAGGTTGTTACTGATATAGTGTCTTGGTTTTTCATCTCTGCACGATGTGGTATTATGGTATGTGCCACATCTATAAGCCTTATGCTGATCGCTGCTTTTGGCTTAGTGGGCTTGCATTTGCCTGAGTTTACTGTGCTTTTATATGTGGCTGCGGTAGTTTTACTGGTATGTGTGGTTGGGCTGCAACTGTATTTACTGCACAAGCTAAAGTCGCCAGCCCAAGCGGACACAGTTCTTAAAGATGTTCTGCAAGCAGACCCGCTGTCAGCTATTGTGACAGACGGGTCGGGACGTGTGACGTGGTCGAATACTGCCGCACAGTCCTTTTTCAAGCGTAAAACAGAAAGCGATATCAGTGTTGCACTTTTGTTTGAAAATGTTGTGCTTGATGCCGATGCCTGTGTAGCCCGCCTGCTCCGGCGCGCATCAGAGGCAAAAAATGTCTGTTCTGATGTAATTGAAGGGCCTGATAAGGACCGTCTGACTGTGCAACGCTGTGGTCTGAACAGTTTTTTGTGGCGGTTACTGGATCGTGACAGAATTAAGGACATGATCCGTGTCATCGAAAAAATTACAGCACCAGCAATTATCGTTGAGCAATCAGGATTTCGTCTTTTATCTGTCAACTCTTCTGCGCAGAAACTGATACCGCAATCTATACAATATTTACCAGAAATTTTTGAGACACGGCAAATAAAGTTTGGAATGGTCTCAACGCTGTTGACCCAGGACGGACCACGGGAAATGTTTGCGATCCATGTGGCGAGTGATGATACCGCCATGGCTGTGATATTTGCCGCGTGTCCACAACACTCTGTTGACGATCCGATTAATGATCAGGGCTTTCATAAAATACCTGTGCCATTGCTGAAGTTGGCGATCAATGGCGATCTTTTGATGGCGAATGAGGCGGCTCGGCGCCTGTTGGACATCACATCAGTTCAAAACATCAATCTTCGCGACCTGATGAACGGCTTGGGTCAGTCTTTGACCGAATGGCTCAACCGCTCTGCTTTGGGGGTGCATCAGCCGAATTCTGAGTTTTTACGCCTTACGCGCGGCGAAACGGAAACCTTTTTGCAGGTGACGCTAAGTCGTATAATGGAAAAAGGCGGTCCGCAGTTGTTTGCTGTTCTGACAGATGCCACCGCACTTAAAACGTTGGAGGGTCAGTTTGTTCAGAGCCAGAAAATGCAGGCAATTGGTCAACTTGCAGGGGGCGTTGCCCATGATTTTAATAACCTTCTTACGGCTATTTCGGGGTACTGTGATCTGCTACTTTTACGTCATGATCCCACGGATCAGGATTATCCAGATCTTATTGAAATCCATGAGAACGCCAATCGGGCGGCATCTTTGATAGACCAGCTGCTGGCATTTTCGCGCAAACAGACGTTGCGACCGCAAAATCTTAACCTTCAGGATGTGATGTCCGATCTGACCCACCTTCTCAATCGACTTTTGGGTGAAAAAGTTGCTTTGCGTCTGCGTCAAGGAGCGATGAAATGCCATGTAAGAGCGGATAAGCGACAAGTGGAGCAGGTTATTATGAACCTGGTGGTCAACGCACGAGATGCGATGCCTGCGGGTGGAGATGTGACAATTGAAACCTCCGTGTTGCGCCTTACAAAAGCACTCGAACGCGACCGGGCGGTCGTTTCACCAGGAGAATATATTTCTGTCAAAGTTATAGATCAGGGCATGGGGATCAAGCCGAACGTGTTGCCAAAAATTTTTGAACCTTTTTATACGACAAAACCGATGGGCGAAGGGACCGGTTTGGGTCTTTCAATGGTGTACGGCATTATGAAACAAAGTGGGGGTTATATCTTTGTCGATAGCGTTCTTGGGCAGAGTAGCTGTTTCACGCTTTTGTTTCCCGCCCATCAAGGGGTTGTGGATGATAGTTATACGCTGGCAGATCCAGTCACCAAAGAGACACTGCCAGCGCGCGCCAAGGGGGTCGTATTATTGGTTGAGGATGAGGCGCCGGTCCGCGCCTTTGCGGTACGAGCTCTGCAGTTGCGGGGATATACCGTGTTGGAAGCTGATGGCGGTGAGCGTGCATTGGAAATACTACAAGACCCAGACCAGTTGGTAGATATTTTTGTCACTGACGTTATTATGCCAGGGCTGGATGGACCCGCATGGGTGCGCCGCGCCTTAAAAAGCCGGCCGGGAACCAAGGTGATATTTATGTCTGGTTATGCCTGCAATTTTCTTGATGATGAGGCTTGTGAAACCTTTCAATCCGTCTTTCTGCCCAAGCCATTTTCACTTACGGACTTGTCGCAGGCTGTTCAGCAGCAGTTGAGCGAAGCAGCTCAATTACCCCAAACTGTGCCATAAGTTAAAATCGGCTTGGTATTTTTCTAGTACATCACCTTCGACACAGGGGGATAAATTCAACTTCGTTTGGCTAGACGCATTGTGTCGTGGAATTTGTATTTTGGTCCCAAGACGGTGTTCTAGAAATTCACGCAAGCGCGATTGGTTCTCATATCGGAACAAATACGTCACGGGCGGTGTTCCAGCCCTTGGCGTGATAAAGCGTGCCTGACTGCCAATATGCGCATAGGCGGGCGGGCTGGATTGCAGATATCCCCTGACAAATGTGTCAAAACTGATGTCTTGGGTTGACGTGGGTTTGCCTTTTAAAAACGGTCTCTGGCGGTACCGATACCAACTGCCCATCCATGAAATTGGTTCCCGGATCACTGCCATTGTGTCCAATTGGGTGTTGCAAACGATGTCGTACATCGGACGAATAAAACGATTATAGCGGATAAGAGGCGCATGTTTAAGCTCGGGGGGATCTTGAATTGACAGGCTGGCGATGGGTCCCAACGCCTGTGCATAAGCCGAGGTGCCTGTTTTGGGAACGGCAAGAAACGCCAGTTTTTGTTTCCAAAAAATCAACATTAAGAATGTCTTTCGTTGTTTGATATGCAAAGACGATAATTAAATCACTTCTTAACAAGTTACAGGGAAAATGGCTTAAGGAAAATTTAACTTGAAGTGTTCCTGTTTTGGTCCTATCAAGTGATTAGAACAATATGTGAACAAACGCAGTGATTGCCGCCCGCTTCAGGGTGTGGAATAAGGAACCAATTGTAATGGCAACGGCAGATCTTCTTTCCATGACCGATAAAAAAGACACGAATAAGCAAAAGGCTCTCGATAGTGCGCTTTCACAGATCGAGCGGCAGTTTGGCAAGGGCTCAATTATGAAATTGGGCGGTGACAATGTTATCAAAGACATTGAGGCAATTTCAACCGGATCTATCGGTCTGGATATTGCACTGGGCATCGGCGGGCTGCCAAAAGGCCGCATCATCGAGGTCTACGGGCCTGAGAGCTCGGGCAAAACAACTTTGACGCTGCATTGTGTGGCTGAGGCGCAAAAAGCCGGTGGTGTCTGTGCCTTTGTTGACGCAGAGCACGCATTAGACCCGCAGTATGCCCGCAAGCTTGGGGTTGATCTGGATGAATTGCTCATCAGCCAACCCGACACTGGTGAACAGGCGCTAGAGATTACCGATACTTTGGTGCGGTCTGGGGCAGTGAGTATGATTGTGGTCGATTCGGTTGCTGCGCTGACGCCAAAAAGCGAGCTGGAAGGCGATATGGGCGATTCAAGCGTCGGCGTTCAAGCCCGGTTGATGAGCCAAGCGATGCGCAAGCTGACCGGCTCGATCTCGCGCAGTAATTGCATGGTAATTTTCATCAACCAGATCCGGATGAAAATTGGTGTGATGTTCGGAAGCCCTGAAACCACCACCGGCGGTAACGCGCTGAAATTCTATAGTTCGGTACGCCTTGATATCCGCCGCATCGGAGCGATCAAAGACCGGGACGAAATTGTGGGTAATGCAACGCGTGTCAAAGTGGTCAAAAATAAGGTGGCGTCGCCGTTCAAACAGGTCGAGTTTGATATCATGTACGGCGAAGGTATCTCGAAAACCGGTGAGATTCTTGATCTTGGCGTGAAAGCGGGCGTGGTTGAGAAATCGGGCGCGTGGTATAGCTATGGCGATGAGCGGATTGGTCAAGGTCGCGAAAACGCCAAAGTGTTCTTGCGCGAAAATGCTCAAACGGCTTACGAAATTGAAGATAAAATCCGCGCGGCACATGGGTTAGATTTTGATGCCCTCCCGCCGGTGGCTGACGAGGATGTCGTCGAAAAGTAGCTGTGAGCCCACCTGTAGAAGTTGATAAAGAGGTCTCGGACTACTTGTCTGGGGCCTCTTTGCTTTAGATACTTTTGGTTGAAACTTACCCAGTCCAGCCGCAAGCTATCGCCTTTGGCCCTCATTCCCATAGAATCGGCCGACTTAAATTGGATAAAAGTCACTTGCGCTGGACAGAGTTTTGCTCGCCCGTTACACCGGTCCAAGACCCAACCCTAGCCGCAAGAAAGCCTGTATCATGCCGAGCCTTAACGATATCCGGTCAACCTTTCTCGATTACTTTCAGAAAAACGGACATCAGGTGGTCGACAGTTCACCCCTCGTGCCACGTAATGATCCGACCTTGATGTTTACGGCCGCCGGTATGGTCCAGTTCAAAAATGTTTTTACCGGACTTGAACACCGCGATTATAGCCGTGCGACCACCAGCCAAAAATGCGTGCGCGCCGGTGGCAAACATAATGACCTTGATAATGTGGGCTATACCGCGCGTCACCATACCTTTTTTGAAATGCTCGGCAATTTTAGCTTTGGGGATTACTTTAAAGAAGACGCTATTCCTTTTGCTTGGGATTTAATCACCAAAGAGTTTGGCATTGATCGCGACAAGCTGCTGGTCACGGTTTATCACACCGACGAAGAGGCGGTGAATATCTGGAAAAAACATGCGGGCCTGTCTGATGACCGCATCATCAGGATCGCCACGGATGATAATTTCTGGTCGATGGGTGCCACTGGACCCTGTGGACCCTGTACAGAGATTTTCTACGATCATGGTGATCACATTTGGGGTGGCCCACCCGGCAGCCCTGATGAAGACGGCGATCGGTTTATCGAGATTTGGAACCTCGTATTCATGCAATACGAGCGCTTTGAAGACGGGCGTCAGGAAGATCTGCCCAAACCCTCGATCGATACTGGTATGGGCCTTGAGCGTATCGGCGCGTTGTTGCAAGGCAGCCACGATAATTACGATACTGATTTGTTCAAAGCGTTGATTGAGGCCTCGGCGCAGGCGACGGGTGTTGATCCTTACGGCGATCAGAATGTACATCACAGGGTGATTGCAGATCACCTGCGCTCCACATCATTTATGATGGCCGACGGGGTAATGCCTTCCAACGAGGGACGTGGTTATGTCTTGCGACGCATCATGCGCCGCGCCATGCGCCACGCCCATCTGCTGGGTGCCAAAGACCCGGTGATGCACCGGCTGGTGCCAGAACTTGTTACCCAGATGGGACAGGCTTTTCCCGAACTTGGCCAAGCACAGGCCTTGATCGAAGACAGCCTGCTCAACGAAGAAACCCGCTTTCGGCAGACGCTGGATCGGGGCTTAAAGCTCTTGGATACAGCAATGAACGATATTCCAGACGGCGCAGATTTGCCGGGTGAGACAGCGTTCAAGCTCTATGACACCTTTGGGTTTCCACTTGATTTGACCCAAGATGCGCTGCGCGAAAAGGGCCGTGCTGTGGATACCGCCGGGTTTGACAGTGCAATGGCGGCTCAAAAAACCAAAGCTCGCGCGGCTTGGCGCGGGTCTGGTGAGGCGGCCGATGTGGCGATTTGGTTCGAGATCGCCGATGAACACGGCGCAACCGAGTTTCTTGGCTATGATACCGAGCAGGCCGAGGGCCAAATTTTGGCACTGGTTAGGGACGGTAAGCCCACTGACACAGCTTCGGTCGGAGAGGTGGTGCAGATTGTGCTGAACCAAACGCCTTTTTATGGCGAATCCGGTGGTCAGGTTGGTGACAGTGGCCTGTTGAAAACTGACAGTGGCAGTGCACGAATTACTGACACTAAAAAATCAGCCGGAATTTTTATTCACATTGCAGAGGTGGTAGAAGGTTCATTGTCGCCTGCAACAGGGGCGTTACTTGAGGTGGAAGGCCCTCGGCGCAGCGCTGTCAGGGCCAATCACTCGGCGACACATTTGTTACATGAGGCGCTGCGCGGCGCTTTGGGAGATCATGTGGCACAGCGTGGGTCGCTGAATGCCGAAGATCGGCTGCGGTTTGATTTCAGCCATTCGAAATCCTTAACTGCGCAGGAGCTCGCGCAGGTGGAGATCGAGGTGAATGACTTCATCCGTCAAAACACTCTTGTTGAGACCCGGATCATGTCGCCGGATGCGGCGCGGGGTTTGGGCGCGCAGGCCTTGTTTGGCGAGAAATATGGCGACGAAGTGCGGGTGGTATCTATGGGTCGTCAGCCCGGCTCTGACAAAGGCACCGATGGGTCGACGTATTCCCTTGAGCTGTGCGGCGGCACCCATGTGCGTCAAACCGGCGATATAGGTGTTTTTGTCTTGTTGGGCGACAGCGCCAGCAGCGCTGGCGTGCGTCGGATTGAGGCGCTGACCGGTGCTGCGGGGCTTGCACATCTGACATCCCAGAGCCAACAACTGGCGGCAGCAGCGCAAGTTTTAAAAACCAGCACAGGCGAAGTGTCGGGTCGGATTAAGTCGCTTTTGGATGAGCGCAAGACGCTCAGTAACGAGATCGCCCAATTGCGCCGAGAGTTGGCAATGGGTGGCGGTGGGGGTGCGGCTGCCAACGACATGGCCCCGCAAGACATAAATGGCGTTTCGTTCTTGGCCCAAATTTTAACCGGTGTGTCTGGTAAGGATTTACCGGCGCTGATCGACGAACATAAGTCGCGCATGGGATCAGGCGCAGTGCTGGTGATCGCCGATACGGGCGGCAAGGCAGCTGTTGCGGCCGGTGTCACACAGGATTTGATCGCTGTGGTGTCTGCGGTTGATCTGGTGCGGGCTGCGGTTTCAGAACTGGGCGGTAAGGGCGGCGGTGGTCGTCCGGATATGGCGCAGGGTGGCGGTCCAGATGCGAGTAAGGCAGAAGCAGCAGTTGCTGCGGCTGTCGCCTGTTTGGGGGGCTGAGGTGCCGGCATTGTGGATCAGTCATGTGTCAGTGAAAGACGAAGAATCTTTCGGGAAATACGCTGTATTGGCCGGTCCGGCAATTGCCAAACACGGTGGCCAGTTTCTGGCCCGCGGTGGCCGTTGTGTCCAGTTGGAAGGCCCCGGAAAGCCGCGTAATGTTGTGGTGAAGTTCGAAAGCCTCGCGGCGGCAGAAGCCTGTTATCACTCGCCTGAATATCAAGCGGCTTTGATCTTTGCGCAAGATGCCTCAGAGCGCGACTTACTGTTGGTCGAAACGACAGACTAGGCGCTGCTGCTGTTTATATTGTAGTGAAAATACGACGATAGGGCGTGAGACCTCTGTATTGCTGATTTTTAATATCATTTATGAATTTTTAGGTTGCTGCTTAGATCGACCTGTAATGAGCACGGACGCTGCCGTTATAGGCGTTTATGGCAGTTGTATGTATCTTAAACAGTTTGACGGTTGGGCGTTGTCTGGCAGGGAGTTGTCTGGCAGGGAGTTATAAATCGTGTTTTTGAGAGTTTAAGTATTGGTAAGGTTGCGCCGTTGATGTGTGCACAAATGAAGGTGGTAACGTTAGGAATAATTGTCTGGCTAGAGCTGCGTGGTTGCTTTTTTTGAGTGCTGTCTTTTTGTCGGGTTGCTTGGACCCTCCTGCCGCAGTGGGCGGATCAACAAACAGTGGGGTCCGCAGCTTAAAAGTTGGTATGTCACCATTAAAGGCGGCGGGGATTATCGGTACGTACCAAGTTGAGAAAATCGCACGTCTTCCCGGTCGGATACAGGCTTGCCGTTCTTATATTTACGATGAAAAACAATTGCGCGTGCAGTTCGTCCATGTGCTTTTCCGCAATGAAAAGCTTGTTTCAGCCACAGATGGCCACGCGAAAACTTGTAAAATCAAGAATTAAGCCCCTGCCTGCAAGGGGAGCGATTTTGCAGGCAGGTCTTTTTCTTACGCTTTCTTGGACATCCGTTTACGCTCGTGATGGTCGAGATAACGCTTGCGCATGCGAATAGAGTGTGGAGTCACCTCCACCAATTCATCATTGTCGATATAGGCGATGGCCTCTTCTAGGGACAAGGTGATGGGTGTGGTCAGACGCACCGCCTCGTCTGTGCCTGAGGCGCGGACGTTGGTCAGTTTCTTGCCCTTCAGCGGGTTGACCTCAAGATCATTTTCACGGCTGTGTTCGCCAATAATCATACCTTGATAGATTTTTTCCTGCGCCCCGATGAACATTCTGCCACGACCTTCAAGGTTCCAGAGTGCATATGCCACTGATACCCCATCTTCCATCGAGATAAGAACGCCGGCTCGCCGCCCTGGGATTGGGCCTTTATGGGGCGCCCACTCGTGGAACACCCGGTTCAACACGCCAGTGCCGCGGGTATCTGTCAGGAACTCGCCGTGATAGCCGATCAAGCCGCGCGATGGCACATGGGCAATGATCCGCGTTTTGCCGACTCCTGCCTGCTTCATTTCGGCCAACTCGCCTTTGCGCACGCCCGTCATTTTTTCGATCACAGCGCCCGAGTATTCATCGTCGACATCAATTGTGACCTCTTCGATCGGTTCAAGCCGCTCGCCGTTTTCCCCCTCCCGCATCAGGACTTGCGGTCTTGAGACAGACAATTCAAAACCCTCTCGGCGCATGTTTTCGATCAAAACACCCATTTGTAACTCGCCCCGGCCGGCGACCTCAAAGGCCTCGCCACTTGGTGTATCAGTAATTTTGATCGCTACGTTTGATTCGGCTTCTTTCATCAATCTGTCGCGGATCACCCGCGATTGGACCTTTTTGCCGTCGCGTCCAGCCAGAGGGCTGTCGTTGATGCCAAAGGTAACGGTGATGGTGGGGGGATCAATTGGTTGGGCCTCAAGGGGTTCGTCGACAGCAAGCGCGCAGATTGTGTCGGACACTGTGGCTTTGGTCATCCCTGCAAGTGATACGATATCACCTGCCTGCGCCTCGTCGATATCCTGCGGGGCCAAGCCGCGAAAAGCCTGAACGCGAGTGACGCGGAATTGTTCGATTTTCTGGCCAACGCGGCTCAATGCCTGAACCGTTGCGCCCACTTTCAGTGTCCCGGTTTCGACGCGACCAGTCAAAACCCGACCGACAAAGGGGTCACTGCTCAAGGTAGTGGCCAGCATCGTGAACGGTTCGTCCTGATGTTTGATCTGGCGTGGCGCTGGTACGTGGTTGACCACCAGATTGAAGAGGGCCGACAGGTCTTTGCGTGGACCGTCCAATTCAGCATCTGCCCAACCGGATCGACCAGACGCATACATGTGCGGAAATTCTAGCTGGTCGTCATTGGCCCCCAAACTGGCAAACAGATCAAAACATTCGTCCAAGGCGCGGTCTGGTTCTGCATCTGGTTTGTCGACCTTGTTGAGAACCACAATCGGCCGCAGACCTAGCGCCAGCGCTTTTGAGGTGACAAATTTTGTTTGCGGCATTGGACCTTCTGCGGCGTCAACCAGCAGAACCACACCATCGACCATGCTGAGGATACGCTCGACCTCGCCGCCAAAATCGGCGTGACCGGGGGTGTCTACGATGTTGATCCGCGTGTCTTTCCATTCGACTGAGGTGGCTTTGGCCAGAATGGTAATACCGCGTTCACGTTCCAGATCATTGCTGTCCATGGCGCGTTCTGCAACCGCCTGATTGGCGCGAAATGCACCGGATTGTTTCAACAGCTCGTCTACGAGAGTTGTTTTGCCGTGATCGACGTGCGCGATAATCGCGATGTTGCGGAGATCCATGTGGAAAGTGCCTTTTATCTCTGAGATGTGGGCGAACTATCGCCCTGCGAGGCAAAAGACCAGAGCCTATCGGTTCGCATCGGGTGAAAAGATGTCAAACAGGCCGATTGGCGGTGCTTTGCAGCCCAGTGAGGCAGATTAAGGGGGGATCTTTCAAGCGACAGGTCTCTGACCGGACACGTAAAGTGGGGTCGAACTTTTTCGACCCGCCCGTTCGTTGCTTGAGCCTCGTGCTGGCTCAGGCGGGCAGATGAATGGCAAAGCGATCTCGAATTGCCTGATCAACCGCAGGCTCAAAACGCGCGGCAGAGCGGGTGGCGAGAATTTCCTCTTTGCGGGCGGTTGCGCGGCTTAGAAGGTCAGGGCGGTCCTGTTCCAGCCATTCCTTTGGCGAGCTGCGATCGGCCAGTGTGGGATAGATGTATTCGGTCTGCATCAGCGACAGGGTCTGCTCTGAGCCAAGATAATGTCCGGGACCCTCGAGACATGTGGCGCGGATCACTTCGAGGCTCACGTTGTCCTCGGTGACCTCGATTCCGCGCACACAGCGCAGGGCCTGCCCCAGTAGATCATCGCCAAGGATCAACGATTCCAGGCAGAACCCCAAAAGTGAGGCGTGCATGCCTGCGGCCTCATAGACCATGTTTAACCCTGCCAGTCCGGCCATGACATTCGACGTGGCCTGTTCCCAGCCGGCTTGCATATCGGGCAGTTTGGCATCAGCGATGCCCGCAGCAGCGCCCCCGGGCAAATCGTAATAGCGGTGCATCTGGGCGCAGCCCGCCGTCAGCAAAGCCTGTTCGCCACTGCCGCCTGACATCGCACCGGTGCGCAGGTCGCTGACAAAAGGCCATGTGCCAAAAACTGCGGGGTGACCGGGCTTTATCGCGTTGACGTAAACAAGCCCGGCCAGACATTCGGCAGTGGCCTGCACGATTGCCCCGGCGATAGGCGCGGGAGCTGTGGCGCCGGCTTGACCCGCCGACAGCAATAAAACCGGCATGCCCCCAGCGATACAGGCCTCCATGACCAGACAGCTTTCGGTGGCAAATTTCATCGGTGGCACGACAAAACAGTTTGAGTTTGACACAAACGGCCGTGCGCGCCACGCCTTTTCACCGCCCGCAATTAAATGCAGTATTTCAAGGCCGTGGGGCACAAATTCGGGCTCGTTAAAAGACACCCCGACGTGTTTGGTGGTGCCCGAGCAGCAGGCATAGATCGTGTTCATATCCATTTGAAGATTATCGGCGATATCGCGTGCCACCATCGGGCGTTGCAAAAAATGCAGATTGTCCAGCACATCGGCGATACGCGCGGCGTCGTGCACGTCTTGCAGAGTGCTGTCGCGATACTGCCGACCGTCTGCCTCGACCAGATGCACCGCCGCACCGGCCGTGCCGTAATGCACACGGGTGCCTGAAAGCTCCATATCGTGACGCGGGTCGCGGCCCAGCAAGGTAACACTTCGATTTGCCCGCGCGATGGTGTCTTCGACCAATGCGCGCGGAAAGCGGATGCGCCCGTCATCGCCCAGCTTGGCGCCAGCGGCTGTCAGATAGTCGACGCCCGTTTGGGGGGCTTGCGATAGACCAATGGTTTCCAATGCGTCAAGCACGGCTTGGTGAATGCGGTCCATGCCAAATTTATTGAGGGGTGAAAATGTGCCACCCTCCATGCCGGCACGCACCGGCTTGAGATGGTCGGGCAGGGGGGCAGAGCGGGCCGAGCGTCGTGCGGCGCGGCCGCCGCTGCGTCGAGATGTTTGTGTTGTCATGGTGCAAGTCCTGTTGGCCAGAGGGCAGGGTGTCTGAGGGGCGATCATTGATTGCTATCCGCCTGAGGGTCGCCCTCGGGCGGCGCGGCCACGCCCTGCCCCTATAGTGATCACAACGAGTGAAATTTTCCAAAATTCGTTGGCCATTTTCAAGATTGCTCCGGACTTCTTGCCTGTATGAAAACAGAAATTACCCTGATGTCTGTCTCAATAACGACTAATGTCGTTTTTGGGCATTCTGCTGGATGTAGCGGTCACCATATCGGTCCCTAGGTGGGTGCTTGACAGTATTGCCAGTGTCGTCTGTGCCGATCTGCGGGCCGGTCGTTTCAACAACTGGCGGGTTGAAACGAGATTGTTTTTCGTGGCAAAATGTATAACTCTCGTCTCATAATGGCATGTGAACGCCATCGAATTTCGCGTATTTGCAGGAGCATCACCTTGTCACCCCATTCCTTGATCCCCAACAAACCGTCCCAAGTCACCTCTGTGCAAGGGGGACTTTGTGCCCTGACTGCCACAGAGGCGGTTGCGCGGTTGCGCGCGGGCGAGGTTACCGCGGCAGAGCTGGTTGAGGCATCGATTGCCCGTATCGAAGACGTCGACTCGAAGGTGAACGCCCTGCCCATCAAGTGCTTTGAACGGGCGCTTGATATGGCCCGTAGCCTGCGCCTGGCAGATCATCTCGACAACCACAAGTCACTGTGTGGCCTGCCGATTGCGGTCAAGGATTACAATAATGTTGGCGGGGTTCGCACAACCTATGGGTCGCCAATTTTTGCCCAGAGTGTTGCGGCCCAGTCTGATGCGACCGTGCGACAATTGGAAAGCAATGGGGCGATTCCTGTGGCCAAATCAAATGTCCCGGAATGGGCCGGTGGCAATACATTCAACCCGGTGTTTGGGGCCACCCGCAACCCGTGGGATCTGCGGATGAGCGTGGGCGGGTCTTCGGGTGGATCAGCGGCGGCATTGGCCAGCGGGTCGGTATGGCTGGCCACAGGCAATGATCTGGGGGGCAGTCTGCGCACACCGGCGGCGTTCAACGGGGTTGTCGGGCTGCGCCCGGGTCCGGGCCGGGTGCCGCGCGGCACCCGCCTGCCGGCGATGGATACGCTGTGGGTCGAGGGGCCAATGGCGCGCTGTGTGGATGATCTTGCGCTCATGTTGGATGCAGGCGTCGGATATCAAGCCGATGATCCTTTGTCTTTTGATCAAAGTCACATCAGTTTTGTCGAACAATTAAGCGAGGGCGACACGCCGGCTCGGGTTGCCTTTAGCCCCGACCTTGGCATTGTCCCGATGGAGCCAGAGATAGCGCAAACCTGTGGTGCGGCAATGGGGCATTTCACGGGTATGGGTACGGAAGTCACCGCAGACGTGCCAGATTTCACCGGTGTTCTAGGGGCTTTTCAAAGCTTGCGGGCGGTTTTGTTTGCAACCTTGATGGCACCCATTCTCGAACAGAACCGCGCCCAGATTGCCCCTGAGATTATTGGCAATATCGAGCGTGGCTTGAAAATCGATCCGGCGCAGATTTTTGCGGCTGAGCGGGTGCGGATTGCTTTGTATCAAAAAATGCTGACATTTTTTGAGAGCCATGATTTCCTGATTTGTCCTGCGGCCTCAATCCCACCGTTTCCAGTGGAACAGCGCTTTGTCACCGAGATCGATGGAAAGCCTTGCGCCACATATATTGATTGGTTTGCAATAACTTTCGCGCTGACGATGACCGCTTGTCCGGTGGTGAGCGTGCCTTGTGGGTTTACCGCGACGGGCCTGCCGGTCGGAGTGCAGATCGTCGGTAAACCCCGTGGTGAGGCGGCGCTGTTGCGCGCCGCGCGGCAGTTTGAGCAAAGCCTCGGCCTCGCAGCGATGTTGCCGATTAACCCCCACAGTGGCCGCGGAGTGATCTCAGGGCGCTGACCCCAAGCGTGTTTTGGCTTTGGCAGGGGCAATGTGCCGCTAAGCTGGAAATCGAGGTGGTAAATTGGGTAAAAACTGTGGCGTTTACCTCGTTTTCAAAGCGGCTTTCGACCAATCGCGAATTTTGGGTAAAACCGCGCTTGACGAGGCTGGCAGTGCCGCCTATTACACCGCCTACGCCTTTAGGATTGGGCGGTCAGTTGGCGGTTGTAGCTCAGTTGGTTAGAGTGCCGGCCTGTCACGCCGGAG
>CESI01021137.1_pt1 | contig 37768 bp, 31 predicted proteins | sample 356301 | NCBI WGS metagenome assembly CESI01 (sample SAMEA2621423, study PRJEB7988) | marine metagenome | biome: marine biome (ENVO:00000447); feature: deep chlorophyll maximum layer (ENVO:xxxxxxxx); material: "saline water (ENVO:00002010), including plankton (ENVO:xxxxxxxx)" | depth 40 m | reverse complement strand
TCTCTCATGATTAGAAAGTCTTTTCCATCTAGAGTAATTTCAGTACCCGCGTATTTTCCGTAAAGAACAGTATCTCCTTTCTTTACCTCCATAGGCTCATCTTTGGTACCTGGTCCCGCTGCTATTACTTTTCCTTTTTGAGGCTTTTCTTTAGCGGTATCGGGAATAAAAATTCCACTAGCTGTTTTTTCTTCTGCTTTTGCAGATTCCACAAGAACTCTGTCTTTTAGCGGCTTGAATTTAACTGCCATGTTTCTAATTATTTTAGGTTTAATTTTTTATGTTTTGTGCTTAGAAATGATTTTCAATTTCTATATAAATACACATTCATTTTTTGTGCCAACCGCCTGATAAGGACTTTATGTCAGATATTGACATTTGAAAGCAAAAAAAATGTCAGTCTATAAGTCAGACTGACATTTATAATATGCTTTTATCTTAATTTCTTATTCAGCTCCAGTAGTATTGTTGTCTGTCGCTCCATCTACATTTTCAATGTTGCCTTGCTCTACTTCCTGAATTCCACTATTTGGAAGGAAGCTAGCAGATACGATACACAAAACGAATAGTGCTATCATCATAGCCCAGGAACCCTTTTCTAGAAAATCAGCTGTTTTTTGAACACCTCCTATTTGACTAGCTCCAGAGAAACCAGATGCTAAACCACCACCTTTAGGGTTTTGTATTAGCACGAAAAGTGCCATTACTATGCTTACGATGATGATTAATACTGTAATTACTACTTCCATGTTTTTATTTTTTTCGTCCCAGCCTTTTAATTCGGGCTGCAAAATAAATGCTTTTTTCTGGATATTTCAAAGAAAGAAGTTGGAAAGCTCGTTTTGCTTTCGAATTATTTCCTTGATCTGCATAAATTTCAGCCAGAGTTTCTGTTACAAATTCTTCGTTATCTATCAGACTTTCTGCCGCTAGGTCCTCTAAAGAGTACTCTTTAGATTTCCCTCTGCTAATTTGAGGTTCTTTTCGGATAAAATTATTTATAATCGAATCTGCATAATCAGTCGTTTTAACAGCTTCTTTGTCACTAAAAGAAGGGTAGTTGACCGATTGAGCACTCGCTACTAACCAGTTAATAAAGTCATCAGAACTTACCGGTTTTTTTGTTAAATCTGTGCTGTTCTCTAGCGAAATTTCATCTTTGAAATTCTCTTTTTTATCTTGAATATCTTCCATCACATCTATAGTGATAGAAGTGTCTACAGCCTCTGAAATAATCAAGTGATTTAGCTCCTCAATTTCCTTACTTAGCTCATTTTCTGTAACTTCTTCATCTGCCTCTGTTAGATTTTCTGATTCTGAAATGGGCTTGAGCTCTGTGCTTTTTTCTATTAAGTCAGAATCTTTTTTTCTCGCTTTCGGTAATTCGTTTTTACTTTGTAATGAACCAGATTCTAACTCTTCTACAAGTGAAATATTGATAGGAGTGATGTCCACAGAAACTTCTTCTTCTGACTCCGTGTCTTTAGAATAAACTTTTTCCCAATTTGCTGGAATTAGTCCTTCCGCCTCAGGAAGTGCTTCCATTTCTTGTTCTACTTTGAGGATGGTTTTTTCTAGCGCTGCTCCATAAAGCGTTTGATAAAGTTTAGCTCTGTCATTGGTTACTAAAGCTACTTTTTTTAGTTCGTCAGAGAAAGTTAGGTCACTGGTTTCTTTGAGCCCTTTCAAATAGGCTATGCGTATGTCAGTGCTCCAGGGATATTCTTCTTTTAGAAGTTTCAGCCTGTTTTTTTCTTCTTTGGTAATCTTGTGAGAAGGAGATATGAGGGCGGATATGAGTAATTCCATCACCAATTTCCTAAACTAGCGTTATAAACATCTTGTGTAAGTTGATCTACGATTAGAGCTATAAGCTCTTCTTCTATAGAAAGAAAGTCTGCCTCACTCGGGTAATCAGTATACCAGGAGAAGTTCCTTTCGAAACTCTTGTCTTTTTCTATGGTGTTTTCATACTTTACTTCTATTCCTATAGTAAGTCTGGTTTGACTAGCTGTTTCTCCTTCTTGAACAGAGATAGGTTGAGTGTCATATTTACTAATAGATCCTTGGAATCTGAGTTCTGCTTTTTCTTCTATGAGCTGAACTGTAGATTGCTGTTGAATTAAATCTCTTAAATCCTCAGTGAAGGTTTGACCGATGAGGGGGTTGGCTTTAGGTGCTCTTACCTCGAACATTTTTACACTGAAGTTTTTAGCCCCAGAATCATCTGTTCCATAGAAGCTATAGATACCACAGCCAGCTGAATTAAGAAATAAAAACGATATGAGAAAAAATCTGTTGAACATTTGTAGCTTCTTATTGCAACGCAAAGTAAACTGAAATAGTTTGTTCTTCTTATTTCAGGTCGTATTCATTTATTTTACGGTAGAGTGTTCTTTCAGAAATACCGAGTTCTCTGGCAGCATGTTTACGTTTATTATTATGTTTTTTTAGCGCTTTTCTTATAAGTTCCTTTTCTGTTTCTGCTAGAGAAAGTGTTTCTTCCACATGAATAGTGGTAGGCTCTTTTGTTTCAGAGACTCTAGAGAAAGAACTTGGCTTAGATGGTACGAGCATCGAGTCTTGTCTAGACTCATTTTCATCATGGTAATCTTCGTCAAATACCTTCCGTATTAATTCAGAATTTTCTTCATTTTGAGTAAACTCTCCTTCACTTTTAATTACTCTCATAACCAACTGCTTGACATCGTTCATGTCTTTTTTCATATCGAAGAGAACTTTATATAGAATCTCTCTTTCTGAAAAATCTGACTGACTTTTTTTATCTTGGTCAATGACCATTGGTTTCATACTGAATCCTTGTTCAGGAAGGTACTGCCTTAGGTTAGTGGAGTTAATCTCGCGTTCTTTCTCTATGACACTGATCTGCTCGGTGATATTCTTTAGTTGTCTAATGTTTCCGGGCCATGAATAGGACTCTAATAAAGATACTGCATCTGGAGTTAGTTCTAAAATCGGAATTCCATACTTATCTGCGAAATCTGTAGTGAACTTCCTGAACAGTAAATGGATGTCTTCCTTTCTATCTCTAAGTGGAGGAATAATGATAGGTACAGTGCTTAGTCTGTAAAATAAATCCTCTCTGAACTTCCCTCTAGAGATTGCTTCAGAGAAATTCACATTCGTAGCAGCGACTACCCTTACATCAGTTTTAATGACTTTAGATGAGCCCACTTTTAAAAATTCTCCTGTTTCTAGAACTCTTAATAACCTGACTTGGGTTTGCAAGGGTAGCTCCGCTACTTCATCTAAGAAAATAGTTCCGCCATCAGCTTCTTCGAAATATCCTTTTCTGCTGCCTGTAGCTCCAGTAAAAGAACCTTTCTCATGACCAAATAATTCAGAGTCAATGGTGCCTTCAGGAATAGCACCACAGTTCACAGCTATATACGGGCCATGTTTTCTGGTGCTCAACTGGTGAATTATTTTAGGCATCACTTCTTTTCCAGTCCCACTTTCACCATTAATAAGCACGGTAATATTCGTAGAGGCTACTTGAGAAGCAACATCTATAGCCCTGTTTAGCGCAGGTGAATTTCCTATTATTCCAAATCGTTGTTTTATGCTTTGCAATTCCATTAGTCTACTAGTTCTCCTTTAAGTGTCATCGAGGTACATTCTAGAATCTTCACTTCTACCAATGTTCCTCTTTTAGCCTTTCCTTTTGGAAATACTACCATCGAGTTTTGAGCGGTTCTTCCTGCATAATCATCATCAGATTTTTTGCTAGGTCCTTCTACTAATACTTTTTGAAGGGTTCCTATGTACTGCTTTATTCGGTCGTAGGAATTAGCCCTCTGTAACTCTATTACTTCAGATAATCTTCTTGCTTTTACTTCTTCAGGAACATCATCTTCGTATTTTCTTTCTGCTAATGTTTTAGGTCTTTCCGAATACTTGAACATATAAGCCATGTCGAACCCTACTTCTTTCATCAGAGAAAGGGTGTCCGCATGTTGTTCTTCAGTTTCTCCGCAGAAGCCAGTAATTATATCCGTAGAAATAGCACATTTAGGGGCTATATTTCTGAGCGCTTCAATTCTGTTTAGATACCATTCTCTTGTGTATCCACGGTTCATCTTTTTCAAGATTTCGTTATTTCCAGACTGAATGGGCAAATGAATGTAATTACAGATGTTATCATATTTAGCGATTACTTCTGCCACATCATCAGTTAAATCTTTAGGGTGTGAAGTACTAAATCTAATCCAGAGCTCTGGACAGGCTTGAGCTACTAATTCCATGAGTTCAGAGAAAGATACAGTAGGAATATTTTTATCCTTTACTTCACCTTTCTTTGTGAGGTTCCATTTGTATGAATCTACATTTTGTCCAAGTAGAGTGACTTCTTTGTAGCCATTAGCCGCTAATTCTTTAGCTTCGTTTACTATGGATTCGGGATTTCTGCTTCTCTCTCGTCCCCTGGTAAAAGGCACTACACAGAAAGAGCACATGTTATCACACCCTCTCATAATACTGATGTAGGCATTAATGCCATTAGAGTTAAGTCTTACTGGGCTTATTTCGGCATAGGTTTCTTCTCTACTTAAAAGGACATTTACTGCCTTCTGTCCCGTTCCTACTTGCTCTATTAGATTGGGTAAATCTCTATAAGCATCAGGACCTACTACAAGGTCTACTAATTTTTCTTGTTCGAGTAAAGTTTCTTTTAACCGCTCAGCCATACATCCGAGAACACCGACGATCAAAGACGGGTTTTTACGTTTCATCTTCTTGAACGCTAGTAATCTATTTCTAATTCGATCTTCTGCTTTTTCACGAATGGAGCAGGTGTTCAGTAGAATTACATCAGCCTCTTCTGCATTTCGCGTGGTGCCAAAACCTTCTTCAATAAGTATAGATGCTACTATTTCACTGTCAGAAAAATTCATGGCACAGCCATAACTTTCTAAAAGAAGTTTCTTGCCATGTCCTCCTTTTGGTTGGACCATAATAGCCTCGCCTTGTCTAGACTCATCCATAGTCTTATCACCAAATTCTGTCTGCATATAATTTGTAATGAACGGCAAATTTACTCTTTATTCAAAAAAAACAGCCTCACTATTTTGATATAAAGGGAAATGAGCGTTGATGCTACTGGGTTATTTCTCTTTTTTCTGCCAAAGAGAGTATTTATTCGGACTGGTTAATACCAATTCATACTTCTCTTGAATCATCTTCCTCAGCATAGACCCGCCATTTGTGTAACAGTAAATGTATTTCGAATTACTTTCCCTAATAGATTCATATTCATCTTCTAGGTTGATTCTAAAAGCCTCGATATGTTCCTTGTTACTAAAAATAGTGGGGTGTATATATTTAGTCTGAGGTGATTTATCTAGCATATAATGAAGTACCATCTTCTGCGAGTAAAACTTATCCTCTGGCTTTATATACTCAGTTAAATATTCTAAAACCGCCTTTTCATTATCAGGTTTCACTATCAGAGAAAAGAATTGACTCGTAATACCTATTAAAAAGAGAATCCCTAAAATAGATAAAACTCCTTTTCTGAAATGAGAGTAGCTTCTTTTCTTGATGTTTAGATTCTCAAGGTAATCTAGCGCGAAGAAGCTAAAAGGGATGAGCGCTTGGGCATAATAATGGGGAAATAGTTTTCCGGTAAATAAAACAGCCATCCAGACTAAACCAGGCCATATAATGGATAGAATAGCTTCCTTACTCTTATCTTCACCTAATCTTAGACGTTGGTAAACGCCGATAAAATAAAACATGCTTAACGGGAGAAAAAACAAGTAAAATTGAGCGACAAAGAGACCGCTGTCTGACATATTTATGGATGAAGAATAGCGAGAGGGAATAATGAATGAAACATTTATAAATTCGGTGTAATTGCCACTGACATAATAATATAAATTCACTAACCCGAAGGGAATTAAAAAGCTCACACCTGTGATGAAAATTCTAAAAATTAAATTTTTGAAACTACTCTTGTTTACCCATCCTATTAATAGTAAAAAAGCTAGAAAATCAAAAGCGACATGATATTTTATAATAAAACCTATGCCCATCAGAAAGCCAATAACAAAATAATGACCAGTATATTTTTTTTGTTTCACTAAAAAAAATAAAGCGGCTGCAGTAAATAAATTAAAGAATACCTCAGTATTACCAGACCAGCCCCACTGATCTACTGAGATAAGGGAGATGTAAAGTAATCCACTCGAAAGCGAGGTGAAATTACTTTTTCCAGCAGCACGCCCGGCTTTAAATAAAAAAAATGCAGAAGTACTGATGGCGGCTATCGTTAGCAGTCTAATGGCTATTATGGATTGGCCAAACAATCCTGTGGCTAGAGCATATATCCCATATATCCCCACAGGTTTTATATCTATATAATGTTTAAATGGAATATGCCCTTTTAACCATTCGTTAGCTATAACTAGGTAGGTAGATTCGTCATGGTCTATTACCAGCGGAAATAGAGTAAAAAACCTAGCGATTAGAGTAATAATAAAAAGGAAGATAAACACCTTTGATGATGAGCTATAAATTTTATCTATATAATTCTTATTCGTGCTCATTCTTTCGAATGGCTAAAATACTGCTGTTATGAATGGCTTATACTTTTAACTCTTATGTCACTAAAATGTCATCATCATAAAAGAGATTTAAAGCTTTAGCAAATAGTATTCTATGGCGGTTGTGTAATTCCTTATGTCATTAGTCTATCACCAAGAGTTATTGGAATATGAGGAATATTATTTGGTGAACTCAGATTCTTTAGTGTTAATTTGCACGTTTTTAAGATTATGTATTGTTGCGTTGCAATGCTCAAAAGTGGGTCCTCAAGCATCAATTAACAAAAGAAGCTTCATGAAAAATCTCGTCATAGTAGAGTCCCCCGCCAAAGCTAAAACTATAGAATCTTACCTCGGTAAAGACTTCATAGTTAAGTCGTCCTATGGCCATGTTAGAGATTTAGTGTCTGGAAACAAGGCCATTGATGTAGATAATGCTTTCCAGCCTACTTACGAAGTTACAGAGGATAAAAAAAAGGTGGTAGCTGAATTGAAGAAATTAGCTAAGAATGCTGAAATGGTATGGCTAGCAACGGATGAGGATCGAGAGGGAGAAGCTATCAGCTGGCATCTAATGGAAGCATTAAAGTTAACAGATGATAAGATCAAAAGAATAGTATTTAGTGAGATTACTAAACCTGCAATTTTAAAAGCCATAGAAAACCCGAGAAAAGTAGATTACAATTTAGTAAATGCTCAGCAGGCGAGAAGAGTGCTTGATAGATTAGTCGGTTTTGAACTTTCTCCAGTTTTATGGAAAAAAGTGAAGCCATCTTTATCTGCAGGTCGTGTGCAGTCTGTCACAGTAAGAATATTAGTAGAAAGAGAAAGAGAGATATTAGGTTTTACATCGACCTCTAGTTATAGGGTGGTGGCTGAATTCACTACTGATGGAAAAAAATTCAAAGCTCAGCTAGGAAAAAGATTTGACTCTCAAAAAGAAGCGGAGGTATTCTTGAAAAAATGTCAAACGGCTAATTTTAGTATCGATAAACTAGAAAAGAAGCCAGCTAAAAAATCACCAGCCGCGCCATTTACCACTTCAACTTTACAACAGGAAGCTGGTAGGAAATTAGGTTATCCAGTTGGGGTGACTATGAGTATAGCCCAAAAATTATATGAATCTGGAAAGATTACATACATGAGGACTGATTCTGTAAACCTCAGTGATACGGCTTTAGAAGCAGCAGAAAGGGAAATTAGATCATCATACGGAGATAAATTCTCCAAAAGAAAGAGTTACAGCACCAAATCGAAAGGAGCGCAGGAAGCTCACGAAGCCATTCGTCCGACAGATATGAGTTTACACTCTGTTAAAGGAGATTCTTCTCAAACTAAGCTATATGATCTTATTTGGAAAAGAACATTGGCATCCCAAATGTCAGATGCAGAATTTGAAAGAACTAATGTGGGAATTTCTCTAGACAATACTGACGAAAGATTCACTGCGAAGGGAGAGATTATAACTTTCGAAGGATTCCTGAAAGTATATTTAGAAGGAACTGATGAGGACGGAGAAGTAGAAGATGAATTAACTAAAGATAGCCTTCCTGCTCTTACGAAAGGTCAAATATTAGATTACGCCGAAATAAACGCTACCGAGAGATTTACTCAGCATCCTGCTCGATATACAGAAGCTAGTTTGGTGAAAAAGTTAGAAGAGTTAGGAATAGGAAGGCCTTCCACTTACGCTCCTACCATTTCTACTATTCAAAAAAGAGGATATGCTCACAAAGACGAAAGAGATGGAACCAAAAGAGAATATGGAAAATTAACGTTAGTTAAAGACCATTTAGAAACGGAGAAACTTTCCGAGATTACAGGGCGAGAAAAAGGAAAATTACAACCTACGGATATAGGAATGGTAGTTAATGATTTTCTAGTTGAACATTTTGAGAATGTATTAGACTTTGGGTTTACTGCCTCTGTAGAAAAAGAATTTGATGATATAGCTAATGGCCTTAAGGAATGGAATAAAATGATTAACGAATTTTATTCTCCTTTTCATAAAGATGTGGAGGATACCTTAGAGAATTCGGAGAGAGCAAGTGGAGAAAGGATATTAGGGAATCATCCAGAAAATGGAAAAGTAATTCTAGTAAGAATTGGGCGTTATGGACCAATGGCTCAGATAGGAGATGCAGAAGACGAAGAGAAGAAATTCGCTTCACTTTTAAAAGATCAGAGTATAGGAACGATAACAATAGAGCAAGCATTAGACTTATTCAAGTTGCCAAGGCAGTTAGGTCAGTTTGAGGATAAAGTGGTTACAGCGGCCATAGGTAGATTTGGTCCTTATATCAGACATGACGGAAAGTTTGTGTCTATAAAAGAAGTAGATGGAGACGACCCATTTACCATAACTCTCGAAAGAGGAGTCGAATTAGTAAAAGAAAAGAGAGAAGCGGATGCCAAGAAGATGATAAAGACCTTTGCAGAGGACGAGAATGTTTCTGTTCAAGAGGGAAGATGGGGACCGTATATAAAGTTTGGCAAACAAAATGTGAAAATCCCTAAGGACATAGAGGCTAGAGATCTTACCTGGGATGAAGTAAAAGCACTTACTGAAGAGGCTGCTAAAAACCCAACGAAGAAAAGAGGTAAAAAGAAATAATGGAGGGATTAGAAGTTTTTTTTCAGCCATTAGGGTCCGAGCTTTTCGAGGGTTTAGGGAAACAAGCACTAGGGAAGGTGATAAATGTTCATAATGAGCGGGGGTTTCCTGAAATTGATGGAGCTAAAGTCGCTATTCTAGGAGTCTTAGAAGATAGGAATTCAATTGTTAACTCAGGATGTGCTAGTGGGCCAGATGCCATAAGAAGGTATCTGTACAAGTTATTCGAGTTTGATAAGGAGATTGGTCTGATAGATTTAGGGAATGTTTCCCCTGGAGAAACCACAAATGACACGTACTATGCGGTGAAAACAGCATGTAGCGAACTAATCAAAGCGGGAATAATTCCGCTAATATTAGGAGGGAGCCAAGATGTTACCTTTGCCAATTATTCTGCTTATGAAGATTTAGAACAAACTATTAATTTAGTTACTGTAGATAGTAAGTTAGATATAGGAGATAATGATGTGGATATAAGCTCAGAGAATTTTATGAGTAAAATTATTCTTCACCAGCCTAACTATCTATTTAATTACTCTAATATAGGCCATCAAAGATATTTACAGACTTCATCTATACTGCAGTTAATGGAAAAGCTGCATTTCGAGACTATGCGTTTAGGTGAAGTGACTGGAAATATTCAGGAAGCAGAGCCGCTACTTCGCAATGCAGATATAGTCAGTTTTGATATTTCAGCTATACGTTGGGCAGATTGCCCAGGTAGCCAGAAATCAGGCCCCAATGGATTATATGCAGAGGAGGCATGCCAATTATCCAGATATGCAGGTATTAGCGATAAATTGACCTCTGTAGGTTTTTACGAGTACAATCCAAATAATGATCTCGCTGGAACCAGTGCCCAGTTAATAGCACAAATGATTTGGTGTTTTATTGATGGTGTATTGCAGCGCAAAGATGACTATCCGAAAGGATCGAAAGACTCCTATACCAAGTATATAATCGATCTTAGTTCATCAAAACATCAAATCGTGTTTTATAAATCGGATAAATCGGATAGATGGTGGATGGACGTGCCTTATCCAGCCGGAATGAAGAATCGTTATGAGCGCCATCATTTTGTTCCCTGTACTTATAATGATTATGTTCAAGCTACCAATGAAGAGATGCCTGATAAATGGTGGAAGACCTATCAAAAGCTAGTTTAAGTTTTTGATTTACAATATTTAGAGTTATTTTTTTTATCCTTGATAAACTTAAATCGACTGTTCCTTTTTGAAAATTCAGGAGGTTTAAAAGAAAAAATAAGTCTGAATAATTAAAGTTTATGGGTTAAAAACCTCATCATTGATTAACAATGTTTGATGAATATTTAAATTTGACTATTTTAGCCACTTTCTTAAACAGAAAAAAATATTTGGAACCGTATAACCTAGGAAATTAAGATGAAAAAATTACTGTGTGGATTAGTACTCTTTACCTGGTCTCTTGCTGCTGTATGTCAACAAGATTATCAGTTTAATCAATTCTTTAACGATAAAGTTTCTCTAAACCCAGGAGCTACAGGCCTAAACGATAACTGCCTTGGTGTTTTCTACAGACAGCAATGGGTTGGTTTCAGCGGAAATCCCACTACATATCTTTTAAATTACCACCAGCCTGTGAAGCAACTGAAAGGTGGGTTAGGTATAAGTGCATTTAATGATAGATTAGGTACTCAGCTTCAGCAAAACCCTTCAAGTGGAGAGATAACGGGAGTAGATGGGAATGCTATTATTACTAATGCGGTTAGATTGAATTATTCTTTCCATTTACCTCTTGGTCCGGGAAGATTAGGGTTAGGCCTGGGAATTGGTTATCAGGGAACTAATGCTGGTTCTGATTGGTACGCGATCGATGGTGTAGCAAATGATGGCGCTATTCCGAGTTCAAGAGACGATAGTGCCGGCTCATTAGATTTGAATTTTGGAGCCTTTTATAAAACAGCTAAATTCTGGGCTGGCTTAAGCTCTACGCATTTAACTGCGCAAGATATAAAAGGAACGTCATTTGATTATTCTGTTTCTAGACATTATTATTTTATGACGGGTTATGAGTCTGAGTTGACTTCTTCTTGGAAATTACTTCCATCTGTTATGGTCAAGTCTGATGCTCTCAGCGCTTCTTTAGACGTCAATGTTAGAGGATTGTGGAATGATTTTGTTTGGGCTGGAGTCTCTCTGAGAAGTGGTTTAGATGCTATCTCACCGATGGCTGGGTTAAACTACCAGTTGCCTGGATCTCAAACACTTGAGCATAGCATTCAGTTCGGTTATTCTTATGACGTTACGTTGAGTGATGTGAAAAACTTTAGTTCAGGATCTCATGAGCTGTTTATAGGATATTGCTTCAAGCCCATTGAGCTTGTTATTAGAAAGAAACACTACAATCCGAGGTTTCTCTAAAATAAATGCGTAACAAATGGAGTTAAATCTTCGTAATTAGGAAATTATATAAGAACCTGCAAGTCTTACTTGAATCAATTTTTTGAATCGAGTTAAATTTTGGAAATCATGAAAAAATCGTTGTTATACTTACTGGTCGCTTCTTTTTTAGCGAGCTGCTCCGTTGGAGACAGAGGAGAACTCACCGGAGTCTATCCTCGAGAAGATTGGGTACAGGTTAATCCCTATGGGATGAACTACATCCATTTCGGCTCCTACACAATGGGTCCTAGTGACCAGGATGTGCCCTATGCTATTAATGCTACTTCTAGAACGGTAACAGTGCCGTCTTTCTATATAGATCAGCATGAGATTTCAAACAATGAATATCGCCAATTTGTAAACCACACTCGGGATTCTTTATTTCGAACGGAGCTCTACAATAATGATGATGAAAGATATTTTTTCGTAGAAGATGAATACGGAAGAGAGATCGACAGGTTTGTTAAGAAGGGATATATCCTCAACTGGGAAGAAGAAATTGATTGGGAAGACGAAGATGTGTTTGATGCTCTTTACGATAGGTTCTACCGTCAAGGAGTAGAAACATTCTATAACAGAAAAGAGCTTAAGACTGCTGAGATGAACTTCAGGTACTGGTGGTTTAATTATAAGTCAGCAGCCAATAAGGAGAATAAAGATATAGAACTGGGGATTACTAATGAGCTAGACCAGCTTCATTCAGTCGCCAGACACTCAGATAGGTCTCAGTTCATAGTGGAGGAGGTAATCAATGTTTACCCAGATACTTTGTGTTGGGTCCATGATTTCACTTACGGATTTAATGAACCACTAACTGAAACTTACTTTTGGCATCCTGCATATGATGATTATCCAGTGGTAGGAGTTTCATGGGGGCAAGCAAAGGCTTTTAATGCCTGGAGAACTGCTTATTTAAACTCTTGGAAACAAGAGCAAGGCGAGACGTTCGTTCAGAGATTTAGACTTCCTAGTGAGGCAGAATGGGAGTATGCAGCCAGAGGAGGTTTAGACTTATCCCCATTTCCTTGGGGTGGCCCTTACGTAAGAACTATTCAAGGTTGTCCATTGGCCAACTTTAAGCCTATGAGAGGTGATTACGTGGATGATGGCGGATGTTATACTGTGCCTATTAATTCTTATGAACCAAATGATTATGGTTTATATAATATGGCAGGAAATGTTGCAGAATGGTGCAATACGGCTTACGATCCTTCTGTATATGAGTTTGCTCATGACATGAGTACAGAATATGAATATAATGCCGAAAAGTCTGACCCTCCAGCGCTTAAAAGAAAAGTGATTCGAGGTGGTTCTTGGAAAGATATTGGATATTATATCCAAACTGGAACAAGAACTTACGAATATCAAGATACTGCAAAATCTTATATCGGATTCAGGAGCGTAATGAGTTACCTGGGAAGAGGAAAAACAGGTAATCCAGAAGATTACAATTTAGAGTAAAATTGAAAATTAGAAACCAAGAAGAATATTTTAGTAAACCTTTTAAAGCAAGAAAACATGAGACCTGGAAGTAAAAAGTGGAAAAACTTTATGGCAAAGCTATACGGTATAGGAGCAGCAATAGTAATCGTAGGAGCGATGTTTAAAATTCAACACTGGCCTTTTGCCGGGCCTATGCTTGTGTGTGGTTTGACGGTAGAAGCGATTATATTTTTCTTCTCAGCATTTGAGCCACCTCATGAAGATCCCGACTGGACATTAGTTTACCCAGAATTAGCTTCAGGTGAAAAACATGCTTCCAACGGAGGTAAAAAAATAACAGAGCAGTTAGATGATATGCTTTTAGAGGCTAAAATTGATCCCTCATTAATACAGAGTTTAGGAGATGGCATGAGATCTCTTTCAGCTCAAGCTAAAGATTTGTCAAATATTACAGACGCCTCTTCAGCCACTAAAGAATATGCGGATGGACTTAGAACAGCTAATTCTAGAGTAGGAGAGTTATCTGATAATTTTGTTGCGGCATCAGATGCGTTAACTGGTATTACTAGTAGTGCCGAATCAGGAGCTGCTGCTGGAGAGCATTTAGAGAAAATGACAGTCAACTTAGGAGCATTAAATAATATGTATGAGCTTCAGTTAACAGATCTAGAGAAATCTAGACATATGTATTCTGGAATTACTGAATTAGTAGAAAATCTTAAGGATTCTATAGATGACACTAAAGCTTACAAAGAAAACATAAGAGAGTTATCTACGAACATACAGTCTCTGAATAAGGTTTATAGCAATATGCTAAACGCTATGGGTTCAGGTGCTAATCAAGGGTAGGCCTCGTGCTACTTTACTCAATTAAATTATTTTATAATATTTAAAATCAAGTAGACATGTCAGGCGGAAAAGAAACCAGTAGGCAGAAGATGATAGGAATGATGTACTTAGTACTGACCGCTCTTCTGGCTATGAACGTATCAAAAGAAGTAGTAAATGCCTTTGTTACAATAGATCAAGGTCAAAGAAAAACGTTAGAAGCAATAGATGGTAAATTGTCTACACAATTACAAGAGCTAGCAAAAAATGCTAGCGAAAATGACGAATTGTATGGAGCTGCTAATATTTCTGCGCAAACTGCTCATAATAAGGCTTCGGAATTAATTGAACATATAAATTTAATAAAGGCTAAAACTTTTGCTATATCTGTGGGTACCCCTTTCGAAGCAGAAATCCCTGGAGAGGTCTATGCAAATGGAAAATTTCTCATAGGTTTAGACAGCGTTAGGACACTGGTGGGTATTGATAATTACGATAATAACACAAACCTTATGGTGAAAGAGCCGGCTAAGCCCACCATTGAAGACAATCCTGATGGGAACAATTACACAGGGACTGTCTTGAGAGATAAGCTAATTGAATACAGGGAACAAATAATAAGTGAGCTTAAGAAGATTAAACGAACGGAGACTCTAGTGTTGAACATGGAACAGACGTTTGATTTCCCAACCGCAGAAGAAGCGAAGGGAACGGGTGAAGAACAATGGGTAGTGAAGAATTTCTATCATGTTCCTTTAGCAGCGTCTACAGCAATGCTTACTACGCTTCAATCTCAGATTAGAAGTGCGGAGTCTGATTTAGTTGACAAACTTTTTACAGAAGTGGAAGGCGAATCTCTTAAGTTTAATAGATTAAGAGGGGCCACTATTCCTTTGAGCACGACAGTAACTCAAGGTGGGGATTTTGAAGCTGATGTTTTTATGGCAGCCTTTGACGATGCCAATCCTCCTGAAGTTAGGCTGGGAAAGATTGGTGTTAAATTCGATTCTCTCACTATGGACTTAGATGGAGAGTATGATGTAATTCCTATGGAAGGGGTTACGGGGAAGTTAAAGATTCCTGCAGGTGGATTAGGCGCTCAAACTAGAGATGGAGTAATTTACTTTAAACCCGTTGGCGGTGAGTTAAGAAAGGAACCATTTTACTTAGATTACTTAGTATTGGCTCCGCAGCTTATAGTTTCACCGACTAAAATGAATGTTTTTTATAAAGGCCTACCTAATCCTGTGAATATTTCAGTGCCAGGATTTACGTCGGACAAAGTTTTTCCTAAGGCTTCTGCAGGACGCCTATCTAAAAATTCCAAGGGGTATGTAATGAACATAGGTTCAGGAAGTACTGTAAAAATTAGTGCTACAGTTGAATTGCCTGATGGATCTAAAAAGCAGATGCCTCCAATTCCATTTAGGGTTAAAAGAGTTCCGGATCCTGTGCCTTCTTTTAGTCAAGCGAAGCCTACAGATAACGTTATTTCAGGCCTTAAAGTAAAGAACGCAAAAGGTCTAAGGGCAGATATGGGGAGTGACTTTGAATTTGACTATACTCCTGTTGTTACTTCTTTCAAAGTAGTTACAGTAGTGAATGGAGAAATTAGAGAAGCTAAGTGTTCGGGTAATAAACTCAACGCAGCAGCCAAAGGTATATTAGGGAATATGAGAAGAGGACAAAAGTTCTCTATAGAACAAATAATGGTGAAAATGCCTGAGGGTAATAGAAAAGTTTCTAGCATCTCCCTAAGAATAATATAAATTTCAGTAATCATGAAAAGAATCATCTTTATAGGTATAGCTTTTATGCTAGGTTCAGTGGGAGCTCAGTCTCAAATCATTAATACGGTTTTAGATGGAGCTTATATACCTGAGCATACTCAGACTAAGAGAGTAGTTCCTTATCCATATATTCGAGAGTCTGATGTGATGTGGTCTAAGAAAATATGGAGAACTTTAGATTTAAAAGAAAAATTAAACCATCCATTATACTTTCCTTTGGAGGAGCTAAATGATCGAAACAGTCTTTTCACTGTGATTAAAAATTCTCTTTTGGTGGATGGTTCTATTACAGCTTATGGTTTAGGGCCTACTTTGGATGATGATGAGTTTAAATACCCATTAGCCCCTTCTCAAGTAGATTCTATTTTGAATCCAACGAAAACTATAGAGGACGAAGATTTATTAACAGGAGAGATAACTTATATCGACATAGTAGAACCTATAAAATCAGATTTGGTTACTCAGTATTTATTGAAAGAACATTGGGTGTTTGATAAACAACGTTCTGAACGATATGTTCGAATCATAGGCATTTGTCCAAGAGCAGAGGTGTTTGATGAAACTACTGGAGACTTTAGAGGTTACAAGCCATTGTTTTGGTTGTACTACCCAGAATGTAGATATGTATTCCAAAATGCTTGGGTATTTAACCCAGGAAATGGAGCAGAAAGAAGATCTTTTGAAGAAATTTTTCAGAAGAGAAGATTTGCTAGTTTTATACACAAAGAAGAAAACGTATATGACAGACCAGTAGCTTCTTATGCTTTAGGTATAGATGCACTGCTGGAAGCAGAAAGAATAAAAGAAGATTTATTCTTAATTGAGCATGACTTATGGCACTATTAATCTGGTGAATTTCATGATATTAAAAGAGCCGCTTCAGTTGAAGCGGTTTTTTTTGCGGTTTTTTTGATGTTAATTCATGATTAGTAATTTTAAATCAGAGGTTGCTCATTTCGCTTTAATATTTCATTAATTGTTTCAGGTATTTCTAAAAGTTTCTGAAAACAGATTAGTTAGTATGGAATAAAAGAGGAATTCAACCTGCTTTATTTTTTAAGGTATTCTATCTTTGCGCGCGTATGGTTTCAATAAATAATTTTAGTGTCATTTTCGGCCAGAGAGCTCTTTTTAAGAATATTTCATTCTTCGTATCTAAGAAAGATAAAATAGGATTAGTCGGAAAGAATGGAGCAGGAAAATCTACCCTCTTAAAAGCCATAGTAGGTCTCCAAAAGGGAACAGAGGGTGAAATCACCATACCCAAGGAAACTACCTTGGGATACCTGCCTCAGGAGATGGTGCATAATGAAGACTCTACTATCTTAGATGAAGCCTCGTCTGCATTCAGTGATATAGTTTTACTGGAAGCGAGATCAGTAGAAATAAGTAATGAACTTTCTATACGTGAAGATTACCAAGAAGAAAGTTATAGTAAGCTCATAGAAGAGCTAAATGACATTAATGATAGGCTTCAAGTTCTCGGTTCAGGCAACATGGAGCAGATGGTGGAGAGAGTCCTTAAAGGCCTAGGTTTCTCTACATCAGATATGTCTCGGCAGATGAGTGAGTTTAGTGGAGGATGGAAAATGAGAGTAGAGTTAGCTAAAATTCTTCTTATCCAGCCTGATTTAGTGTTATTAGATGAGCCTACCAACCATTTAGATATAGATAGCATAGAATGGTTAGAAAGCTTCTTAGAGAGCTATCCCGGAGCCATTATTATGATTTCTCATGATAGAAATTTCCTTGATGCCATAACGAACAGGACTGTAGAAATAGCGAATGGAAGAGTATACGACTATAAATTCTCATACTCTAAATATTTGGACCACCGAGAGCAAGAATTAGAAGCGCAAATAGAAGCGGCTAAAACTCAGCAGAAGTATATAAAGGAGACTGAGATTTTAATTAACAAGTTTAGAGCTAAGAAAAATAAAGCGTCATTTGCTCAGAGTTTAATTAAAAAATTGGATAAACTGGAAAGAATCGATGTGGATCAATTGGATTCTGCTGCTATGAAATTTAGCTTCCCTGCAGCTCCTCGATCTGGAAAAGCCGTGGTTACTGTGGAAAATCTTTCTAAATCCTATGATGACCTTAGCGTGTTTTCAGATATAGACCTGCTTATAGGTAGGCAAGAAAAAATAGCATTGGTAGGCAAGAATGGTGCAGGAAAAACTACGCTTACTAAGATATTGAACAACAAATTAGATTACAACGGTAAACTAGATATCGGTCACAATGTAGATATCGGCTATTATGCCCAAGACCAAACAGAAACCTTAGATCCAGAGAAGACGGTGTTCCAAACCATAGACGATGAGGCACAGGGAGAGATTCGAACGCAGTTAAGAGGATTGCTCGGAACTTTTTTATTCCAAGGAGAAGATATCGATAAAAAAGTAAAAATACTTTCAGGGGGAGAAAAGGCGAGATTAGCACTCTGTAAACTAATGCTAAAGCCATATAACCTTCTCATAATGGATGAGCCTACGAATCATTTAGATATGCGTTCCAAGGATATGCTTAAAAGTGCATTGAACTCATATGATGGAACGTTAATAATGGTGAGTCATGATAGACATTTTCTTCATGCATTAGTAGATACTATTTATGAGGTAACGCCTAAAGGGCTGAACCAACATTTAGGAGATATCTATGAATTTCTAGCCAAAAAGAAGACTGAATCCATAGCGCATTTTGAAAGATCTAAAGCTGATAATGCAGCTAAGAAGAACAAGGAGAGTAGCAGTAATAAGGAGTCATACGAAGCTAGGAAGGAGCGTGATAAACGAAAGAGAAAACTATCTAACGTAATTTCTAAGTGTCAGTCTGAGATAGACAGCACAGAAAAGAAAATAAAAGAAATGGATGCCGTAATAGCTGAGTTAGATTATTCAGAACAGAATAAATCCACTAAAATCTTAGAAGAATACGGAGTGTTAAAAAACAGTATCGGGGAGTTAATGGGTAGATGGGAAGAGGCAGAAATGGAATTGGATACAATCACTTCTTCAAACCCGAACTAAACACCTTTAAAGTAAGCCCTTGTCATTTCTCTTTTTCCAGGAGGGCCAGGTAAACGAGTCACTTCAAATCCGGCTTCTCGAAGATTTCTTTTAAATTGACCTTGCGCACAGTAAGTCACTAGAATTCCGCCTAAATTCATGAATTTACTCAAGTGTTTAAACACTGAAGACTCCCATAATTCTGGTTGTGCATGCGGCCCAAAGGCATCGTAGAAGATGATGTCAAACTTTTGCTCAGATTGAAACTCCTCAGCTTTTTTCAATACTTTGTGAAAAGAAAAATAGTCATGTATGTGCGTCAAGATATCTGCTTGTGAAGCATGAATTTGGTTAAACCATCCTCTCGCGGATGAATCGTCTATTAATTCAGGATAATTTATTTCTGGGATTAAATTTCCAGGGATAGGAAATGGCTCTATGGTGGTAAAATTAATTATCTTTTCGATTTGCAAAGCATACCTGCAGCTAAGCAGTACGTTAAGACCAGTGCCCATGCCAACTTCTAAAACAGAAATTGAGTCTGACTCTAATTGGTCTAAGCCTTCTTTTAAAAAAACATGTTCTGACTCTTGAATGGCTCCATGTATCGAATGGTATGTTTCATTGAGCTCCTCTACAAACAGGGAGGAAGAGCCATCTCCGGTAGAAATATGTTTTATCACAGGTGAAATAAATTTATGGCAATAAAGTTACGATAACATAACATAATAGATTAGGCATTGGCTTGGCCAAGTTGTAATATTTTTACGCTATAATATTATTCATGAAGTTCATATTTATTTTACTTACCATACTAGTGTCATTTAACGTTAATTCCCAGCAACACTGGGAGGATTTGAGAGACCAAGGAGCTAACTTTTATGATGTGCAAGCAGCTTTCGAGCTGGAGTGGGAGAATAAGGAATACGAGAGAGGGAACGGTTATATGCTTTATAAGAGATGGGAGTATTACATGGAACCGAGAAGTTTCCCAGATGGAAACACCAATATTTCCAAAGAATATGTAAAGGCATGGGAGAAAATAAAATCTAAAAGCAGAGCCAATAAATCTGCAGGAAGCTGGGAGCCTAACGGTTATACGGAGTGGAATACTCAATCCTATAATCCAGGAAATGGCAGAGTAAACGTAGCTGCGAAAGATCCATCTATCCAAGGCAGGTATTATGCCGGTACTCCATCTGGAGGGTTATGGAGAACCAATGATGACTTTAACACATGGGAACCACTAACAGACGATTTTCCAACGCTAGGTATAAGTGCGATCTTAATTCACCCCACTAATTCTGATATTATTTATATAGGAACTGGTGATGGTGATGGTTCAGACACCTATTCGAATGGAGTATTGAAATCCATTGACGGCGGGGGTTCATGGCAGACTACTGGATTAAGTTATAACCTGTCTACAGAATACTTAATTCATAAACTAATTATGCATCCAGATAATCCCGAAACACTTTTTGCAGCTACTAAGCAGGGGCTTTGGAAAACTACTTCTGGTGGTGAAGTTTGGTATCAAGTTCAGTCGGGGAATATTCGAGATGTGGAATTTAAACCAGAAAATCCGCAAATAATGTACTGCTGCACCGGCAGGGTTTATAAATCCATAGACGGAGGTGAAGATTTTGATTCAGCAGGAGAAGGAATGCCTGGAGTTACAGCGGTAGAAAGAATGACTTTAGGGGTTTCTTTAGATGAACCTGATTATGTTTATGCGTTATGTGTAAATGATAATGATAACGGTTTATTAGGAGTCTACAGGAGCGAGAACTCAGCGGATACTTTTTCACTGAGAGCGGACTCTCCGAATATTCTGAGCTACCCTATAGATGGAGAAGGCGAGGGAGGCCAAGGTTATTATGATCTCGCATTAGATGTAAACCCTACTAATGCAGAAAATATTTATACGGGTGGGGTTAATGTCTGGCGAAGTTTAAATGGCGGTATGGATTACGTAATTAATGCACATTGGTTTTATGAAACTGGAATGCCGTTTAATTATGTGCATGCAGATATTCATAATATTCAGTATTTAGATGGAGAATTATTTGTGTGCAGTGACGGTGGAATATTCCGTAGCCAAGATGGAGGAGTAAGTTTTGAGGATGTTTCTGCTGGACTTCAAATATCTCAATTCTATAGATTCGGGGGGTATAAAACAGATCCAGAGCTCATTATAGGTGGAACCCAAGACAACGGAACTATTCTTTTATCTAACAATTCCTGGACCCATGTGTTGGGTGCAGATGGAATGGAAGCAGCAATTCATCCTTTGAATCCTGATGTTATGTATTGCTCAAGCCAGAACGGAGGATTAAGGTCCAGCGTAGATGGAGGAGATTCATTTTCGTATATAGCAGGTGGAATAGAGGGTGACGCAGCTTGGGTTACTCCATACGTTCTCAATCCTGAGGAAATAGGGACTATTTTAGTGGGCTATGATGAAATATGGAAATCCTCTAATAACGGAGGTGATTTTATTCAAACTTCTCATTTTGGAGCAGCCTCGTCATTAAGAGCTATTTCTAATTGTGTGTCTAATCCTGATGTCATTTATGCCATTACCAATACGAGATTACATAAATCTATAGATGCGGGTGACTCATGGGAATTAGTCACCACGGGAATTAGTCAATATTCTATGACGTATGTCTATGTAAACCCAGCTAATGAAGATGATGTAGTGATTACGTTTAGTGGATTTGGTGCTGGTGAAAAAGTATACCATAGTTTAGATGGAGGCGCAAACTGGCAAAATATATCCTTTAATCTACCTAACATCCCAACGAACTGCGCTACTATAGATGAAGAAGATGGGTCGATATACGTAGGCACAGATTTAGGGATTTATTACTGGAATCCAGCGTTGGTGAATTGGATTCCATTTAATGATGGATTACCTAATGTAATTGTGAATGAGCTGGAAATAAATAATGAATTTGATATAATTACAGCAGCTACTTATGGGAGAGGTATCTGGAGAAGTAATCAGTTTTCGGCTGTTACAGAGGAGCCAGAGGCTTTATTTGAATCTAACGAGAGAATAATCTGTGAAGGAGACAGTATTTTATTTTCAGATTTGAGTTATGGTCATGAGCCAGGATGGGAGTGGAGTGTAGAGGGGAGTGATGAAGTTATTTCCTCTGAACAGAATCCATGGATTCATTATAATACCGCAGGGAGTTATGCCGTATCATTAGCGGTGCAAAACGAAATAGGGTCTGATACATTTACAAGAACAAATTATATCATTGTGCAGTCCGCCCAAGAGTCTTTTCCTTACTCAGAACCATTTTATGGGAGCGAAATGTTGAGTGATTTTGAGTTTATTTCTGAGCCTGAGTCGGGGGGTGTAAATTGGATGGTAAATGGAGATATCGGACATAATGATCCAGGAGCGTTATGGATTAATAATGGAAATTTAGATGAGCCTTTCACAGCAGAAGTGTTTTCTAAGCAGTTTAATCTAGAAGACCTAGATAGCGCTTATTTATCCTTCTGGTATGCCTATGCACAAAAGCATCCTGAAACGGATGATAGACTGAGGCTTTATACCTCTAATTCATGTGGTCAGAGTTGGGTGCAGCGTGAGATGTTTAGAGGGGAAGATGACTTAAATACGGTGGGATCTTCTCAGCTGTCTGAGTTTACTCCTTTCGATGTTTCTCAGTGGATGTATTATTCATATCCCTTAGCATCATCAGATCTTTCAGAGAATTTCTCCTTCAAGTTTAGATTCACTAATGATAACGGGAATCATATTTATATAGACGAGATTAACATCACTTCTATAGATTTAGGTTTAACTGAGAAGTCAGAGCAGAATACCAGACTAGAAGTCTTTCCTAATCCTTCGTCTGATGTAATTATAATTAAATCTGACTTGAATCAAATAATCAGAAGATTTAGGTTGATAGATAATCAAGGAAGGGAGTTGCTGAATAAGCACATGACTATTCCATTTGGCAGAGCCTCGAGCCAGTTAGATATTAGAGAAGTTCCTTCAGGAGTTTATTATCTTCAGATAATAGGAGAGAATGAAGAACAAATAGATGTAAGAAAAATACTAAAGAATTAACTTGGAGGAAGTTTATTTCCTTTAATGGTTTCCCATAAACCAGAGAACACCTGTTTAATATCTTCGGAAGATAGCTTTTCATTTGGCAGTGGTTTCTGAGAGAAATCTAATGTGTTATTCTCTTCAGAAGGAACTCCGTAAAAAGTAAACACAAAATCTGTTGTACCATCAGGAAACTGCATTTTGCCAAATCTAAGATCATGAATTAGAATAGTGTCAGACTCAGTTTTTTCCAATGCATATTCGCCCCCTGAAAAAAGAATAAGGTCTTTCCAGTCCTCATTATCAGAGTGGGCATTCAAAAGGTCATGATTCTTTGGTATGGAATCCCAATGTATTGAGTGATCATCTGCTAACAGCGAGTAATAGGCAGAATAAAAATAGTCATCTCCTTCTGCCACTGCGTTCCATAGAATAGTATTTAGAGGAGTAGGGCGAGTACTGAAATCGCCATATGAAATATTATTTTCCTTTAATGAGCTTTTGAAAACAGAGCCAGCAGCAGTTTTGTTCACGAAGGTGAATATCATGTAAAAAGAGCTAAGAGTAAGACCAATATGGTTAAGCCTTCTCCTAGTTGCAGAGTCTTTTCTTTTAAACATTAACCAGATCAGACAGATTAAAAGAGGAAGTGTATAGGCTAAATCTGCCACGAAAATATTATTCCAAGCTACCCGCAAAGGAAGAGGCCAAAATAGCTGAGTTCCCCAAGAGGTGAAACAGTCCAAAATGGCGTGAGTAAACATAACCCAGAAAGAAAACCAAGCCCATTTCTTGACAGAGGCCGTTCTAGGATGAATCTTATGAATAAACCAACCAAAAATAGGAGAGGATAAAACGAAGAAGATAAGTGAATGAGAAAGCCCTCTATGCATGACTAATCCCTCTACAAAGGGATAAAACGGTTTGAACAGGACATCTAAATCAGGCACTGTGCCCAATATAGCTCCCCACAAAATTGCCTTGTTCCCTACTTTCTTTCCTAAATATGCTTCTCCTACAGCCGCCCCTAGACAAATCTGGGTGAGTGAATCCATGATACAAATGTTTTATTGCAATGCAAAAGAACTATAACTTAGCCGCCGAGTTCTAACGAAACAAGTTAATTATGGCAAAAAAGAATTTAATAAATAAAAAGGCGAGGGATTTCATGTATAAGTACTTGAACAACGCCAGTCCTACTGGATTTGAAAGCCCAGGACAGCAGATATGGTTAGATTATATAAAGCCATACTCTGATGAGTATATAGTGGATACTTATGGTTCTGTAGCTGCTGTTATAAATCCAGGTCAAAAATATAAAGTAGTTATTGAGGCACATGCTGATGAGATAGCATGGTTTGTACATTACATTACCAAAGATGGATTTATTTACTTAAAAAGAAATGGAGGTTCAGACCATCAAATAGCCCCTTCTAAAAGAGTAAATATTCATACTGAAAACGGAATGGTAAAGGCTGTTTTTGGTTGGCCTGCTATCCATACTAGAATGTCTGGCACAGAAAAATCACCTACGTTGGATAATATTTTCTTGGACTGCGGTTGTGATAACGCAGAGGAGGTCGAAAAACTAGGAGTACATGTAGGATGCGTAGTTACATTCGAAGACGAGTTTATGGAGTTAAACGACAGGTGGTACGTAGGTAGAGCTCTAGATAACAGAATGGGAGGATTTATGATAGCTGAAGTGGCTAGAATGTTAAAGGAGAACAAAAAGAAATTACCGTATACACTTTATGTTGTTAATGCTGTTCAAGAAGAGATAGGTTTGAGAGGAGCGCAGATGATTGCTGAGAGAATCCAGCCAGATGTAGCCATAGTAACAGATGTTTGCCATGACACGAATACCCCTATGATAAGCAAGGTAAAACAAGGTGACTTTAAAGGAGGAAAGGGGCCTGTTTTGACGTACGGTCCTGCGGTACAAAACAATTTATTAAAGCATATCATTACTACTGCAGATAAGAAAAAAATCAGTTTTCAGAGAGCAGCGGCGAGTAGATCTACAGGAACAGATACAGATGCTTTTGCATATAGTAATAAAGGAGTGGCTAGTTGTTTAATATCGCTGCCATTAAAGTACATGCACACTACAGTAGAGAGTGCTCATAAAGAAGATGTAGAATCAGTAATTAAATTAATGTATGAAGCTCTGTTAACTTTAAAAAGCGGACAGGATTTTAGATACATTAAATAATGGTTAAGAAGGAGGTTGAAGCTTTTTTGTTAAGGGATGTTGTTAAGAGAACTCAGGTCAATTGGGCAGTGTAATTAATTGAAGCCTGGGTTAATTTCTCCTGTTTTCATTTCTTTATACTTTAAGCTTACATAAGCCATAGTTTTAGAGAAAGACGCCATAGCTTCAACTGTTTCTTGACTAATATCTTTTTTCTGCATCCTTAGAATTAACCAGCCATATAGAGCTATCAGCATATGCTCCATAATATTTTGGTTACTTGTAGATTTGGCCATAAGGCCTTTAATATGAGGAGCTGATTTAGCATATATGTCCACGTATTTGTCATCTTTTAAAACCTCTATTAGCGTGTTGTGCAAAAAATGAAGCTCTGCCAAAATGGTGCTTATTTCAGCTGTATTTCCTTTTTTAGAAATAGCCTCAATTTTAATTCTTTCTGCTAGATTTTTCAACCAATTTCTTTCTTCACTATTCGGATCATTAGAATCAGTTAATCCTAGTTTCTGGCACAAAACATCTGTGTCTAGAGATACAGAGCGCAGAAGGTCTTGCATTTGCCACACATAGAGAATGTACTCAGCTATGTTTTCTTGAAGCTTGTTTTGAGCTATTGGCATATTGTTATTCAGCTGTTTTTTCAGATTCATAAGCCGCATTCAGCCCGGTTACTATTTCTGCAGTTACGTCTAAGTAGCCACTGTTATAGAGGCCTGTCATACCTTTCGTGTAGAGCATAATCACATCTATGGATTTATCAGCGGTATAAGAATCTATATAACTATATAATCTAGAGTAAAGAGAATCATTGATTTCGCCTTCTAGCTTGGTCAGTCGTTTTATTCTGTTTTCCATTTGGTTTTGGAGATAAGGAACATCCTCTTGTAACTTTATTACCTTTTTTTCAGCGGCAGCTATTTCTGCATCAGAAGTGAAACCTCCAGTTTGAGACTTGTTCATGATTTCGTAATAATCTTCTTGAGCTTTAGCGATTTTATTTTCTAGAACCTGAACATCTGCAGATGCTTTTTCTAAAATTTTAGACTTATCAATTCTAAACTTATAATTGAGAGAAAGAGAATCATTATCTACAAATGCTATAGAAGGATATTCATTTATTTCTGTAATAGCTATTTCCTCTTCTGTTTGGATTTCTTTTTCTAGCGTAGATGTTTTCGTAAAAAGATAAATAACGGCTATTCCTAAAAGGATGTTAAACGCCAAGCTAATTTTTCCGGCCATGATTAAATTGATTTAAGGGCTTCATTCCAATCTTCTCTCATGGAAATCATTCTACCCATTACTTTACTTAAAAACTCTTCTGTGATTAGAGCTTTTACCTCCTCCAGCCCCTTCACATTTGTTTCTGAAACCTTGTAGGTCTGTTCATACTGATCGATCTCGATTTTCAACTGATATTTACCATTCCAGCTAAAAATCTGAATCTTAAAGTGCGAATGCGGTATTTCTGCTATTACTCTCATTAAATTTGCAGACAAAGATAACTTTAGCGCTTAAACTAGATGGTTTTTAAACATAAAATAGTAAATGATTTAGCTTGGGTGATATACAGTGCTCCCCTAATGTCCTCTAATCCTGGAGAAAAGGCTTACTTAGGGTTGGACGATCAGTGGTTTAAAAAGGAGGTAGAGCGGTGTGAGATTTTCTTGAAAGCCGAAGATGCAGATCCTTCTAGGCTTGCCAAATTCGTTTCTTGTGAAGGGATACAACTACTCGGAAAGCGGTTTGAGCGGTTTGTCGAGTACTGGCTGACGTTTAGTGGTAAGTATGAAGTACTCATTTCTAACAGGCCTGTAAGCAGAAATAAAATAACTCTTGGAGAAATCGACTATGTCATTCGCGATATTTTTTCGGGAGAAATCTTTCATTTAGAGGTGGCTGCTAAATATTACTTAGGGCATAACAATTCAAGTTTGTGGAGTAATTGGAAAGGGATTAACGCCAAAGACGCCTTGGAAGATAAAATGACTAAATTCCGCAAGCAGTTAACTATCTTCGATAGAGAGGAAGGGGTTGCTCTATTAAATGAGTTAGGCTTAACTAGACCTAGGTCACTTTTGATGATGAAGGGGTTCTTTTTTTATTATTGGAGAAATATAAAGTGTCCCAAGTCTCCTCAATTAAGTCTGTCCAATCATAATGCTGGATTATTTTTAAAGGAGAGTGAGATTTCTGAATTTTTTAAAGGTGATAATAGCTGGGCACTACTCTCTAAACATAATTGGTTTGCCCCTTATGTGTCGTCAAGTAGCGAAGAGTTGTATTCCGAAATTGGTGTTCAAGCAAAAATTCGTTCTTTGCTAAAGGAGTATAACGTGGAGGTTATGTTAGCCAAACTATCATATGAAAACGGACATTTTATAGAAACTCTCAGGGTGGCAGTTGTTCTAAATAAATGGCCAAATAGGGAGCGCTAAATGAAAAGATGGTTAGAAAAAAAATATTAGAGAGTTTAGGCGCTGCAATGATTAGAACAACTACTTTTGTGCTCCGAAAAAAAGGTCAGTAGACTTATTTTTTTGGTTAAGGTTAATAATTATTAGTTGTATTACAAGGTCGGGGTGGTTTCCGACCTTTTTTGTGCACTGAAAACTTTATTCAATAACCTCAAATTCCACGTAATCATCATCCGAAGATGAATTTTTAGATTTAGATTTTGTTTCTTTAATTTTTTCTACCGTAACAGACCCCTCAGGTTTTTGATTTTGAGGATTAAACCCTCTCTGGCGCATTTGTTCTTCCGCCATTTTTTGCAGCTTATTTCTTGCCTTTTTCATCAACCAAGGCGCTATTAATTTAGATATGAAACGAAGACCATAAATAACCACTAGTATTATTAATACTGTTTTCATTGTTTATTTTTCAATTATTGAATCTTTCGGTAAAAAATAAAAAAAGTTACTTTAACCAATACTGCTCTTCATCTCTGGGAACTCTTTGAAAGGGAAAACAGCCATTTTTCGAGAATAGATAGAAACAGCATTATTTACTCAAGTAAAGATTTCGTTCAGAATAAATTTTTCTGAAAAACGGATCTTTCAGATCTTTTATAAATCGAATAGCTTCCCCGGTCGATTTCATTTCAGGTCCCAACTCCTTATTTACATTAGGGAATTTTTCATAACTAAATACAGGTATTTTAATAGCATATCCTTCCTTGTGTGGATTGAAATCAAAGTCAGTGACTTTTTTCTCACCTAACATTATTTTAGTGGCGTAATTCACATATGGTTCCCGATAGGCTTTAGCTATAAATGGAACCGTTCTAGATGCTCTTGGGTTAGCTTCTATAATATATACCTTGTCATCTTTAATTGCGAACTGGATGTTTAGTAGTCCTTTGGTCTCTAGTTTTATCGCTATTGTCTTTGTATACTCCTTAATTTGATCCATTACTAAATCTCCTAGATTGTATGGGGGGAGAAGAGCATAACTATCACCTGAATGAATTCCTGCAGGTTCAATATGCTGCATTATTCCAAGAATATATACATTTTCACCATCACAAATAGCATCTGCTTCAGCCTCTATAGCACCTTCTATAAAATGATCAAGTAAAATTTGGTTGTTTGGTAAGGCTTGAAGAATATCTACAACATGCTTTTCCAAATCCTGCTCGTTGATAACGATTTTCATTTTCTGTCCACCAAGCACGTATGAGGGCCTAACTAGCAGTGGGAAGCCTAAATCTTGAGATAACTCTATTGCTTGCTCTGCAGATTCTACCACTCCGAATTTAGGGTAAGGGATGTTGTTGTCTTTAAGTAGGTTGGAGAATCTACCCCTATCCTCAGCTAAATCCAAAGCTTTGAAGGAAGTTCCTAGAACTTTAATCCCAAATCTCTCTAGTTTCTCTGCGAGTTTAAGAGCTGTTTGCCCACCTAATTGAACGATTACACCTTCTGGTTTTTCATGAAGGATGATGTCATAAATATGCTCCCAGAAAACAGGCTCGAAATATAATTTATCGGAAGTGTCGAAATCAGTTGAGACAGTCTCAGGATTACAGTTAATCATAATAGTCTCGTAGCCACACTCTTTAGCAGCTAGCACTCCGTGAACACAACAGTAATCGAACTCTATACCTTGACCTATTCTATTTGGTCCTGAACCTAGAACTATTATCTTCTTTTTGTCTGAAACCATACTCTCATTTTCATCTTCGAAAGTAGAGTAGTAGTAGGGGGTGTGAGCCTCAAATTCTGCAGCACATGTGTCCACAAGTTTATAGACCCTTTTAATATCAAGTTCATGACGTTTTTCATTCACTTCACTTTCTAAGCATCTCATTAAATGGGCTAGCTGCCTATCTGCGTATCCTTTTTGTTTGGCTTCGAAAAGGAGCTCTCTGGGAAGTGACTGAAGTGTATGCTTCTCGATTTTATTTTCTAGAAGAATCAAATCTTCTATTTGTTTTAAAAACCAAAAATCAATTTTAGTTTTTTCTTGTATTGTCTTGAATGGAATTCCTAATTTAATAGCATCATATATGTGAAAAAGTCTGTTCCAACTGGGGTGTTGAAGAGATTTTAGAATGGCCTCCTGATTTTTCATTTCCTTGCCGTCAGCCCCTAATCCATTTCTGCCTAACTCTAGAGATTGACATGCTTTTTGGAGCGCTTCTTGAAAACTTCTTCCTATAGCCATTACTTCTCCCACGGCTTTCATTTGAAGACCTAGCTCTCTATCTGCTCCATGAAATTTATCGAAATTCCATCTAGGAATTTTCACGACTACATAATCTAATGTCGGCTCAAAGAATGCACTTGTCGATTTTGTGATTTGATTTTTTAATTCATCTAAGTGATAACCTATCGCAAGTTTGGCTGCGATTTTAGCTATCGGGTAGCCAGTAGCTTTAGAAGCTAAAGCAGAAGAGCGACTAACTCTAGGATTGATTTCTATAGCTATAATATCTTCGTTTTCATCAGGGCTAACCGCGAACTGTACGTTACATCCACCTGCAAAATCTCCAATGGAGCGCATCATTTTGATGGCCATATTTCGCATTCTCTGATAGGTACTATCGCTTAGGGTCATTGCTGGAGCTACTGTAATAGAATCGCCCGTGTGAATGCCCATAGGATCAAAATTTTCTATAGAACAAATAATGGTAACGTTATCATTGGCGTCTCTGAGAAGCTCGAGTTCATACTCTTTCCATCCCAAGAGTGCCTTGTCTATCATGACTTCATGAATCGGAGATAAATGAAGTCCTCTAGTTAGTAGCTTATCAAATTGATTAGGGTCATGTAAGAGAGAAGCACCTGCCCCTCCTAAAGTATACGAGGCTCTAATGCACAAAGGAAAACCAAACTCTTGGGCTACTTCCTTTCCTTCTAGAAAAGATTTAGCCGTTTTTTGCGGTGCCATAGGAATACCTATTTTACCCATTAATTCTCTGAATGCTTGACGATTTTCTGTGACATCTATAGCGTTAATATCTACACCTATCATTCGAACTCCATAATCTTCCCATAAACCTATTTCGTCACATTTAATTGCTAGATTGAGAGCTGTTTGTCCACCCATAGTGGGAAGAACAGCGTCTATATCATGGTTTTTTAAAATCTTCTCTATAGACTCTGTTTCTAGTGGCTCAAGATAAATGTTATCTGCCATCACAGGATCTGTCATAATGGTAGCCGGATTAGAATTAATTAGGGTAACTTCGATGCCTTCTTCGGTTAACGAACGGGCGGCTTGCGAGCCTGAGTAGTCAAATTCACATGCTTGTCCGATAACGATAGGTCCGCTTCCGATAATGAGAACCGACTTGATACTTTTGTCTTTAGGCATTTTTTTTTTAACCGCCCACGGAACCTATAAATTACAGATTGCGGGCAGTGGTTAAAACCACTTAGAAATTCGGGCCAAAAATACTTGTTGTAATGAGATTAACAAAGGAATACTTTTTCACAAAATAGCACACTTTTTAATCTTTACTTAAAAATATGTTGGTTTCTGAATTACACATCCTCTGAGAGAAAAATGACTTTAGCCTCTTTAAAACATCTTTAACGATGAGATGGCTCAGTTATGTTTTGTGTTTGGGAGTATTTGGAAGTTTATTAGATCAAAATCATACGAAAGCACAGGGTCTAAGGATAAAATAACTGAGCTTACAGGGTTATGACATTCTTTTTAAAGATAAGGGAGTGGTTTTGTTAGAAGACATCATAGATAACTTGATAACTATAGCTAAGGTGACTAATGATATGCTTGAAAAGAACCCAAAAGAGGTGAAGGTCACTTCCATGTTTCTTAAACCAAAAATTTACAAAGGAGTTATAAAACTTGATTCCGCGGAAGTGGATGTTCCTTCGGAATTTATTGTAGGATATCGACTCGATATAGATGGGCTCGGAAGAAACCGAAATTCGGTTTATAAGAAGATAGATTCAGTATCTTTGTGGCTGTTAAAAAAAATAAAATGTTAAACATCGTATTATTCGGACCTCCAGGATGTGGTAAAGGAACTCAGAGTGCTATTCTTAAGGATAAGTATGATCTGGTGCACATATCTACAGGAGATGTTTTTAGAGGATTAGATCCAGAGAGTGAATTAGCGAAGCTAGCCAAGAGTTATGCGGATAAAGGAAATTTAGTTCCTGATGATATTACGATTAAAATATTACAGTCAGAGGTGAAAAAGTATCCAAACGCCAGAGGAGTAATTTATGATGGTTTTCCGAGAACTAGTGCACAAGCAGAAGCTTTAGATGTGTTTTTGAAATCCAAGGGAGGAGCTGTTTCGTGCATGCTTGAGTTAGAAGTAGAAGAAAATGAGTTAAGAACTAGACTCAAAGGAAGGGCTATGGATAGCGGCAGACCAGATGATGCCGACCCAGCAGTGATTCAGAACAGGATAGACGTTTACAATACTCAAACGTCACCAGTAGCAGGTTTTTATAAAACTCAAGGGAAGTATAAATCTATAAATGGAATAGGTTCTATTAAGGAAGTGTCTGAACGTTTGTTCCAAAACCTAGAAGAAGTAATAGCTTAATCACACCAAATCCAGTTTTTTTACAATGGCCAACGCCAATTTTATCGACTACGTAAAAATCCACTGTAAAAGTGGAAATGGTGGTCCTGGTTCTACACACCTACATCGTTCTAAAATCACCAGTAAAGGTGGGCCAGATGGCGGGGATGGAGGCAGAGGAGGACATGTTATAGCTAGAGGAGATAAGCAGCTTTGGACATTACTTCATTTGAAGTTTAAAAAGCATATCAAAGCAGAACATGGTGGCTCAGGCTCTGGAAATTTAATGATAGGTTCTGAAGGGGAAGATATGTTCATAGATGTTCCTTTAGGTTCTGTAATTAGAGATCCTGAAACAGAAGAAATACTTGCAGAAATTACTGAGCATAGGCAAGAGTTTATTCTTATGCAAGGGGGTCGCGGAGGGAAAGGAAATGCACACTTTAAAACGAGCACAAACCAAACTCCAAGGTATTCACAGCCTGGAGAAGATCTTCAAGAAGCCTGGAGAATTATAGAACTGAAAGTTTTAGCAGATGTCGGATTGGTAGGTTTCCCAAATGCAGGAAAATCTACACTTCTTTCAGTAGTTTCAGAGGCCAAACCAGAAATAGCCAATTATCCATTTACTACTTTAGCACCTAATTTAGGAGTAGTTCCATATAGAGATAATAGATCATTTATTATGGCGGATATTCCGGGTATAATAGAAGGGGCCTCTGAGGGGAAAGGTTTAGGGTATAGATTTTTAAGACATATAGAAAGAAATTCATGTTTACTCTTTCTAATCCCGGCAGATTCAGAAGATCATTTTAAGGAGTATCGCATTTTAGTGAATGAATTAGAAAAGTATAATCCTGATTTACTAGATAAAAAGCATTTGGTAACTATCTCGAAAAGTGATATGCTCGATAATGAGTTGATGGCCGAAATAAGAGAACAAATGGCAGAAGTAGAGCTTTTATTCTTTTCGAGTGTAGCTCAACAGGGACTATTACCTCTTAAAGATTTGATTTGGAATGCGCTTAACGAATAGTTTTTTTTAACATTTCTCTAACGTATTCTTCCCATTTTTTTTTGTTTGAAAGAAATAATTCTATTTGAGGTGTCTCCGTCATATTCACGCTGATATTTATCCATTTCATCGTAAATTATGTCGAAGTCGTGTTGCAATGCTTCCTGATAATTCTTCTCTACGAAAGTGTCGCAGTCTGCTCTGTATTCATCACATAGCTCATTTAACCTTCTTTTAAATCTTTCTGAGATATCGAAATGAATTTTTTCATGAGCGAGTAGATGAGGCTTTTTATATCCTTTCATAACCCAGCTTTTTCCATAGATGAATTAGGCTTCTACATTAAGCACAATTAATCCGTATTTTACTTCTACTTCATAGCTAATGCTAGAATGAGTCAGGGCTTTTATAAACCCATAACCCACTCTCTTTTCTTTAAACATTTCCCAGTCAAATTGCTGACTTTCTGACCAAAATATCTTTTGTATTCTATGTGCATTAATACTGCGCTCATTAAAAATTAGGGAAATGAGAAGGATGGCAATGATAAATGTTTTCTTCATAGAGTTAAGAGCTATTAGAACCATACCTAAGTAACAGTAATTAAGAAAACGCACTACAGAAGAAATCTTAATTAATTATAACGCGATTGTAATTAAAGCTATAATGTTCTTGCTTCGTCACATATTTCTGTTAGATTGCGTGGGATTTTCAAAAACACATTCAGACATGGCTAGAAAAGGAAGACCAGCGACCAGAGCATTAGACCTAAGAGACGGGTTTTATTTGGAGTTGAAGAATTCAGCATCGAGTAAAGGAATAAAAATTAGAAGAGACACTCTAAAAGAGATGGAAGATGCCATCGAAGAGTACTCTAAAACTAAGATAGTTATAGTTCTTGGGGAGTATAAAGAGGGAAAAGCTTTATCCGCTAAAAAGACTAGAAAGACTAAGAAGTAATTCCTCTAGAAAGATTTTATAAATTCAAAGCTAGAACATTATGTTCTGGCTTTTTTTGTTTCTATAAAGCCCTGTTAATATCCCTAAGACTTAACCTTTCAGTTTAAGAATCTCCACCTCCCATATGCAAGAAAAAAGCCCTTTTCACGTTAACGAAAAGGGCTTTCATATTGGATTAGAGTTGTTTATTTTAAAATTTGATATCCATCTGAATTAAGAAATTCAAAGGAGCTTGAGGATAAAAAGCGTCTTGTTCTTCTAGATTATTCACGCGTGAATTATCTGGAGAAATGATTTCAGTATTATAACTATACGTATAGCCATTTGAAGAATACTCTTCAGAGAAGATGTTGTTCAGCATTAAACTAATACCGAACTCTTTTACAAAGGTGTTCTTTACTGCATATCTCACTACAGCATCATTTACTAAATAAGCATCTATAGTCTTATCTTTATTGCTTGAGTTGTCTAAAAATTGCTGTCCCACATACTTTGTAAGTAGGCTGATGCTCAGTTTAGAGTCTTTTTTATTTAGTAGTGTATAACTTAAGTCAGAAGCAGTAATTACATTTGGTGAAAAACTAATATCGGTAGCAGTTAGTTCATCCGTCAATAGTTCTTCACTTGTATAGTTGAAGTCTTCATCATATTGGTAGCTTACTATAGTTTCAGTGTATTTATTGATTTTGTTTTCACTGAAAGTGGCATTTACCTGCCAGTTTAGTTTTTTAGTAATATTCACACCTGCTATCAGTTCAATACCTCTTCTGTAACTTTCATCTACGTTTGTTTTAATGGCAGAACCTACATCATTCACCTCGCCAGTTAACACAAGCTGGTTAGTGTACATCATGTTGTAGATATTCGCATTAAAAGCGAATTTACTAGCCGTGTAGGAATAGCCAATTTCAAGGTCATTAAGTGTTTCATGTTTAGGAGATGTTCCAGGAACAGCATCTATAATATCACCTCTGGTAGGCTCTCTATTAGCTACACTGAAACTACCATAAAATCTGTTCTTACCCTTGGCATAAGAAGCTCCTATTTTAGGATTAATAAATGTCCATGAAGTATCTGCCTGAATATTTCTTAGGTCATTGTCAGTTCCTTCTAACTCGTAGGTTATGAAACGTCCCTGAACATCTGCGAACACATTAAAATTATCATTTACGTCATAGTTAGCTTTTAAATAAGAGCTATAATCATTCTTAGTGGCATCACTTTCGTAGTAACGTTCTCTAATATCTGAATCACCAGCGTACTGAGCCCATAAAACCTCTCCGAAGTGGTCTCCTTTGTATTGGTTAACCGCACCACCGAAAACTGCATTTACTCTATTCTTTCTATAATTCAATGCCCAAACAGCACCATAAAAATCGTTATCTAACCATCTTCTTCTAATAATATCAGAGCTAGAAACTTGGTCGTCTTCTACGGTTATTCCATAGTCAGTTAAGTCTTCTCCTTTTTTATACTCTTCAAAAAATCCAGTTCCATGCGTGTAATGGCCACTAGCGTTAAGACTTAGGGCTGAAGAAAATATCTGCGTTAAGTGAAGTTGGTAATGATCTTGCTCATAATCGTCTACCTGGTTATCATACTCATAGATGTTGAAGGTCCTGTCAGCATTTAACAGACGTTCTCTATCTTCTGCATCTAAGTCTAAAACATTGTCGGCTAGATTTTCTAATCCTGCTTGATCGTTTTCCAGAACAGCCTCAGGAGTTCCATACCATGATTGATATGTTTTTTCCTGTCCTTTTATTGCTACGGCTTGAATGGTAGTGTTAGCTAAATAAAGACCTGCATTCAGGTAAAGAGAACTTAAGTCAGCGCTAGCACGATCTATATATCCATCTGAGGTTATCTTCGACAAGCGACCATTAAAATTCCACTTGTTATCTATCATGCCAGTAGAAAACTCTAGGTTAGAACGGAGCGTATTGTAAGAACCACCTCCTAAGCTTGTTTTAAAATAACTAGATTTATCTGGTTTTGTAGTTTGGAGATTTACCGTTCCTCCAAAAGCAGCAGCACCGTTTGAGCTTGTTCCTACTCCTCTTTGGATTTGAACGCTATTTACACTACTTCCAAAGTCTGGCAAATTTACCCAGAATACTCCCTGACCCTCTGAGTCGTTAAGCGGAATGCCGTTAATAGTGACATTAATTCTGGTGGCATCAGACCCTCTTATTCTTAATCCTGTATAACCTATTCCAGCTCCTGCATCAGAGGTGGTTACTACACTAGGCTGCATCCTTAATAAATAAGGTAAATCTTGACCAAAGTTTAATCTCTCCAAATCATCTTCATTCATTTCGGTGAATGCCATTGGAGTTTTTTTGTTCAGTTGTACACTAGCTACTTGTACTTCAGAGATAGAAAAAGCATCTTGTAATAAAAGAAACTCCAAGTCAGAACAGGCTGATTTAGCGATAAGTCTTTCTGATGTTTTATACCCAAGAAAGTCAACGTTTAAAGTGGCGCTTTCGCCACTATTAACTTCTATGCTAAACTTGCCTTCTCTGTTTGAGATGGCATAAGTATATGCATCATTTAATGATATTACAGCTCCTGTCAGAGGAGCAGATTCTTCATCCATAACAGTTCCTGTAATGGTGAATTGTCCCCACACACAAGTGGAAACGAAAGCGAGCACTGTGCTCAAAAATAAATTTTTCATAACAATTTTTAATGGCCATCCGGGGGGATGACACTTGGTTAAACAATTCCCTAACTGGCATTATCCGGTCAGGTTCTACGGGTGTAATCTCAGCCTTTGTCCACGATTGGATTTCTGGCACCCCTGTTTGAGACGGCGCAAAAGTAATAAGTTTTTTAACTTGAAGTATCACTTTTTGTTTTTGGAATGAGGCCGAGGGACACAGTGCTTATAATCTTCTAAATGGTCAGAGAGGAATTTAGTATTCATTGTGAACACTAAATGAACCGAATAGTTAATTTCGCAGAAGAATGAATTTTATAGTTAACGTATTATGTTTAGTTTGGTTTAGCGTTGCAACGCTCCACCTGCAAGCGCAAAGAACAGACTTGGATCTTAAAAGGGCGCGCCCTCAGATAGGAGTCGTTTATGGCTCTGTAGCTGATAATTCCACAAAGGAGGCGATTCAATTTGCCACTATTACGCTAATTTCAAAGAGAGACAGTTCAGCCGTTACGGGAGGTATTACTGATGAAAAGGGAAGGTTTAGAGTCATAGAGATCCCTTTAGGGCAATACTCGGTGGAAGTAAATTTCATAGGCTATAAAATACAAGTGTTATCTGGTGTAAAACTATCGCCTAGGGAAAGTGTAGAGCGAGATTTAGGTGAAATTTTCTTAGAACCTGTGAGCACTATGATTGAAGATGCTGAGGTGTTGGCCAGTAAAGAACTCATGAGATTAGAGATAGACAAGCGAGTGTTTGATGTCTCTCAGAATATTACTTCCGCTGGTGGTTCTGCGAATGAAGTATTAGAGAATATTCCTTCGGTAGAAGTAGATATCGATGGAAAGGTGAGTCTAAGAGGAAGCCAAAATGTAACTGTCCTTATCGATGGAAAGCCTTCTGGCTTAACAGGCTCTTCTCGCCAAGCTGTCTTGGACCAATTACCTGCAAGCAGTATAGAATTTGTAGAGATTATTACGAATCCTTCTGCTAAATATGATCCTGACGGCATGGGTGGGATTATTAATATAATATTGAAGAAAAACAAACTATTTGGTTACAGCGGAAACATGAGTGTTACGGCTGCTACAGGCGATAATTATAACGGGTCTTTCAGTGTGAGCAAAAGAAATGATAAGCTGAATATTTTC
>CESI01155696.1_pt1 | contig 37913 bp, 26 predicted proteins | sample 356301 | NCBI WGS metagenome assembly CESI01 (sample SAMEA2621423, study PRJEB7988) | marine metagenome | biome: marine biome (ENVO:00000447); feature: deep chlorophyll maximum layer (ENVO:xxxxxxxx); material: "saline water (ENVO:00002010), including plankton (ENVO:xxxxxxxx)" | depth 40 m | reverse complement strand
TTCCCGAACATGGAAGTACTCAACTCGTACTGGGTTGGACAAGACGGTAAGCACAAGTTCTACGAAGTTATTCTCCTCGATACACACCACCCTGCTATCATCGCTGACAAGCAACTCGGTGTGTTCAGTGCAGCAAACGGAAACAAATCCCACCGTGGACGAGTGTACCGTGGTAAGACCTCAGCTGGAAAGCGAGGACGTGGTCTGCACAACAAGGGTAAGGGCGCAGAGAAGTTGCGACCTTCACTCAAGGCAAACCTCAACCGTGGCAAGTGATTGAGCACCTTGCTCATCTTTGGCCAATGTCTTCAAGAAGTGTCGACGCTTTGTAGAGTTCATGGCAGGTTTGGCTGAATACGGATTGACGATACTCGGTGTCGCTTTAGGAATTGGAATTGGATGGCTTTTGGCCAAGAACCGTTACTCTGGTGATGTGATTCGTGCGGAAGCGCAAGTAACAGCGATCTCACAGAGCAAAGAATCGATGTTGGCCCAGATGGAAAGTGTTGCCACCAATGTTGCTCGCCAGAATTCTGAAGATTTTCTTCGACTTGCTGAAGAGCGACTCGGAAAAGTCGAATCCGAGGCAGTGAAAGACCACGCCGCACGAAAGAAAGAAGTCGACTCATTGGTTTCACCGATCAAAGAACATCTCGAGAAACTTGAGAAAGCCACAAGTGCGATGGAATTGAAACGCGAAGGTGCCTATCAGGGGCTCAAGCGAACGGCAGACATGTTACATCAACAAACTGTGGACTTGCGCGATACCAATGTCCAACTTTCAACAGCACTCCGTGGCTCAGTCAAAGCTCGAGGGAACTGGGGCCAAGTTGCGCTCAAAAACATTGCAGAAGCCGCCGGTATGCTGGAACATTGTGATTTTGATACCGAAGTGACACTCAAATCCGGCAAAGGCGGCGCACGCGTTGACCTATTGGCCAAGATTCCCAATGGTGGTTCGATCCCCGTCGATTCCAAAGTACCCTTAGCAGCCTATTGGGATGGTCTTGAACTCGATGACGGTGAAGCACGTGCTGTTAAGATGAAAGAACACGCAAAAGCAGTGAAGAAGCATATCGACGACCTGGTGGACAGAGATTATCCACGCATGGTCGAAGGTGTTGACTTTACGGTCATGTTTATTCCTGCAGAACCGATTCTTTCCACCGCTTTTGAATATGAGCCGTCACTGCAAGAATATGCATTCAGCAAGCATGTTCTGATTGTTACACCTGTGACCCTCATCGCTTTGTTACGAACCGTTGGTCTGTATTGGCAACAACAATCCATGGCCGAAAACGCCAAAGAGATTCATTCCCGAGCACGGGAATTCTATGATCGAGTATCCAAATTCAGTCACGACCTTGCCAAAATGGGTCGGGGCATCAACACTGCAGTTGGTGCCTATAATGATGCAGTCGGCTCGTATGACGGCCGGGTCATTCCGAGTGGACGGAGATTAGAGGAACTAAAAGTCACCGAAGGAGCCCAAAGGAAGTTAGCAGATTTACCACCAGTGGCGGTAGCACAAACGGTCAAACAAATTGCATCCTCAACAGAAGAAGAGTGATTAAACGGGTGTCTTGAAGCCCATTGCTCGAACAACACACCATCCGGCACGTGCTTCCCAAATGGTAAATGCGCCACCAGCGATGCTTGCAGCAACAGCCCACCAACCAAGTGCTGGTAGCACGCCAATACCGACCAATACCGCCAATCCAAGGCCAGCGGTAACACCCATAATTCCAACTCTTAGTCTTGCGGCTTTACCAGCAGCGTCAATATTACACGTCAGTGCCATGTCAAAGCGTTCCAGTTTGTAGTATATCAAGAAATGTTTTTCTTTACAGTTCCGGATAGTAACCCCTTTCTCAACGGGTTAGTTTAATTAAGGAGGGAGGTCTTGGATGAGTCATGGGGAAAAAAGTGAACATTTGGCTTGATGATGCTACTCTGAGGTTGTGGGAAAAAATACCCACAGGTGAACGCAGTTCAATCATTAAAGGAGCGATTCAAACCAATTCTAATAAAGAACCAATCGACCGAAAGTATGAGATGATTAAAGTCAAATTGATAGAACTTGAAAAAACAAATTCACAACTTGAACACTTGAATATGCAACGTGAAATGATTGAAGACGAGCTCATTTATTTGAGGTCAGGTGAAAAGATACTCAACATTTCGAAAGAACATTTCTGGAGCCAGATTGAAACCAGGGCTCTCCTCTATTCTCAGCATAAATCTGTTTATCACTCCTATTCTGGCAAATCCAAGTACTCCATATTCGACGTCATTAATGATAAAATCTACATCAGTAACATGAGGACGGGCCGGAATAATTCGAACTTCTCGAAAAGAACAATCGATGTGGCCATTGACCGATTAATTGCTCACGGTGGGAAAATCCCAGTTGGACAATTTATTCCTGTGAAAATGCATGAATATACTGTTGTAGCCTTGCATCCACAACTGTTTGAAAAAGACGGACATGTGTGCTGGATTGATGAAGAAGTAACGCCGGTAACGGAAGAAATGATTCCACATCATAATGGGGAAATGCCACCCGAAGAGTGGGTTTCCAACGAAAACTTTCTCGCAGTATTGCTGGATGGCAAAAAGGCCTTGATTGGACAGGGGAGGAAGATCGTCATTTTCTTGAAAGAGAAACACGCTCATTTCGATGTTGAACTTGACAATTTTGAGTACCCATGGCAAACTAAACATTGGCTGATTATTGGGCCAGGAATGTTGTATTGGGGTCATGAACACCAAACACAGAAAATCGTGTCCTTCTCCAATACCTCAAAGTGAACTTGAGTACACATCGTTCAATGGTTCTAATGAGTCAAAATCTCGGGGTTCTTTTATTGCCCCTCGACTGGTGGCATTGATGAGGGATACGAATGACTGAAGGTGAAGATTCTGTGTCCCGACTTACGGGTCTTGAGGTCTTCTTACCCGATGGGCGTCGTTTGGGCGTTGTTCACGATGCAGTCATTGATGCCAATGGGTTGACCTGTACACACTTGTTTGTTCGCGATACTGAAGAGGAACTGGTCGAAGGCTCAGTCCATCTTGCGGTGCCTTGGCGCTGGGTTCGAGCCATCGACCGAATTGTGCTCCTTCGTTGGTTCCCACCGACGCCAATCCCATTACAAAGTTGAGGTGTTGTCATGCGTATGGAATTGCATATCCTTGGAACTTCATCGGCTCGTCCTACCGGTAAGAGGCAGGTCAGTGGAAGCCTCATTCAATGTGAAGACGGCATAGCCGTTATCGATGCTGGTGAAGGTTTTCAAATACGGTATGCCGACCAACGTAAGCGATTAAAAATACATGACAAAGGCAGTACCTTACGAGCATCACGAATTCATGTAATCTGTTTAACCCACGGACATTTAGATCATACTTGGGGCGTTTTACCGTGGATGCATACCATGGCATTGGATAAGCGAGAAACCCCTCTCTTGGTACTTGGTCCTACTTCACCCGAAGTCTTTGATGCCCTTCTGAAGGGCGAACCGATTCCAGAATCAGCTCCCAGTGCAGAATTAGCTCGACAAATAAGGGGCTGGCAAGAACTTGGTGCAACAACTGAAAGTTTGGGATATTCAGTTCGTTGGATTCTTGGGGACCTGGCCGAACAGCGTTGGCTTGAAATGGCGAGTGATGGTACAGCATCTCTTCTCGAGAGTATGCCTCAACCGGAGGGATGGAAGAAAAATCGTATGCAACCGTTAGCAACACATCACACCGTCCCTTCGTGTGCATGGATGCTTGAATCCAAAGGCGGTGCTGGTAAATTCAATCGACTTAAAGCGGCTGAACTGCGATTAACCGACGAGCAAAAAGCACAACTCTCAATGGGTAATGACATCATAACAGAAGACGGAATTGAATTGAACGCAGACGATTTCCGTGGCGAAGAACGCCCCACTACACGCATGGTTGTCTCGGGCGATACTTCGGAAATGGCAGAATCATTGACCACACTTTCTGAAGTTGATGTGCTGGTGCATGAATCGACGTTCTTAGCAGAGGCCCAACAATGGGCAGATCAATTTCTCCACAGCACAAGTACCGGTGCTGCTCGGACTGCATTGGCTTGCAATGCGCGACATCTCGTCTTGACTCACTTCAGTGCCCGACTCAAGTATGCAGAAATACCACTTTCTGAAGCCAAGAACGTAATTGATGCAAGTGACATATCTGTTACGGCAGCAGTAGACGGTGACCGAATTAAAATCTCAGACACAGGTTCTATCAGCCATTTGGTTTGGACTGGCGATGGCTGGTCATCTTGAGCAAACGGCCACATCATTGAAGTGGATAACGGCTGACAGCGATATATGCGTTCCTCTCTTTTCGTTGCGTTGCTTCTCTGTGTGATGCTTTTTCCGGCCTCATCTTTGGCTACAGAAGGCCGTGCTGAACCGGATTGTTTGAACGATACGCCCGCAGGTTTTTCCAGTTCAACCGTTATTGGGGACGGTGCATGTATCAAAGTCAGTCTTGGAACCCTAACGCCAGGTGATGTCTTCGACCTTTCAATTATTGTGAGTGAAGGAGAACTCGACGTGTTGGTTTTTGACCAGAATTCAATACAACCCTACGACCTTGGCCAATCGTATCGCAATTCCTTTGAACAGATACCATCGACTGAATCAGCGCTTGGAAGTTATCAGTTTCACTGGCAAGTTCCACCTTCAATCAATGACAAAAACTGGTACATTGTATTCGACAATACTGCTCACTCCGGTGACCAAGGAATGGGTGACCAAGGAGGAATTGATAGCAGAGCTAGCCTCACAGTTACTCCAATTCTTGAATCGTATTGGACTCCCTTCCACAATTTGATTGCTCTTGAGGATGATACATCTCAAACTCTTCTTTCGGGTGATGATTTACGCCTTGACGCGGGTACCAGTGTGGTGGTTTCAGCATGGTCAATGGAAGGAAATGGAGATGTTTATCTGCAAACACGAGGCATGAACGATCTCTATACTTCAGGCGGAGTTGGTTCTCTTTTCATAACTGGAGCATCGTTACAATCGGTCGAAGGCTCTGCATCTTTCTCTTGGATTGTTCCAAATGAACTGGATGGAGAAGAACTGATTGTGGTTGCAGATAATACCGATACTCCTGTTGGTGGGGCTGATGGCACCAGTGCAGTTCGAATGACGGTTCGTATTGAACTCGCGCCTCAATTAAATCCAGTCATCACGGACAATGGAAACGGCAGTACTGTTCTTGGTAGTACGATTACTTTAGATGCCTCTTCAACTCCAAATCGCCTTGGTCAAATCGCTTCTGCTTCATGGGATTTTGATTCAGCAGTTGATGCTGATAATGACGGAGATTCATCCAATGATGAGGACGCAACTGGCTGGGAAGCGCTGGCACTTTGGAGCACTCCAGGTGACAGAACAGTCACGTTAACAGTGAGTTCTCCTACGGGCTCATCCGCTTCGACAACTTCGGTTATTTCCGTCATCGACGTGGTCAACCCAATCGCACGGATTGGAGGTAATGGCCAACCCATAAGCGGTGGGTGGAAACTCGTTACTGAAGAATCAATTCTCCTTAATTGTGCAGGAAGTTCCGACGACCATACGGTAAGCACATGTGCATGGAACTTAGATGGTAATCCATATGGCCAGAACACTACCGTTTCCTTTTCATGGACCGACATTGGGTCGCATATTGTCTCGTTAACTGTAAGTGACGCCTCTGGTAATTCAAACACTCTTTCGACCACACTGGTGGTCACTGATACCAGTCTTCCAATCTTGGACCAGTCAACGCTCAATCTCTTCCCTTCAGGTGGACTTGTGAATGAAGCCATTACCTGTACTGCACTGGCCTCAGACTCGTATGACCCGTCCACGTCCTTGCGCTATCACTGGGACTTGAACCCAAAGGTGGATTCAGACGGTAATGGTAATACTCGTGATGATGCTGACCAAACGGGTTCATCAACGGATTTACAGTTCAAAAGTTCAGGCAGTTATGATATTGTATTGACAGTCTTTGACCAGTCCAATAACTCTGACAGCTATGCCTTCACAGTCAGTATCCAATCACTCCCTGCTAAGGGTAATATTGCAGGAATTCTGTTAGTTGTTTTGTTCATTGGAACGCTCACTATGGGTGTTGCACTTCTTGGCCACCGACGTTGGCAAACTGGGATCGCCAAAGACTTACTCATCGGAAGGGGATTAAACGAAATTGAAGCTGAAGCCCACATGGCAACGGTTGCAAGTACTCGCAAAATCCCGTTGTTTTCCTCAGCGATTGTACTTGCAGGACTCGATGTGGCTGAAGTACAGTCAACTTCATCAAAAGTCGAAGAACAAAAGGCTGCTGAAATGGCTGCAATCTACGGTACGCAGTCAACCGAACAGGTATCTCCGACAAGCAGTTTTGCACCACCGTCTTTCACCCAACAAGCGATTTCACAAGGCAGCCAAGCAGCAGCCGCAGATGCCATGGCGCTGTTTAATGATGAAACACCGGCGTCTTCGCCTTCACCTGTAACGCCAACTCCTGAGGGTGTTAACGAACTGCACCCGACTGCTCCAATTCAGACGATTGTCAAGAGTGGAGGAGTTGCACTCCCTGAAGGTATGACGACTTCAAAGTCAGTGCCTGAATTGACCCAACCAGCCACTCATCCAGAGCCTGTTTCGAAGCAGGTGACGTGTCAAGGTTGCTCCACCGCATTCACTGTTCGAATTCCAGTAGGAGCAAATGCAGTTGTTGTTGCCTGCCCTTCGTGTTCTCTGGATGTAACCGTAACCGCTTGAAATCCCCGCCCGTAGGGCGGATTATAAAAATCGGTTTTTACCACACAAGAAAGGGATGGGTTCTCATAGTGGGGATTCATGCTGGTTGTATGGTAGAGAGCCAACCGCGTCTTATTCGTGTTGGTTTGCCACAAAGTTCGGACCCTCGTAGAATGGCAGTAGCCATGATATTATTGATGTTTATTTCATTGGCGCAACCTGTCAGTGCAGACCTTTCAGTTTCCCGTAATGATTTCGGTGTCCTCGATGAACTGGATGAAATATTGTCCACACGTACGGATAATGGTGAAGCTATCGTTGCAGTAGAAGGTGCTGTTGACGCACTCAACGCGGTTGACCTTGCTCAACGACCAGTTGATTCAACTGACCCGTTGTCTCAAGCAAGCAGTTATCTCGACAGTTTGGAATTGAGAGATGCTTCTCCTTTTGTTGCCGACCATCCTCGACCGTATGAATTCCTCATGGACGCTTCGACTCAACCAGATGATTGGCCTTACAATTTGTTCGAGACTTTGTTTTCAGTTGAATCGTTGGGTTTGTCAGACCCATTAGCGATTGGAATCAACACCTATGCAGTGTATGTTAATTTCACTTCAAGAAACAACGGTCCTTCCCATGAAGCATGGGTTTATGGGACCTTTACCGGAGAGATATTTGATTTAGATCCTATCTTGTTCAAGAATCGCATCGATATCGATGGTGACTCTGTTGATGATCTCTCGGTTGGGTTAACGATTGAAAGTCTTGCCACTCAAGGTGAAGGTTTTGGATTTGAATTGGGAGACTGTGGCGTGCCTCCATTGACTGTTCCATGCGTAGAGGAGTTATGGATTCGCCCAACCTTTACATGGGAAGTTACGGCATTAAACCAAGACGATTTATTATGGAACAACCTCTCTCATCTCGAGGTAAGTTTGATGAAAGGATTGGCTTTTGATGTCACGGTTCAAGATTCCGAATCATATGCGGTTGTCATCGACACACGTTTTACCCAACCTCCTTCTGATTTCACCCTCGGTGTTGGTCTTCAGAAAATGACTTTCAGCGTGAATGCAGTCATCACCAATACCGTAAGTTTTGTAAGTTCTATTTTAACCGGCACAATTAATTCCTCATCGTTGAGTCTTACTTCGATTTCTGCACCTTATGCAATTCGGGCTTCAAACCCCGATGCAGACAGTACAAACCGTCAATCAGATTGCGATGATGGTACAGGCTATTATGACCCCGTAGCGGACCATCTCGCCAAAAGTGATGAGCACAAATGTGGCTTTGGTCTCGGTGTAGGTTTTATCCGATTTGAAGGGATTGATGGCGGAGCCTCCGTCAAAGTGATCGAAACCGCGTATATCGATGCGGGTTTCCACCCTGAAGCCGGTGATACACGGTTACCTAAAGAAATTGACATCACCTTGCGAAACGACAACCTCGGGCAGAACACCTTTGACACAGTTGAGATTTATTCCGACTACGGTGCGGATATGTTCTTACATTACTTTGAAGATCGTTCCAATACTACAGAAGGCGATTCACCTTTCGGCAATACAACTGATTCCCGGACTTGGATACGTGGATTACCATCAGGAACACTTCACCCAGATGAAATTGCAGCCGTGTTCACCATGATTGGAGAAGAGCCAGGCGGAACTGATTTGCCTGGAGATATACCTACTCGGCTTTCGATGATTATCGCCATCAAAAACTTCACTGGAGATGACACCAACAATGTCAATGACCCAACGCTCCCAATCAACCCAGCATCTCCACCAAGTACTCTGGTCGCAATTGTGGCGACAGAATCGATTGATTTGTTGGAATACAAATCAACATTCATGCGTGGCGGCTATGCTTCTGATAGTTCCTCGATTGTTTTGAATATAGCCAATGTACCGAAAGTCATCATCGTCGAAGGGAGTTTTGAAATTCCGGAAAGTGGCTTAAGTCGCGTGAATTACGATAATCCAGACCTCAACGGTATCGCACAAGTTTTCGATAACGCTTTGCTGACTATCATTGAGGTCATTCTCGATATTGGCGATGTGGTCAACGGCCTTCCAGAATCAATTGTCGGAACTGCAGGTGCCTCTGGTGGAGAAATCCGGTTGAATTGTTACAATCAAGTCCGACTTAGTTTACCTACCTCAACGCGTGAACCGATGGAAATCGGTACGGTTTCTATTGCGATTTCAAGCAGCAACCAACCATGGTTGCCAGAAATAGATCATATCTTGTTGTCTGAAGACACGAATATCGATGTTGTCAATGGACGTATTGGTCCACAATCTCCACTTGTTCCGGTCGCCATGAGTGCTCGTATTGGCGGCATCTCGAGTGTTGCTCACACGTATGATCCAATCAACGACATTCGACAAATGGAACTTCGTGGTGCCAATGGAGGCCCGTTATTGATTGGGCATATCTTGCATGATGATGGAGATTTAGAAAATGCAAATCAGCAATCAGCAACGCTTTCGAATCGTCCAAGTACCTTCAATGTCACCCAGACAGCGGAGGGTTTGACCTATGCAGCATCCGCTCCGATTGGCACTATTACCTATGGAGGCAACGGTGATGGACAACGCAATGCAATACGCCTCCGTGGCCTACCTTCATCCTTCCAACTCATTCTTGGTGACACCGTCGGGTATGTTGCTTCAACGCCTATGGAATCGATTGAAGTTCAACTGACAAACGCCACTCAGCCACTCACAATGGATGGTGACCATTTCCGGTTCTGGGTCGATGAAACAACTGGAGAAGCAAGTCTGAGTACCGCTATTTCAGACGTGACAAGTATTCGTCGCCTCTCTCCTCTTGACCCCGGAGCAAGCGGTCCCGAAGGTAATTCAAGAATAGAATTAATTCGAGCAGAGTCGTCACCGATGAATATTTTACTTGAAGATGAGACAGAATATGAAGATGGATTCAAAGGCATGAATGGGCGAATTGCCATCGACCCGTTGCCAGCGAATATCACAATCGCCTTTCCCAGCGGTGTTGATTCCACAGGACTAGAGTTACCAACATTCGATGAAGGTGATGGTGTTCAAGCGCTATCCTTTTTCCTTGGGGATTTAGTCAATTTCGGCTCCCTGGTGAATGATTTTGTGTATTCAACCGTTGTTGATTTAGGCGGACTTGAAACAACTGCAGAGAACATGTCCTTAGGTCTCGATTTAGTGACCGAAGAATTATTCAATGTTACAATAGACGTTCAAAAGGGCACAAAAGTTTCCGAACAACCTGAATGGTCTCATGGAATCGGCATGGAAGTGTTCGAAGCAACAGTTCTTTCCTTCAACCTCTCAAGAATGCCAACGTTCACGCTCTCAAGTCGAGAAGTCGTCTCCAATGCTCTTGCCGATTACAAAATCACTCCTGCAGAATATGATGCAGTTCTCGAGGCTGCTGAAGCAGCAAATATCTCGAATATCGCGCCTCTACTCCTCGCCTTAGAGGATGGTATTGTGTTGGACTCTGAGCTCGAAGGAGTGAATCTTAGTATCTGGGAAGACGAAGGTATCACTTTTGAAGTCCGTCGTTCTTGGCATCTTCGTTCTTGGCTACCAAGTATGCCTTCTGGTCGAATTATTTTGGAATATGACTTCCGCATGGTTGATGAAATCCCAGTGTATGAATTGGACTTGTTCCTTGAGCAATGGACACCAAAGCGCCAACAAATGAGCATCATTATCAATGGATTAGAAGGCAGAGATATGGAATTTGTAATTGCCGGTCTTGATACCAGTGGTCCGAACAACGTCGAAGCAAATGCAGTATTCTCAACTCAGGATAATCTCACAGTACCTCGTGTATCCATTGATATGTACTATGATTTAGGCACTCGTCTTGATTCCGCACATGCAATTTTCATCGACAAGCGCGCACTTAGTCGCGTTGAAGCGTTAATTGTCGGTGTTCCTCAGTCCACGGATTTCTCAACAACAATTGGGGACATTTTCCTTATCGATGTTACCGTTCCACCTCAATACCAAATCGATGGTCATTCAGCACAATCTTTGATGATCCAACAAATGCGTTACGTCGATGGTTTCTGGTGGCCTGCTACAGCCTTTATGCGAGATTTACCTGGGGAAATGCATCTTGCTGCTCAACCGAATAATGTGTTTGATATCCGGGCAGACATCTCCTTCCAAGGTATGATGGAACTGGATTACCGTTCGAACACAGATGATATGGATTTGTATCTTGAAGCATCAGGGCGCTCGGTTGATTTCAAAGGTGATATTCTCATGCTTGCTGAAGACCTTCCTTCGACTTTCGTCCTGGAAACGACGGATGATTGGGGTATGCGTATCGCATCTTCAGGTCAAGGTGTAAGTCGCCTTTACCTCAAACAAACCAACTTACCTTCCACGCCCGGTGTAACCATTGACCGGGTTGAAGTAATTGGTCAAAATCTCAAATCTGCTACGATTCAAATCTACATGGGCCCGTTCCAATATCCAGTTATCGTTTTGGATGATATCACCAATGGTCGAATTGTCGCTAGTGCAGAAGCCACGGTTGAACCAAGCTACACTACTGGTTTCCTTGAGGGCTACTCTTTCAACGGCCGTGCAGTTTTACTTGATGCCCAATTCACTGGACCATTGCCGACCGCTTCTTCGATTGGTGTCAACGGTATGGTTACTGACCTTTCTCTCATCGGTTCACTCACAGGGGACAGCGTTGAAACCCGACACGTGTTAATCGTTGAACCGATTACGACCGTTATTGCCAGTGGTTTGGCCTTGGTATGGTGATTGTATGTCGGATGAACATCGAATAACAGTCAACGAGCATGGAGACATGTTGGTCCATGAAGATGATATTGAATCTGTAGGCTTGCTTGATGTTGCCCGACTTCAAAAGATAGAATCACTTGGTTACACATTGGATGAAGATGGAATTGAAACCTTTGAAGATATGCAAAGGGTTTCCAAGGCAATAGATACAATCCGTAGAGAAGTCAGCCCAAGCCGTGTTGCATTAGCGGGAATTGTATTCCTCCTTCTCATAGGCGTCATAGTCAGCGGCTGGTATTGGGCTTTACCACGGGATGCTGTGAATGTGGAAACTCAATATCTTCAACGCGGTGGGCATTTGATGATGTCCGAAATCCACAACGTTGGTAGCCGTGACATAACCGATGTTTCTGTTCAAGTCGAATTTCAATCTCTTGATGGGGAGGTCATTGGTTTGATGTCCATCGAAGTTGATAGAATCGAATCACATTCTTCACTGGCAGGAGATAAACTGGAGATGCTCATCATTGGTTATACCGTATGGGATGAATACGTGATTGTCGTTGATTTAGACTATACCGATCACAACGGAAATCGGCAGTCAGATACATGGGCACATTCAGTTGGAATTTGGAGCAGTGAACGCTTCAATGACAAAGCAGAACGTAGCACTTGGCCGATTTCCTGAATTCAATGTTTAGGACCCAGATTACCCATAGCGATAAAACAGGGCGATAAGAGGGTGCCTCGTGCAACTAAGGCGTTCGATGCTTGGGCCATTCGCTCTCATCACTCTTTTTCTCTTGCAAAGCACCTCTCCTTTACTCCACCCCGTAGGGGTGGATTCATCCGAAATGGAAAATGAAGGTGGTATTGAATGGGTTCAGTTTGACCTTATCGATGGCGTCTATTCCGATGCTGTTGGTTACAATCAATATTCGCAATCTTCTGAACAACGTGAAGTCATTGCCACAAGTCGCATCGGTACATTTGACCTCAATGGATTTCAACTGGACCGCCCTGTTCCAGAAGAATGGATGTTACCTCGTTTTGATTTGAGTCTCGTTTTAATTTCCAATGAAATGTTGATGATGGATGTACGAACCGCTCTCGACGACATTCCAGGTCTCGCAGTTCGAGAATTTATTGCCCCTTCCGGTCTTCTAGTCCAAGGTACCCCGTTTGCTTTGGCGAGTCTTTCCTCAATTGATGGGATCATGGCTCAACACCCTGTACCGCTTGCTTTACTCATCGATGGTCCCGTACTGGATGTTTTGATGCTTGAAGGTGGAGAAGAAGCACTTCAAGGAACTTCGATGCGGATTGAGGGTTGGAGAAACGATGAAGGTCCAATGGATTCAATTCAGTTTACCGATGCCGTTGGTTCCGAATTAGTTCAAAAGGTGGCTGAGATAATCCCTCTTGCTTTTTCAGAATCTCACGAGTGGGATTCCGGACGCTTCCAAGGGATTCTCTCAACCGAGGACTTGATTGGTATTGTCGCCCAACCATCGTTGCGAACATTCCGCTTTGACCCGACATTCTCCTCTGACAACAGTCAGGCTCGTATCCACATGAAAACGTCGCAAATGACCAGTTATTTCCCGAGTGGAGATTTGGATGGTTCTGGGCAAATTGTAGCCGTTGCGGATTCAGGTCTCGATGCTGACCATGGGGACTTTGGCAATCGAGTTGTTTCGAATAATGACGTCATTGGCGATGGTTCAACAGCCGACAAACATTCAGGTCACGGAACCCATGTCGCTTGTACAGTTCTCGGAGATGGTACCCAGGGAGGATATTCAGGGGTTGCGCCTTCCGCAGAACTTTACTTCCAAGCTATGGAAAATGACAACACGGGTAATTTCCAATCACCCTCACTAAATTATCTTCTCAACAGCGCTTATTCAGGCGGTGCTTTCACCCATACCAACTCTTGGGGCTCTTCTTTGGAGAGTGACCAAGGCAAGTATACTTCGGAGAGCGAAGATGTCGACGACCGAGCAAATTATTACGACCGCTATTACAACGGTCATAGCGGCTTAACCATTCTTTTTGCCGCAGGTAATGACGGACCAGATACTGGAACTGTTGGTGCGCCTTCAACAGCCAAGAATACAATCACTGTTGGCAACCATCAAAACCGATATTCGGGTGCTCCAGATTCTATCATGTCAGGATCCTCACGAGGACCTACCGATGACGGGCGTATCAAGCCGGATCTCCTTGCACCAGGCGGCTATGTTCGCTCATGCAGAGCACAAGAAGCAACCGACACAGGCGGTTCTACTTGGTCGAATAGTTACTATCTTGAATACACGGGGACTTCAATGGCAGCACCAAATGCAGCAGGAGCTGCAGTCATGGTACGTGAGTATCTCGAAGAAATTGCACTCCGTCCATCTCCTCAAGGTGCTTTAGTCAAAGCCTTACTGATTTTAGGGGCACAGGATATCGGTACGCGAGATATTCCAAACGATGATGAAGGATGGGGCCGTCTTAATTTGCGCAATACACTCGCTCCTACATCCGGTCAGGGAATCTGGGTCGATGACCGTTCAGTTTTATCCATGACTGGTAATTCGAAAACTTACAGTTTCAATATCTCTCAAGCGAATTCCGGTTTCAAAACCGTTCTTGTTTGGTCGGATGAGCGTGGTTCACCTTTCTCCAATACACAATTGGTCAATAACCTCGATATCGAGGTCACCGACCCAAGTGGCGAGATTTATCTTGGCAACGATTTTTCAAATGGGCGTTCTACTACGGGGGGCTCGGCTGATAATTTGAACAACGTCGAAGTTGTATTGGTTGATAATGCCGAACTTGGGGTTTGGACAGTTAAAGTCAAGGATGCTTACCACGGTGGCAGTAAGGCACAACCATTCGCCATAGCAGTCATGGGGCATGGCGTGAATGATCTGCGTCCTGACCCGTCGGTTATGGAAAGTGAGTTCTCTATGTCGGTTACCATCCCTCAAGTCGGTGACCAACTTCAAGTGACATCTAAAGTATTCAATGTAGGCAATGTTCGAGCAGATTTCTTCGATGTGACTTTTGAAGTGGATGGCGTTGAAATCGATACAAAGAACTTCGACTTAGGTGCTGGTTCGTCAAAGACCCAAATCTGGTACTGGACGCCACAAACTGCAGGCCAATCGGTCCTCTCTTTCATCATTGACCCGAACGATGAAATCGAAGAAATCCTTGAAAATAATAATCGGCATGATGTCTTTGTGAATGTCACTGCCCCTGGGGTCAAACTTTCTGCAGAGCCCCAAACTCTGATGTTATTGAACACGAGTCAATCAATCACCTCATGGAATCTTACGCTTACCAACACAGCTCTTGTCTCCACCAATGCAAGTCTCTTAACTCAAAGTGTGATGAACGACGAAAGTGGTCAAACTGAGTCATGGTACGTCGGAGCAAATGAATCGAATTTCACTCTCGCTGGTCAAGGTTCAGCAGAAATTGTCGTCACACTCGTTCACCCAACCCCCCCCTCACCGGGAATATATCGTATTGATTTACTCGGGATCGATGTTGATAATGGAGTGAATTATCCGTATATGCTCTATCTCGAAGTTCCAGATTTACCCAAGTTACGTTTGGAATATGATTATCAAATTGTACCAGTTTCTCCATCGGAGCCAACCAGTATTGATATTCGCTTATTCAATATTGGTAATGCCAATATCGGTTATGATTTATTCCTTGAAGCACCTGCTGGCTGGGATGCCGGATTTGACACCTTGTCGAGCGTTCCTGGTGCGAGTTCAGGGTCTACCGGGCTCATCTCGAAAGACACTCATCGAGTCATTGGAATGTCGTTTACTCCTCCACAAGTGATGACTGCTGCCGGAGCAGAGCGCATGGTTCGTTTAACTGCTATTTCGCAAACTGAAATCACAGAAAGTTGGGTTTTTGATATTCCAATCAAAGTCAACACGGTCAAGGCCGTCGATATTAATTTAGAAACAAATATCGGTGTACTTCGCCCTGACTCATACTTTAGTGCTTTATTTTCATTACAACACAGAGGTAATGTCGACCTTTCTTTTACTCCCTCTTTTGAATTGCCATCAGGTTGGACGGTTACATCTGGGATTGAACCATTCGACCTTCCTTGGTCCTCTTCGAAAAACTTATTATTCGGAATATCAGGTGATGGAACTGGGAATTCTGGGGAAGTTAAACTTCACCTTGATAGCGATTCTGAAAGAATTACTTGGGTCGGGGAATTTAACGTTGAAGTCCTTGCGCAACCAACACTCAGTTTTGTCAGTCTTGATTATGAAGATGGCACTTCTTGGGACACATCATTTGGAGAAGGCACTCATCCCACTGGCGCTCCTATGCTCTTCACTTGGTTGGTTGGAAACGATGCAAATGTGGAATGGGAACCAATCGCTTCACTCGCTTTAGATGACGGTTTGTTTGGTGAATGTTCAGTGATTGAACCCATCGGGCCTGGTGATATTGAACCGGTATCTTGTACAATCATTATTTCACCATCTTTAGCACCGTTGAGCCAACCTTCTTTTGCCTTAAAGCTCAATGGCGGTGGGGTTGAATACACCGAAAATGTCGGGCTTCTTGTTGCGACTGTGCTTGAATCGTCATGGGTTCAAGAGCGAACGACTTCCTTTACGACAGGAAATCAAGAAGAATTAGAAGTTACACTCTTGAATGCTGGAAACATTGCCTTTTCACATAAATTGGTTATCGAAGAATCCAAAGACTGGACCGCTACGATCGATGGAAATGATATCGCTAATTTAGAACCTGGAGAGACAATGTCAATTCGTCTTTTAGTACGTGCTGACCGACCAGGTGATGGTATTCTTACACTTGGCTTACAAGGTGCAGACTCGGTGACCAATGCTTCAATCGAATTGAAAGTTACTTCCGAGGGAGAGCCGATTGGTACTTCCGGCCAAACTCTTCCAGTTGGAGGTATGGTTTTCGGTGTCCTTCTTGTTGCTCTACTCATCGGCGCAGTCCTCTTCTCTCAACGAGAAAAGAAAGGCTCTTCGCAACTACACCACGCTCTTCCTATGCCTGGAATGCCTAATGTTGTTCATCCGATTCAACCGCTTGCCCCAGTTCCTCAGCCAATTGTTCCAATTCCATCCGTACAAACAAAACAAGAAGGGCCAATGTGTTGGTCATGCCGTAATGAAATCACGGGATTGATGTTGGGTTGCCCTGGCTGTGGTGCTCGGTACCATCGAGCAGATTTCGTAACGTGTCCTTCCGCTTCGCTCACTCAATGTGTGAATTGTCAAACCCAAGTTTCATCTTTCGTCGAAGCATGAAGTTGATAACCAAGTTTGTTTTGCTTGATACATACAAGGGCAGTCTTTTGATAGTAAGGCCGCCACCGGGGGTCATGGACCCCCGAAAATCAAACAAGTCGCACGCTTCAAAACGTGCTTACCTCCTCGTAGGTCTTCTTCTTCTTTCCATTCTACCAATGTTCACGCCGGGTGTTGCTGCAGACGGGGCACGTGACGCGAGTATCACCATCCAAACCAGTCCAGCAAACGGGCTTGAAGTGAATCCAGGTGAAGCCGGCGAATACACAGTTCGCATCTACAATAACGGCCCCGAAACAATCACTCTCCAACTTTCAACCAGTGAAGAAGGGACGCAAGAATGCACCGCATACACTTCAAACATCCAACCTATTTCTGAAGCAGTTGAAACCGGTTCATTTGGTGAAACGACAATGAGTGTTTCACTGACACAAAATGCTGAAGGGAGTTGTGATACGACCATTACAGCTACTGCAACTGAGACTCCAACACCACCAGATGTCGCCGGTCAACCCGCTACAGAAACAAAAATTGTCACCACAACCGCTGGTGATGGCTCTGGTTCTGCTGTTTTCGGTGTCGACCTTTCAATGCAATCAGAATCCAAACGCAGTCAAAATTGGGGTGGCGAATCGGTCATCGAATACAATATCATTGTTGAAAACACAGGTCAAACAAATGAAACAATTGCCCTTTCATTGGCTGAAGCCGATGGAAGTGGTTGCCAAAATGCAGATGATTTAACAGTCGAACTCGATGAAGAAACAGTGACACTTGATCAAAACGAAACGGAAACGGTTACCGTTTCAGTTGAAGTTCCAGCCGGTCAACAGGCGAACAAATACTGCTGGGAACTCACAGGTACGGTGACAAATGATGTGTCGCAAGAAGCCTCTGATGTTGAAGAATTCGACTTGACCGTACCGGTGTTGAAGGAATGCACTATGGAATTGTCAAAGACGAGTATGACCGTCGACCCCGAAGCAGAAGGTTCACTCACGGCTACCTTGACCAATGCTGGTAACAGCGATTGGTCAGTTACAATGGCTAAAACCGGCAGCCGTTCGGGTTGGGTCAACTATGATGGAGCCTCTTCTGGAATTTTACCGTACGATGATGGCGATGGTACAAAGTCATTCGACATCAAGGTGACACCTGATGATTCAGTCACTGCCGGTGATGAGTCGGTAATCGTGATTCTCGCCAAAGATGGAAATACAGTCAAATGTTCAAAAGATTTGAGAGTTATTGTCGGACAATCGTTTGGAGCAGGTCTTTCTCTTTCTGCCACAATGCTCTCTGATATTGAGCCTGGTTCCAGTGGTCTTGCTACACTTACCGTCACGAACCAAGGAAACGGTATGGATAATCTGCGTATCTCGGCTTCCGCCCCTCCCTCGGGATGGAGTGTGCAACTTGATACCTCGACTGTCTCGGTTGGTTCAAAGCACGGTTCAGAGAAGTCCGAGAATGTTGAAGTGACCGTCAATGTTCCAGCAAATGCTTTAGCGACTGAGCAAATTGAGATTACCTTCTCAGTCTTACCTGCTGGCGGCGGTGTTGCCTATGCAGAAGTTATGCTTTCCGTATCTGTTGAAGCCATTCATGGAATCGAAGTTGAAGCCACAGCGCTTGAACAAACCGGTCGTTCAGGTTCACTGGTCAAATTCCCAATTACGATTCAAAACACCGGAAATACAGAGGATAACTATCGATGTATTGAATCCGACCAAACGGCTTCACCAAATTGGGCTGTGCACTGTGAAGACAGTAATGGAAACATTATTTCATCGACTCAAGGCATTCCAATTGCTCCACAAAGTTCAGCACAAGTGTTCATGGTGGTCAGCATTGATGGCGCAGAAGAACTTTCCTTCAGTCGAGTAACGGTCCTCATTATCAACAAGGATGATTTTTCACATTCAACCGATGAGAATAATGACGGCGTACCCGATAACCAGAGAGAGTTTGATTTTATAGCGATTCTTTCCGACCGTATTTTTGCCATGGATGTTCGCCTTGTTGATGGTGGCCTTGACCAACGTTCCGGTGCAGCTACACTCCCTCCTTCAGGGTCTCAGACCTATGGTTTCTGGGTTCGAAACACTGGTGACGGTAACGATAAAGCCGTATTTGATGTGTCGGGCCTCGAAGGTGTGGCGACTCGGGAAATTACACTCTATGGCCTTCCAGTTGAAGGCGAGATTTCAATACCGGTTGGATTCGGCATCTGGGACCTAAACAACAGTAGGTTCCTTGTTGATGCATCAGGAGAATCCATTATTGGTTCTTCAAAGGATGCTGCTGAATACCAAATGTGCGATCTTGGCTTTTGCGCAGGCGGTTATGATGCACGTCCATTTGAATTGTATTTTGAAATAGATTTGGTCGTCAATGCTGGTGCGGAAACTGGAGATGGTGGAATCCTTGAATTTGTTGTTTCGAGTACCAAAAACGCTGCGAACCGTTCCGGTCATTTCGATATTTCACTCGATGTTCAAATTATTTATGACTTTGAATTCGACCAAGATATGAGCAACACTGAATTCGATGTTGCCTATCCGAACAAGGAGGTATTTGTTATCAATCTCACCAATACTGGAAACATCGATGCCGAAGTTATCATCTTCAAATCAGAAAGTTTCCGTGGTTGGAACGTTCTTTTGAATGAAGTTGACCAAACAGACATGTGCCAACAAATGAATGAGGATTTCATCTGTGAAGTGGAAGTTGGTCAAACAGTGGGCATCGAAGTGACTATCCGAACTCCATCTGGGGCAGAAGTTGCCGACACCTACAAATTCACTCTCTCTGCTGAACCTGTTGAAACTGGGGTTGTTGACCGAGTCAACATTGAATTTACCGTCAATGGAGATGTCGCTCCTGGCTTCTTCGGGCTTGGTATTCAAGCCAAACATCTAACGAATGGATTTTACGGCCTTTTCGCAATTCTTTTCGTGGCTATCGCCTACCGAAGTTTCACTAACCGCTCTCGTTCCTAAGTTGTGAACTTTTATCTCGCAGTGGCCTTGTTTTCTTTATCTCAAATGATTCGTTTCCCACTCGTTGATTTGGGAATACTTATGTGGGTCTCACAAGTCGGAAAGATTGCGGAGCGTATGCTTTGCACATGGGTGAAATTATGTCCGGCCTCGAATCGGTTCCGAGTGCGTATCTCTCAATTGGTTTTTTGACGATTCTTGGAATCATCATGCCGTTGACCAATTTCGCCATTACGTGGGTCGTTCGACCCCGTGTAGATCCTGCCCGGCCCCACATTACTCGCTCGTATTTATTAGAAGGCTATGAACGAGACCACAGCCTCTATCCACGTCGTTTGACAACCTTCGAATGTGGCAGTGAACCTGTCGGAGATGCAATGATTCAATTCCACTTCCAATATTATTGGTATGCAATTATATTCCTCGTATTCGATGTCGCTTTCATGTTCCTTGTCCTTGGAGGCATGGTCGCTTCTGATGCAACAGCCTCGGGCCTTGAAGAAAGTGCCCGACAGGGAGCAGTCGAAGAAGCCAAGAGCGCTCTCATGTTGCTCGGTATTTTCTTTACCATCATGTCCTTGGGCGTATGGTATGTTTTCAGGAAGCGAGGGCGCATTTACATTTGAGGTGGATTATATGGCAGAAGGAGATAATTTCGCAGCGTTCAACAGTCGCGCTTTGGTTGAGATGGTTGGTGGAGTCACTGATGAAGCCCTCAAAGCAACTCGTATCAAGCAATTCCTCGGCGTTCTCGCCGGCCGTTATTTCAATTGGGCGGGTCGAAAATCGTTGTTTACGCTTCACTTGGGCATCAAATGCTGTGCTATCGAAATGGCTGCAGCCGCAACCCCTCGATTCGACGGTGACCGATTCGGTGTTCTGTTCCGTTCTTCCCCACGGCAGTCTGACGTTTTACTCATCAATGGGCCTATTTCTAAGAAATTTGCTGACAAAGTGGTCCGTCTGTGGGAGCAAATGCCTGAGCCGAAGTATTGCATTGCAATGGGCGAATGTGCGATTTCCGGTGGCCCTTATTTTCAATCGTATAACATTCTTGAAGGTGTTGACACCGTTATTCCAGTTGATGTCTACATCCCAGGATGCCCTCCTCGACCTGAAGCACTCATCGACGGGTTTGGACTACTCCGCGAGAAAATCATTCGAATCGGAGCAGCTCCAAGTGCAGAGCGGGCCAGCGATAAGCCAGTAATTGTGGGAGAGGACTGAGATGGTTGGTTCAATTACTCCAGAGCAAAACGCTACGGCTGCTGAAGCATGCTTGGCCGCTATTAACGGCCGTTTTGGTGGAAGCGGAATTGAATCCTCGGTAGTCAATCATTCCAATGATAAGAAATATGCATTTGTCCGGGTTATTTGCCCGCCTCAACATTGGATTGCTTTGGCGAAGTGGATGAAATACGACCTTGGCGTTAACTACTGTTCAATGGTAACAGGAACCCATTTTCCCGACGGCTCTCCAGAGCGTGGGTGGGAAGTTGCATACCACTTCCTCCGCCAACCTATTCAAAACCAGAAACCAAACACATGTACTGTACACGATGTCGAAAAACTATCAGGAATGGATATTCCGATGGAATTCGAAGTCTTCATGCCACTTCCTCAAGGCGACTCGCCTACAGTGCCTTCGATTCAGAGCATTTGGGTTGGAGCAGACTGGAACGAAAAGGAAACTTGGGATTTAGTCGGAATCAAATTCGAAGGCCACGTCAACATGCACCGTGTCCTAAATCCAAACGATAGCCCTGAAGGATTCCACCCACTCCAAAAGCAACATAAACTCCGCTATCACGATCACAATGAAATGTACGACGATCCACAAGGATTCATGCGTAAACCAGCCGACGAGGGTCGTATTAAGTGAGGGATTATCATGGCGCAAATGTGGATTACAATGGGACCTCAGCATCCAATGACCCACGGGTTGTGGACGCTGCGCGTAAAAGTCGATGGTGAAACCGTCGTCGATACCGAGGCAGAACTCGGATACATCCATCGTGGTGTTGAAAAAATCTGTGAAGCACGCGATTTCACTCAAATCACACCTTACTGTGACCGTCTCTGTTACGTGAGTGCAATGACTTGGGCGAATTCCTACATTTATGCTGCTGAAGATTTACTCGAAGCAGATGTTCCAGAGCGTGCAGAATACATTCGTTTGATTTCAGCTGAAATCCAGCGCCTCGCCTCTCACTTGATGTGGCTTGGTGCTTTTGGACCCGACATTGGTAACTTGACGTTGATGACTTGGTGTATGCGTGACCGAGAAATGTTCCTCGACTTACTCCAAGAACTCGGAGGTTCACGAATGCACTACAATTATCCTCGTATCGGTGGAGTCAAGCGTGACATGCCGATTGGATTTGCTGACCGTGTTGTTGCAAAGACCAAGTTATTCGAAAAGCGTCTTGATGAATACGAAATGATGCTCGACGAGTCCACCATTTGGCTTGTTCGCCTCCAAGGTGTCGGCTATTCTACTGCAGAGTCGATGGTCGATGCAGGTGTATCAGGTCCAAACGTTCGTGCTGCTGGTGTCAACTATGACGTTCGCTGGGCTCATCCCTATTCCGTTTATGACGAGATTGATTGGGAACCATCGGTTGAAAAACCAACTTCCGTCAAAGGTGCTGATTGTTACGACCGTTACCGTGTCCGTATGGAAGAAATGCGACAATCATGCCGAATGGTACTCGATGCTCTCAATAAGATTCCTGGTGGAAAGAATACCAACTATGCGAACGGTGATGAAATGATCTACACCAAAGCGCCTACCCGTGCTCCAGAAGGTGCAACTGGCTTCAGTAATTACGAATGTACTCGTGGCGCATCTCAATTCTATGTCCAAGGTGGCGGCGAAGGTCGTGGGAAGAATCCGTACCGAGTTTCTATTCGTTCTCCGATGTTCCTCACGATTCCTTATGTCGCAAAGACAATGATTGGCTACAAGATTGCAGATATACCGGCGATCATGGGTAGTTTTGACCCCTGTATTGGAGAGACTGACCGCTGAGGTGATTGCTATGGATGACATCTATGACCTACGCGGTATTTTCCTTGGAGAAGACAGTCTCATCAAATCTTTAGTTACTTCAGCGCTTGAAGGCACACCACTCGAAGAAAATACTGCTGACCTTTCGTTCCTCATCGGTACTTTCGCTGTCGTCAATATTGTCTTTTTGATGTTGTTTTTCAGTCAATTCGCTATCCTTTGGATTGAGCGTAAAGCGGTTGCTCGTATGAACGACCGACGTGGTGCAACGACTGCACTGCGCTCACTTTGGGTTGGAGAAAACGGCGTTACTGCGGGCGAATGGTGGAAAATGTTACCATTTGGTGGCGGAATCGTCGGAGCCATTAACAAATTCCTCAACAAGAAATTCGGTAACCGTGATGAAAACTTCCCGACCGTCGACCGGGTTAACAACCGTTCTTGGATGGGCTACTCTATCTTGCCAGGTTTCTTCCAAAACGTCGCAGATGGAATGAAATTTTTACTTAAAGAGCACATGGTTCCACGACGTGCAGACAAACTTATTTTCGAAGTGTCTCCATTCTTGATTGTTTCTTCCACTCTCCTTATTCTTGGAATTATTCCATTATCCAGCGGAATCTATGCTACCAATCCAGACCTTTCAATTCTCTATGCCATCGCCATCTTTGGGATTGCTCCAATCGGTGTCTTCTTTGCTGGGTGGTCTTCTAACAACAAATATACTTTGATTGGCGGAATTCGTTCAGCGGCTCAATTGACTGCTTACGAAATTCCGTTACTCCTTACTCTCCTTTCTGTTGCTATTCTTTCGGGTACCTTCAACATCATCGAAAGTATACATTTCCAACACGCTGCAGGTTCTTGGAATCTGTTTTTGATGCCTTTGGGCGCTGCTCTGTTCTTGGTTACGATGATTGCAGAAGTCGAACGTGTTCCGTTCGATATGCCAGAGGCTGAGGCTGAATTGGTCGAAGGATGGTGGACTGAATACGGCGGTATGCGATTTGGTATGCTGTTCATGGCTGAATACATTCGAACCTATGCTGCTTGTTTCCTATTCACTCACTTCTTCCTCGGAGGATGGCATTTGCCGTTCCAAGGAACCATCAGCCAAATCCCAGTGCTTGGCGATGCTTATGTTTTGATTCCTGGTGCCATTGTGGTCTTATTGAAGACTTGGTTGGTATTCTTGGTGGTCTTCGTTTGGGCTCGATTCTCTCTCGCCCGTATTCGAACGGACCAAATCCTTGAATTTGGTTGGAGAATGCTCTTGCCATTATCTGTTGTTCAAGTTGTCCTTTCAGTCGTCTATCGCCTGTACTTCTTCCAACCAGACAACATGTCGTTCACCGCAGAAGGTGGAAACGCTTGGGATGCATGGGGCGTTCCAATGCTCATCCCACTTATCACAACCTTACTTTGGATTGGAGTGTTCTACATACTCTTGAATGATGAAGACAAAAACGCAGCTCCCGATCGAATGTATCACGTATACACATTACAGCCCGCGGGAACGCATACTCCGGGAAAGGACTGAGGTGATTTAACATGCCAATGCATCCACACGCAAAACCGAGCTTTAGAAACCTCTTTTGGTATCCGTTCAAGATAACTTTGATTACTGCCCTCCGTACTTTCCCATTCTTTGGAAAGTTGTTGGGTAAGCGATTAGATTGGGGTTACCACAACACTGAACATCCAGAATTCCTCGACGCAGGCAGTAAAGCACGGGCTGGAAAGACCTCAGAATTCAATGATATCTCCGCCCAAACATTTGCGCCAGACCGAGTCACTTCGGACTTGTTCCCGACACTCTGGAAGCCACAAACTGTTCAATACCCTTACGAACGTCTTGAGGAAATGGAGCCTTGGCTTTTCGTCCCTGGGAATTACAATGGAAGAATTGGAGTCATTTGGGAAACATGTACCGCATGTAAATTGTGCGTAACTGCTTGTCCGAACGACTGTCTTCACATGACCACTGAATTGCGTGTTGACGTACTCGACGGTGCAGATGGTGAACACGGCGACATGGGTGCAGAACTCGAAGTTGGCGGTCATGCAGCAATCCTCCTTCCTGAAGTTGCAGCAACACTTGAAGACTTCAATCACGTTACTGCTCACACAGATACACCAAACGAATGGCGCTTCGGAGAAGTGCTTGACCTTTCAGGTAGCACGGCGACAGTTCGTTGGAATGATTCTGGCGAAGAAGTCGAAATGGACCAGTCTGATTTGCGAGTCGCTGACGACCAAATTGTTTCAGGACGTATTGACTTAGGCCGTTGTATGTTCTGCGGACTGTGCATGGAAGCGTGTGGATTTACTTCATTCTTTATGACCAATGAATACGATGGAATGTCCGGATTCTCCCGTCAAGAACTGTGGTTTGATGCAAGTCGAACCCGTGTCTTACCGTCACTCCACCAAGAAGCAGTTGATACTGAACTTGCCAAGCGTGCTACCAAAGAGCGCACTAAGCGTGCTAAGAAAGCAGCAAAGGCGGCAAGTGCAAGTAAAGCCGAAGAGGGTGCTTGAGATGGACATCGCAAGTGTTGCTGAAACTGGCGTTTTCTTTTTATTCGCCACGATTGCTATTCTCGGCGCACTTGGTTTGGTCCTTGCTCAACGCGTAGCACACTCGATGCTTTCGTTGATTTTCTGTTTCATGGCCGTTTCTGGAATTTTCATTCTATTGGGTGCAGAATTCTTAGCAGCCATCCAGATTCTCGTGTATCTCGCGAGTGTTGGCCTTGTGGTACTGTTTGGTATCATGTTGACCCGACGTCAAATCTTAGAGGAGGATTTTGAATGAAACTGGTATCGTTATTTACTCGAATGGGGCTGTTAGCTCTTGGCATGATTCTCGTCTCTGTTTTGAGTGCGGACAGTGTTTGGGCCGACAGCAGTGATGAATATCCAACGACCAGTGGCCTTGCAGACTCACTTCTCTCCGATTGGGCACTTCCTTTACTCATTCTCGGTATTCTCATGTCTATGGCCATGATTGGTGCAGCGTATCTCGTTCGTGATGAGAGAATGGAAAATCTTCTTTGGGAATTTGGAGGTGAAGAGGAATGATTGATCCAGCATGGGTTTCTGCCCTCTCAGCTTTGATGTTCGTTATTGGACTCGGTGGCGCATTCACTCGAAAGAACGCCATCATTGTCCTCATGTGCATCGAATTGATGCTCAATGCAGCAAACATGCAATTTGCAGCCGCAGCCGTCCATCACGGTGATACAACCGGATGGGTTTACACACTCTTTGCTATTGCTATAGCAGCCAGTGAGGTTGCCATTGGTTTAGCGATCTTCCTTGCTGTATACGGGCAACATGAAACGATATCATTGGACGATGTAGATGTCCTTAGGAACTGAGGTGATTGAATGGCAAGTACAGAAGTTACATCGACAGTTCATTCAGAATGGATGCAATACGCACCTCTGATTATCCTATTGCCAATGATGGCTTTTGCCGTTATTTTATTCCTCGGTCGGGTGTTCAACGGACATCCATTCTGGAAGAAGAACCTCAAGGAAGGTGGCCTCATCGCATTACCAGTCATGGGTGCAAGCCTCATTCTATCCTTGCTCTTGATTTCTGAGTTCCTTAAAGGGAATTCAGGTGTTGAGGATATTTTCGAAAAAATGGCTTGGGTTAACACGGGGATTTGGAACGGTGGGAGTACCACTGAATCAGTTTCCTTTGGATTCGGAATTTACGTCGATCACGTTACTGTAATGCTGCTCTTCGTTGCATCATTTTTGTGTCTACTCATCAACGTATTCAGTATTGGCTACATGAACACAGACCCAATTAACGATAACCGAAACCATCGGTTCTATGCAGAATTCGTTCTGTTTTGTTCTGGAATGCTTGGAATGGTCCTGGCAGATTCCTTCCTTTGGTTATTCATCTTCTGGGAAATCATGGGACTCTGTTCTTACCTCCTTATCGGATTTTATTACGAACGCCCAAGTGCAGCATCTGCAGCAAAGAAGGCTTTCTTGACCACTCGTATTGGGGATGTATTCCTGATGATTGGATTAGTCATGCTCTGGGACCTGTTTGGTTCTCTCGACTATGCCGTTGTCTTTGATACCCACAACATCGAGATGGTTGCAGAAAGTTCTGCAGGAACTCTTCAATGGGCGCTCGGACTGATGTTTATCGGCGCAGTTGGTAAATCAGCTCAATTCCCTCTCCACGTTTGGCTCCCTGATGCTATGGAAGGCCCAACGCCTGTATCCGCTTTGATTCACGCAGCGACCATGGTCAATGCTGGACTCTATCTGGTTGCTCGAATGTTCCCATTCTTTGGTGCTGAATCCTTACATGGAGAATTAGATGACCTTGCTTTCATTATTGCTGCCATTGGTGGAATTACTGCTGTAATGGCAGCAGCGATTGCGTTTGTACAGATGGATTTGAAGAAAGTACTCGCCTATTCCACAATGAGCCAACTTGCCTATATTTTCACAGGCTTAGGTTGTGCAATGTATCTGGCCAACACACTTGACTGGCATCATGACAGTGATGCACATTACATCGTAATTGTTGCTTTTGGTGCCTCATTATTCCACTTGTTCAACCACGCTATGGCCAAGGGAATGTTGTTCATGGCCAGTGGTTCCGTGATTCACGAAGTGCATCACGCACACCATCACTTACACCATGATGACGATCATCACGACGATGATTTCGATGCTCAATCGATGGAGAACATGGGTGGCTTGGCTTCCAAGATGCCGATTACCGCTACAGCAATGTTGATTGGTTCTGCATCCATTATGGGGTTGCCACTTATCGGTGGTTTCTGGTCCAAAGAAGGCATAATTGCCAACGCATGGCGAGTCGCACAAGACGACCCTCGTTTCCTCTTCCCTGCAATGTGTGTGCTAATCGGAGCAGCAATGACCGGTTTCTACATGTCGAGAATGTGGCTGAAGACCTTTGCTGGTAAACCGAACAACGAAGTTGCAGCACATGTTGGTCCAACAAATATTTGGATTAAGACACCGTTGTTTATTCTGACTTTTGTCACTCTCTCCTCGGTTCTTCTTGCAGGAATGGGCTTCACTCATTGGGCAGCAGATACCGAATACAGTTTCCTTTCTGAAAAGAACCTCATCGATGGAATCCTTTACGAAATGGGACATGCGTTTGCAAACAGTGATTCCTTCTTCTTCATCCTCACATATGTTGCCATCTTCTTAGGTGCGATTGTTGGACCTGGTATCGCTATGGCACTCTACGGTGGAAAATTAGCAGATGGTGAAGATACCAAGCCTTGGATGCGCCCAGTTATTCAACTCAGTGCATGGGTTAACGACCGTTTCCACTTCGATAACACCGCCCTTAGGGAATCGAGTTTAGCGATTGCTCTTGAAAACAGACTCTACATCGATGAATACTACGACAAAGCAATGTTGAATATCGTTGCAGGCTTCTCTAACAAGGTGGCTGAAGCTGATACTGAAGTGATTGATGGAACCATCAAAGCAATTGAAAGTGGTTCACAATCCCTCTCTGCTGTCGTCCGTTCAATGACAACAGGCTCGGCCCGAGATTACATTCTCATGGTTGCAGTTGGAACGTTAATAATTTCGCTCTTGATTTGGGGGGTGGCTTGAATGGATGATTGGATTTCAATGCCCTTAGTCGGATTCCCACTGGTTGCAAGTATTGTCTTGCTTGCCTTTGTTTCGAATACCAACGAATCGATGCGTAGTCGTCTTGCTAACCCAATTCGAATGGCAACTCTTGTGTTCTCTTTGGTGTTGCTTGTGATTACTACTGGCATGTTCTTCCAGTATTTCGGCAACGTGAGTTGGGAAGGGATTTCTTTCAACAATTATGAATTCCTTCATCGCTATTCTTGGATGGAATCTCTTGGAATTCACTGGTCTGTTGGTATGGATGCTCTTTCCTTCCCAATGGTTTGGCTTACGACCTTCCTTCTTCCAGTAACCATCATCGCAACTTGGAATGAAAAGAACGGTGCAACCTATTTCCCAATTCTTTTGGCAATGGGTGGGGCTTTGATTGGCGTCTTTGTTTCACTTGATTTGTTCATGTTCTATGTGTTCTGGGAATTGACATTGATTCCAATGTTCTTCCTTATCCTCATGTGGGGCGGTGCAGACCGAAAGTATGCTTCGCAGAAGTTCTTCATCTACACGTTCACAGCATCCGTGGTTATGTTGCTTGGTTTGATCACCCTCTACTTCTTCCAAGACCCAGTTAATCCCTTGAATTATGCTGGTTCAATGACCGGTCGAACCTTCGATATCCCTACGATTACTCAACACGCCTTGATGGAGAACAGCAACGGAAACTGGTACCTTGGTGCAAATATACAGAAGATACTGTTTGCAATGTTAATGCTTGGATTCCTCGTTAAACTTCCAGCAGTACCGTTCCATACTTGGCTGCCTGATGCACACGTACAAGCTCCAACTGGTGGTTCAATGCTGTTGGCTGGTGTCATGTTGAAGATGGGTGCTTACGGAATGTTTAGACTTCCAATCAGTCTTTTCCCACATGCTTTACAATATTTCCAACTGGCGTTGTTGATTATCGGTATGGTCTCACTGGTATGGGGCGCTATCGTCTGTCTTGGTCAAACGAATCTCAAGAAAATGGTTGCCTATTCTTCGGTATCTCACATGGGAGTTATTCTCGTTGGTATCGCAACAATGCAACCAATGGGCTGGGCTGCAGCACTGTTCATGATGTTCGCTCACGGTATCATCAGTCCAATGCTGTTCGCAGTATGTGGCGCATTCAAGCATCACTACCACAGTATGGAAATTGGCGCTATGCGCGGTATGGCAAAGCATTCTCCTTGGCTTGCAACATCGATGATGTTTGCATGGATGGCCTCGCTTGGATTGCCCCTCTTGGCTGGTTTCGTCGCTGAAATTATGATGTTTATTGCGCTGTGGTATTTCCTTGCAGCTGAAGGATGGAGTGTCTTTTGGATGGTTGGACCTGCATTGGTTTTAGCCGTCACAGCAGCTTACTACCTTTGGTCGATGCAACGTACCATCTTTGAAGGTGGAGACGAAACTCAACCTCCGAGTTCTTTGCACGGTGAACCAGTCCCAGATATCGCAAACCCTGAGAAGCTGGCTATGCTTATCCTTGCATTCTTCACTATCGTCTTTGGTGTCATGCCATGGATTGCATTGGATATGATGCACGACTGGACCATTCAAATCTTTGAAGGATTGATTTTGCCAGTTCTTGGCAATTTTAAAGGAGGTGCCTGATATGTCGAAAATCACCACAATCGAACCGTTCACCAAAGGATTCGTTGAGGCATTTAGCCCGGAATTGATTTTGTTTACCGGGATGTTATTGTTGATTCTAGTTCCTAACTTGGGTAAAGGTACCTTCCGTATTCCAGGGACTCAACTTCGACTTCCTTGGCTCATGGGTGGAACTCGTTTCAAGTTTTCAAGTGACCCACGTTTGCCGGCTTGGATTGCTACAATCACGCTCGGTAGCGCTTTTTTGAATGTTCTTTACGTCTTTAGTCAAGGACTTGATCGTGTTCTGATTGTTTCAGAATCTGGAAAGGAGTTATTTCTCATTAATGGCTTTAGTCGCATCTTTGAAATGATTTTCTTTGGTGCTTTAGCCCTCGCAGCCTTCTCAAGTATGAACCGTCTCCAAGTCAAAGGAATTGGTTCAAAAGTCTCTGAGAATGAGTTGTATAACAACCGACGCCAGGCAGATTTCTACATTCTCATGGTTACCTGTGCTCTTGGGATGTCTGTTGTAGCACTTGCTCAAGACCTGTTTGTTTTGTTCATTGGTCTTGAACTGGCTTCGTTCTCAACCTATGTTCTCGTTGCTTTCCTCAAGGAATCTAAAGTCGGTGTTGAATCCGGTATGAAGTATTTCATCGTCGGTTCAGTTGCATCTGGTGTTGGCCTGTACGGTCTTTCTATGCTCTATCTTTGGGCTGGTTCTCTTCAATTCAGCGTGCTTGCTGCTACATTTGCCGTATCTGGCACGACCGCTCTACCATTGATTGGTATCGGTTTTGTTTTGGTTGGATTCGGATTCAAGGTAAGTGCAGCACCGTTCCACTTCGCTGCACCTGATGCCTACGCTGGTGCTATGAGTCCAGTCGCAGGTGTTCTCGCAACAGCGAGTAAGGCCATGGGAATGCTTGGTCTTGTTCGAATGCTGTTGATTGTTGCAGCACCAGAATCCACTGATGGCAGCGCTGTTTGGCTTGTTTGTCTGGGTGTTATGGCAGCAGTTACCATGACATGGGGTAACTTAGCGGCACTTGGTAGCGATAATCCAAAGCGAATGCTTGCCTACTCTTCAGTTGCACATGCCGGCTATATGCTGGCAGCTCTAACAGCAGTTGGTGCATGGAACTGGGATGCTGCAGTCGCCGGTGATGCAAGTGCAGCAGCCGTTGCAGTCATGACGGCTCTTCTCTTCCATCTGGTGGTTTTAGTCGCCTTCAAACTCGGTGCTTTCCTCGTACTGTCAATTCTTGAATCTGAAGGCGGGGCGTCTCGTCTTTCTTCACTCGGTGGATTAGCCAAGCGAGAACCTCTTCTTGCAGTTGCTATGTTCATCTTCATGATTTCACTCGCAGGTGTTCCTCCAATGGCAGGTTTCCTCTCGAAGTTGCTCGTCATTATGGGAATCGTTCGTGTCGCAGTTGGTGACATGGGTGCTGAAATTACCGATGGTGGCATCTACGCTCTTGGTGACATGCATTGGGTTTGGTGGCTCGCTTTGCTCATGGTTCTCAACTCAGCCATTTCCGTCTTTTACTATCTGCGTGTCGTCGTTGTAATGTTCTTTGACGAACCTGAAGAAGGTCGAGAGGGACCTCTTCCCCAAGGATGGCAAGTACGTGTTGCAATTCTCGCTTGTGTTCTCACCACTGTTTTGGTTGGTGTTGCAGGCGATTCACTGATTCGTATCTGTGAAATGGCAGCTCAAAGTCTCAACTACAACTGGTGAAGTGCTTAAACGGCTTATTGCGTCACAGTTCGACGCTTTTTTTGGGTGCTGTATTCAAGAAGGGTCGGCTGTTGGGGTGAATAGGTGAGACTGATTGGGTCGACGGTATGAAGAAAAAGTGGACGTAGAAGAGCTTGCTCGTCTTGAAAATCCTGAGGATTCATCAGGCGGTAAAATCCGAGTCAAAATGCCAAACCGTAAAATTAACGAAATGTTCGCATTTGCTGAGCAAATTCTTGGCGGTCGCCGAGTCACTGTTCTTTGTGAAGATGGTGAAACTCGTATGGCCCGGATTCCGGGAAAAATGCGTCGACGTCAATGGGTTCGAGACGGTGATTTGATTATTGTCTGGCCTTGGGATTTCCAAGATGCAAAAGCAGATGTTAAGCATCGCTATTCAAAAACACAAGCCATGTATCTCTCTCGTAAAGGCGTCTTGCCAAAGGAACTCGATTTCTTTGGTATGAACACTGCCAACGACGATGATGATGATGAATTCGCTGATACATTTGGTGTCATGGACACTCCCGAAGAGGAAGTTGTTGCTGTCGCTGAGGATGGTGACGATGATGTTGATGATATGTTTGGATCTGATGATGACGATGATGACATGTTTGGCTCTGACGATAGTGAAGAAACCTCTTCATCAGAAGAAGCCGTTCCAGAAGAAGTCGTTGAAGAAGCGCCTCATGTTCCAGTAGAAGAATATCCTGCAGAAGACGAAGGCGACGATAACGACGACGGTGACGACGATCTCGAAGCCTTATTCGGATGAAGCCGTATGAATGCATGACCATGAGGTGTGCGTATGGCAGATGAAGACGAATGGAACGACGAGTTGGCTTCAAACAAACGCCAACGTAAACGTCGACGTCAACATCGCGACGCACGAAAGACCAACAGTTCTGAAAAAGGTAAAGACGATATGTTTGCCCGTTCTGAAGAAGACCATTTTTTGAGCAATCTTGAGGCTAAGTCTGGTGCCTATAACTGGATGAAGGAAGACCGCTACAAGCGGATGTTCCGAGATATCGAATCAAAGATTCAAGGTGCAATTGGAGAAGGGACCTATGACTGGGTCGACCGACGAGTCTTCGACCAAGTGTTTGATCGGATGACATTGATGTCACTGTACAAGTTGATGCAAGCAGGGACCGTCGATACCATTGATTTCCCGATTGCTCGAGGGAAAGAAGCACACGTATTCCATGCGACTGACATTGATGGCAAGACGATTGCTGTCAAGATTTTCCATACCTCAAATGCAGTCTTCAAAAACCTGATTCAGTACATCGAGGGTGACCGAAGATTCGGAGGCTTACGCCGACGCCATCGAGACCTTGTCGATATTTGGGTGCGGAAAGAGCACCGTAATCTCTCAAGACTTGCGCGTTGGGGTTTGAATGTGCCTCGGCCTATTGGCATTCACAAAAATGTCTTGGTAATGGAATATCTCGGAACTAAAATTTCAGCATCGCCGAAACTTCGCGAAGTAACAGTTGAAAATCCAGAAGTTGTTTTTGATGATTTGCTTGAGTTTTTGGCGATTTGCTGGCAGAAAGCAAGTCTTGTTCATGGCGACTTTTCACCTTATAACATTCTTTGGCACAACGATGCACCTGTCGTCATCGATGTCGGCCAAGCGGTGATTAAAACGCATCCGAGAGCTCAAGAGTTTTTGGTCCGTGACGTTACCCGTTTAGTTGAATGGTCGAATAAGAACGGTATTGAGGTTACACTGGCTGAAGCCATGTATGAAGTACTCAACATGAATCTTGACCATGTGAAGCAGGTTACCTTTGATGATGAAGAAGAGTAATCACTCTTCGCCCCAACTTACGCCTTCATCTTCTTCGAGTTCCATCATTTTGGTAACTGCTTCTTCATCTTCAGGGTCGACTTGTGAAGCACGCATTCTTCGTGAACGGCGTTTAGCGAGGTCAGAAAGTCCGGGGACCAATTCTTCAAACCCAGTTGCAGCAACAGGGAGGTCTTCTCGTATTTCGATTGATTCGAGTTGACGGTTGGTTATACGAGAACGGCGTCGATCTCGTTCAAGGAAGTTCAAGACAGTTCCATGCTCTGCTCCACCAGCAATCATTTCGACTGCTTGTCGAGCAGCTGACAACCCTTCTTCTTCTCCAACCAAAACCACGGTTGAATTGTAAATTGTAATTTGAGTATCTGTGAGTCCTTCAATCAATTTTCGGATTTTGCCATCGCTTCCGATGATACGTCCTCGGATTCGGCGTTGTTGGTTCGATTTTTTACCGACAAACTTCCGGATATCTACCAATTCAAAGAAATGGTGGTCATCAAGTAACTGAATCGCTGCTTTTGGTGCCATTCCACGTCCAATTGCTTTAATGACATTTGGAAGTTTCATTGCTTTTACTGGGTCATAGGTTCCCGGTTCGCCCCACAGAACCTCGACATCGCCGGTCTCCGAATCGATATTGAATTCTTTACACCCTGCAGCATACCTCAATGACTTTGCAGTCGCTCCTTTGACTCCAATAAGAACCGCGATACGATTCATCGGTACTCGGGGTAGCGGTTGGCGCATGGCCAATCCTACGGCCGACCTCTTTTCAATCTCTTGTTCGTCGTTGCAGTATTGTAATTGCAAATCCAGTCAAGATTAACAGCACTATTGAAGGGGCAAATGAAGGTACTAATCCTGGAGAACCGAGGGCTGCTCCAGTGACGACCATGTGGTTGTAATTATTTCCTTCATCGTATTCATCGATGACGTTGACATAATCGATAACCAAGCGTAAATCGAACTGTCCAGTTTTTGGCACGGTATAATTCCAAATCAATTCTTCTTGGCCATCTCCCAATGAACCTGAATCCAATGTACGAGATTCCATAATGGTCCAACTAACCGTTGAGGTGCGATCAGCAGGTGCAGATTCAAGGCGTACGACAACGCTACCGCCGTAGTTTTGATTGGACTCAAGCATGCTGGTGATGGTGATGTTCCCATCGGTTTCTCCTGGTCGTACGATGAGGCGGTCGAGGTTTGTTTGGGTGGCATTCCAATACAAATCCAACCCAGGAAGGATTTGGAACGAACTCGGACTTGAGGTGTATTGATTTCCAGCGTTATCCACTACTACCGCTTGGAACATCAAGTACTGACGGGATTTTGTTGCCCAACTGGCAAGTCCGATAGTACCTGTTAACCCAGAAGTTCCGAGTTGCATCCAATTGCTTGAAAGGTCAGGTGTTTGACCAACGCCATTTGAATCAAATCCAAACTGAATATACGAATTTGCCAAGTCAATACCTGAACCATCATCGACGGCACTGAAACTGACGTTTGCTGGTCCTACGCGACTTGTCGTTAATTCATCGACTGTCCACCCAGCCGCATCAGGAAGGGTTTCATCGATTTGAACAGTCACTTGAATTGTGGCTCCAGTATTCCCAACTCGGTCGATAGAGCGAACTGACAATGTATGGGTTCCTTCAGCGAGGTTCAGTGTTAATGAATCCGAAGCAGTTGAGTTCCAAGCGGTTCCATCAAGCGAATATTCTGCTAGAGAGACTCCACTCCCTTGGCCATCATCTGCATTGTTCATTAAACCACTAAAAGTAACTTGAGTAGATTTCTGCCATGTGTTCCCGTCACCAACAGTCACACTCGAAAGTGTTGGGCCGGTGCGGTCGATTCCAATGAAATGGGTTTTTGATGCTGAAAGACTTGAACTATCATACACCGTGATTCGAGAATTCCATGTTCCTTCGGACATTGCACCACTGCTCCAGTCCCATCCATAGGAAAGACTGTTTGGGCCATCATTCGGAGGTGCTCCGGGTCCAGGGACAACACTGATTGAAGCATGACTGATGTCATCATCACTTGCACCCCAACGGTATGCTAAGGTTCCATCCGTGTCAATTCCAAACCATGCACGGTCTGAAGCAGAATCACCCGTTCCAATTGCAGCATTCAATACGGTGAAAATGGTGATGACTGGTACTTGGTTCACAACATTGAATGTTCCAGAAGAGGCTACAACCGCTTCATTGACATCATCGTCCCAAGCAGTCGCTCGAAGTGTATAGGAGTCATTGGTGTAGGCAGTTGAATCAAAGTAGGCTGCCCATGGAGATGAAGTGATGTTATTTACACTGGTCCAAGCGGTTCCATCAGCCGATATTTCAATCAGTAACGACGAGATATTAGCATTGCCAGACATTCCGAAAGTGAGGCTGTGAAGGCCAGTAATGTCTTGATTGGCAGTTGGGCCATTGGTGAAGGTGAGTACTAAGTTCGAAGATGAGAAACTGACATGGTCGAGTTCATCGAAGTGATTCTCTATCATTGGGGCTGAACTCAGGCCGAGGAGAAGAACTACGAGAATCGCGCTCGACCAAGTTCTGCCCATGAAGTCATGACGGGTGCGGTTATCCTTCAATGCTCCCCTTCTTCTCTATCCTTTCATAGAATATTCGTGATGGCATCGACTTTGCGATTGAACAATTTTACAGGCTTACCGAGATACAGAAAAGTACCTTTGTCGGGTCAATTATTCTCGTCTTGTGAGATGGGTTCAAGTGCTTCGCAAGTAGTCGATTACCTACATGGCGAGTGCGTGGAAGCCGGTAATTGCGATACTTCTTCTCTGTATCGCGGCGATGCCGATGACAATTTCAGCTGAACAGAGTGGCTCAATTCAGGCTTCTGAGAACACTGTTGCACTTCTTCCAGCAGCACCGGAAGCCGGTGGTTCAGTTACGATTCACCTCACACTTTCGAACAGTGGGACGTATGCTACAGACGTTGAGTATGCCTTTTACCGTGACGGAATTGGCCCAGGCAAACTCATTGAATCCTCAACTATCGATATTGATACCGGGGAGTCAGAAGAGGTTTCTGCGGTATGGAATGGCCTCACTGAAGGTGATCATGAAGTCCATATCACCTTTGAGCACCCCCGTAATTCTGGTAATGAAGTTGACTTTTATGTTGAATTTACGGTGACTGGCCTACCGAATTTGAAAGTGACTGAAACGCAACTCTCGCCTTCATCTGGAATATTTGCCGGTGATACAGTACAACTTTCTTCATTGGTCCGTAACCTCGGTAGCGAACCTGCCGATGCGAGTACTCTCCACATTGACCTTGGTTCAACCGACATCGATGTTCCCACACCTTCAATTTCTGCAGGTTCAACTCAATGGGTTAACACGACCTTTACTGCTCCTGAAAGTGGTTCTCACTCTTTGATGATTACACCAGATTACCAAAATGCAGTTCACGAATCTTCTGAATCGAATAAAATGGTTGAAGTTCCATTTGTTGTTGATACCCGAATGGACTTGTATCACATTGGTGACTTAACCGTTGAACTTGAAGCAGGCGCTCTCGAAGGTCCTTGGGTAATCACGGGTAAAATTGGTCGCTCGAACGGCACTGGCCTCACGTCAGTACCGCTTTGGTTGCAGATTCCTACACCTTCTGGTGGATTGGTTACGACTGCCCCGTTCAATGTTAACCTTACAGGTACAGGTTATGCAGAAACCCAATGGAGCCATGAAATCACCTCTTCAGTCTTGGATGCATTACCTGTAGGCCTCCATATGTTGTCGGCAAAAATCGACCCTTTCGCAAATGGTGGGTTCATCCAAGAGTCTACTTCGAATGACGTCATATCTGCTCAACTCTCAAAATTCGCAGTTCCAGATGTCTTCATGGATTTGAATGCGATTGCATCTTCACCATCCGTCAATTCAGGAGATTCGGTCGTTTGGAGTGTAAGTATGATTAACACCGGCGACATTCGTGTTTCTGGAAAATTACACTATACTTGGGAAGGTGTTGAAGCAACCTCACCAATCATCTATCTCGACTCCGGACAAGATTACACATGGTCCGTGGAATTGACAACTGCCATCGGCGCTCACACTGCTGCGTTTGAATCACAATGGGTTGCTTCGACCAACAGTTGGGATTCGAATCCAACGAACAGCGTTGCATCCGGGGCCGTCTCGGTAGAAGCAGAATTACG
>CESI01017548.1_pt1 | contig 38417 bp, 30 predicted proteins | sample 356301 | NCBI WGS metagenome assembly CESI01 (sample SAMEA2621423, study PRJEB7988) | marine metagenome | biome: marine biome (ENVO:00000447); feature: deep chlorophyll maximum layer (ENVO:xxxxxxxx); material: "saline water (ENVO:00002010), including plankton (ENVO:xxxxxxxx)" | depth 40 m | reverse complement strand
AACTCGATCACTGCGAGGCGCCAGCAAGGCATCGCTGTATATCGTTGCGATAATAGCTAGGGCTTGACTGTCGTATCTATGCGTTGTTTATTGGGGATAAAGTAATAAACAGTGCGCTTTAAATACCTGTATTGGGAGTGTTTTCTGTATACCGGATTGTCTTACCTACCTGTGTAATTGTAAGATTACGCGAGTAAATCAATGGTTTATATGGAACGATGGTGCCCGGGTGCTCTCCCACCAGCACTACCGCCAGGCAGGGCTGCAAGCTGGATACCTATTCAAGATACGCATCTTCCGCAATAACCTTTTGTCGCAAGGCAAAAGCGGCGGCCTTGCCATCAATAATAGTTGTAGGTGTATCAGCAATCTTCGCTGCTGGCCAGAAACCAGTCTAGTAGATAGTGCGCCGTCGAACGACAGGCAAACAATAGATAAGTGTCATGTTGGGCACTGTGCGCCAGCATTATCGGCACACCTGCCAAGCGAGTCGAGAGACAGCGATTGTTACCAAAAACACTGGGATGAAAGTCCACACTGCTGCCCCGCGCCAGCACATCGCGTGCCATGACACCAGACAGTTCGAGTGTTACCCGACTATCTGTCATCAGAGTCACGACGGCAAAGAGACCCTCAAATCGGGATTGTAACGAGACCAGTTGCTCTTGCTCACTACCAATAGGTACACGAATTATCCACTCGCCCGGGGAAGACCAATACACCGTTATAGCATCACTGGCTAGCACCTCGCCCGGCCCGGGGAGACTCATACCCAAAGCTTCGGCCACGTTTTCTACTGAGCCTACACCGCGGTGAAAAGTCTGCAGACGAATAAGTCCGCTATCTGTTATTTCTCGCACCGAAAACTCGTCCCGGATCAGACTCTGGATCTGAAGCGCTGAATGTGCTGCCAAACTAGCCATTGAGTCGTTCTCCTTCCGGGTCATAGCCACCCGGTTTGACTAGACGCGCTGCCAGCCGATTGCCATTGTAAAACAGGGTGACCTCTTCACCCTGTCTAGCATGTGCACCAGCAACGATGCCTAGCGCCACGGTCCGGCCAAGCATTGGACTGTGATAGGCAGAGGTGACATAACCTATGCTGCTTTCGCCATTTGCACTAAGCACGTGCGCGCCCGCCAAAATATCTGCTGAAGAATCCAATAACTTAATACCCGTAAGCTGCAGGCGCTGTTCGTCCTGACCGACCTCGATTGACAGGGAACGTCTTCCGACAAAGTCGGCCGGCTTCTTAGCAAACACGTCGGTCCAACCCAGGTCCTGTGGCATGGTATTACCGTCGGTATCGGTACCCACGTGCAGATACCCTTTCTCGGTGCGCATAACCATAAGGGATTCCAATCCGAATGGCGTGATACCATAGTTCTTCCCTGCGGTCATTAGTGCTTCCCAGAGAGCCTGACCATGACGAGCGGGCACACTGACCTCGAACGACACCTCGCCTGTAAAACTCGCACGCAATAGACGCGCAGGTACACCGCAAAGCATACCTTCTCGATACTGCATGTGACTGAAAGAGTCGTGGGCGAGATCGATATCACCATCTAGTTTCTCCAACACGTGCCGGGCATTGGGCCCACTCAGCGTGAGCGTGGCCCACTGGGTAGTAATGTTGGTCACCAGTACCTCAAGCTGCATCCACTCACACTGCAGCCATTCTTCCAGTACCTGATGGATAGTACCTGCCCCACCGCTGGTGGTATGCATCAGAAAATGGTCCTCGGCCAGACACACTAGCACGCCATCGTCGATCACGATGCCTTTTTCGTTGAGCATCAGGCCATAGCGGGCTCCCCCAACCTTGAGGGTCACCATATTGTTGACATACATGCGATTGAGAAATTCACGGGCATCAGGCCCACGTACCTCCAACTTGCCCAAAGGTGAATAGTCGAGCAGGCCAACACTATTTCGCACAGCGAGCACTTCCCTGGCGATGGCTTGATGTTCATCCTCGCCAGGCCGGGGATAATATTCGGGACGCTGCCAGCCGCCGTAATCTTCAAATTGTGCATCCAGGGCCACGTGGCAACCATGTGCGGGAAGTTGAAACTTGGGGGTATAGAGCGGGCCCAATTCTCTACCGGCGTAGGCACCTAAGGTCGTTGGGTGATAAGGCGGACGGAAGCGGGTTGTACCAACCTCAGGTATCTGCCGCTCAGTCTCTTGGGCCAGTATCGCAAGGCCATTGACATTGCTGGTTTTGCCCTGATCGATGGACATACCGTTGGTGGTATAGCGTTTTACGTGCTCAACCGAGATAAAGTTCTCCCTGACGGCCAGTTGAATATCAGAGACGGTCACATCGTATTGAAAGTCAATCCATTGATATTCGGAGGAAACATCCGGTGTCGACCAAAGCGCTTGTAGATTGAGTGGTTGAGAAAACTCACCATTGGCGCGACCCACCACCGTCACTGCTTGACTCGCTGCATCAGGTACAAAGCAGGTATCAGCGTCTCGAAATATGAGTTTGCCACCGGATTGTGAGTACAAGTGGATGGCCGGGGTCCAGCCACCGGAGATTGCCAGCAAATCACAACTCAGGCTTTCTTTGGGACCGGTGAGATGATCACGATCTACCGTCAGCTTGCGCAACAACAGCTTTTTGATTCCCAAGCGGCCGCGGGTATCGACAACCGCATACCCGAGTTTTAGCTCGATACCGGCCAAGGTGGCGCGACGCTGCAATTTCGCCGCTACGGTGGAGCGCACATCGATAATCGCCATTACCTTTGTCCCCGCTGTCACAAGCCCCAACGCGACATCCCACGCGGAATCATTATTAGCGTAGAACACGACATTATCGCCCAAAGTCAGGCCGTAGCGGTGCGTGTATTCACGTATAGCCGACGCGAGCATAATACCCGGGCGGTCATTATTGGGAAACACCAGCGGACGCTCATGAGCGCCTGTGGCTAGGATGACCTGTCCCGCGTGGATGCGCCAGAAACGTTCACGTGGTTGCGACTGCTCCGCCTGCGTGCCTAAGTGGTTCCCCACTCGTTCCAGCGCGGCCAGCACATTGTGATCATAGTATCCGTTAACCGTGGTACGCGACATCAGCGTCACATTGTCACGTCCTGCCAGATCCACCAGTACTCTTTTCAACCAAGCTCTGTCTGCTTGTTCAGTGCTGGCCAGCAGTGAACCGCCAAATTTCTCCTGCTCATCCATTACCAGTACGCGTTGATGACCCTCGCGAACAATTTCCAGCGCGGCCATCAAACCTGCGCGCCCAGCTCCCACGATCAGAATATCGGTATGCACCGTCTGTTTCTGGTAAGTCTGTGGGTCAGGCTGAGATGGCGCTTTACCCAGGCCGGCAATTCGACGCAGAAGGCCTTCCCAAGAATGCCAACTCGGCCACTTAAAAGTTTTGTAATAAAAAGAAGCGGGCAGCATCCTTTTAAAAAGACCCAACATCGCCAACCCATCAAAACGAACACTGGGCCATCCATTTTGGCCTGTTGCTTTTAAATCTGCATATAGTGGTACTAGAGTAGCGCGCGCATTAGGTTCGGTGTAGGGACCCTCTTCTAATTGCACAAACGCATTCACTTCTTCCTTGCCTGCCGCAAATACACCGCGAGGTCTATGAATTTTGAAACTCCGTCCGACAACCATTACCCCGTTGGCAAGTAGCGCAGAGGCTAGGGTATCGCCCTCATAACCCCGATAGCACTTACCATCAAAGCTGAAGTGGATAGGATTATCCGTATTAATCTGCGCATACTCATGGCGTTTCACCGTTCTTTTCATACGCCCTTCTCCGTTATTGACGGTTTGGGCTCGCCCATTTGATATACCGCGTAAATCTCATGACTGACCGTATCCCGCGCCACGTTAAACCATTGACGGCAGCCAAAAGTATGACGCCAGCGCTCGTAGTGAACACCTTTCGGGTTGATTCGGTTGTAGAGATAGTCTGCCCACTGCTGGTCGCTGACTTCGGCAGGCGTTACAGGACGGGCAATGTGCGACTGGCCACCGCAGGTAAATTCGTCCTCGGTACGCGGACCACAGAAAGGACAGTTAATCTTCAGCATACACTCCTCCTAGTGTGCCACGCCCGCAGCGGCGCCTTCATCCACAAGGCGCCCCTTCGCGAAACGATCCAGTGAAAATGGCTCAACCAGCGGATGAGGTTTATCGTTGGCAATGGTGTAAGCTAGGGTGTCGCCTCCCGCCGGAATCGCCTTGTAGCCACCGGTGCCCCAGCCCGTGCTAATGTAAAATCCAGTGACCGGGGTTTTGGAAACGATGGGGCTTGCATCGGGGGCAATATCGACAATCCCTCCCCATTGTCGCATTAGTTTCATTCGACTCAGCGTGGGAAACAGTTCTGTTACCGCGCCCAGTATCGATTCGGTCGTGGGCAGGTTGCCGCGCTGGCCATAGGAGGTATATGAATCAGCGCCACCACCAATTACCATCTCACCTCGATCAGACTGCGATAGGTAGAAACCCACCTTGGGTGACATAACGATACGATTCAAACAGGGCTTGACCGGTTCACTGACCATGGCCTGTAGACACATACTTATAATGGGCAGATCGATGCCCGCCATCGCTGCCACCACGCTACTGTGCCCGGCCACGGTCATACCTACCTTGTCGGTGCGTATTTTCCCGAGACTAGTGTTCACTCCTCGAATACCATCATCGACTATATCGAAGCCTGTCACCTCACAGTTCTGGATAATATCTACACCGAGATTATCAGCTGCCCGGGCGTAGGCCCAAGCCACCGCGTCATGACGTGAAACACCGCCGCGACGTTGGATAAAGCCGCCGTGAATTTTGTAACGTGTTTTGGCGCTCATGTTGAGGATGGACACCTCTTCAGCTATTTGCTCCGGTGTGAGTAGCTCCGAATCAACTCCCTGCAACTGGATAGAGGTGCTCCAGCGTCGGAAAATATCCATTTCATGCCTATCTAATGCTAGGTTGATGATACCCACCTGACTGAACATAACGTTATAGTTAAGCTCATCATTCATCTGCTCATAAAGCTTAAGCGAGTGCTCATAGAACCGGGTACTCTCCGGGTAAAAATAATTGGATCGACTTACCGCCGTATTACGTCCGGTGTTGCCGCCCCCTATCCAGCCTTTTTCAAGCACGGCCACATTAGTGATACCGTGGTTCTTGGCGAGGTTGTATGCCGTCGCAAGACCATGCCCACCACCACCAATGATCACCACATCATAGGCCGATTTAAGTTCAGCATTGCGCCAGGACTTTGGCCAGTGCTTGTGGCCAGTGAGTGCATTTTTTAACAATGAAAAGGCAGAGTACTTTTCCATAACGTGACCCCTAAAGAATGGCCGTACATTGGCCATTAAAAATAACCCATTGCTCACTCAATTTGTGAACCCGCCAAAGCATCGCGTAGATCACTCAATTGCGCTATGCCCTTTTCCCAGATACTCTTTTTCCAATCTAATTTTCTTATGTAATGAAAATCTGCAAATTTTTTGCGCGCGGTGCGGGCTTCTGGCCCAAAGCGATCGCCATTGTGAAAATGCCAGTTATTAACAATCCACGGGTCAATAAACTCACTGGGCGGCAATGTGCCAAATTCAAAGTACATGGCTGCAACTCTCGACCCTTTTTTAGTCTGCCTATGCAACGCCTCAAAGGTTTCGATGCGGTGCTGAAGAATACTGCCATCGTCGCTATAGCCAGAGGGCTCGCGTCCCAGCCACTGGCAGAGGGTTGAGTAGGCGGGCGATGAGTGGCGGTAAGATGGATTTTGAACCAGCAAATCACCATAATCACCGAAACCCGTGTGGACATCGATCATCATTACGTCTTCCGCGCGCCCGGCAAACTGGCGGGTAATTTCAATCCAACGCCGGGTGGACCATGAAGCCTCTACGCCGTGGTAGGTCAAGCCATCCGCGTGGGTATATTGCCCACTTCTTAAAATCGGAGTTGCGTTATCAATACCATGCTCTGCCATAATTCGTTCGGACTTCCCGGGTAAGCTCGCAAGTGTTTGCGCCGTTACGTTAGGAGGAACAAGTAAAGGCTGAAACAGATCATACTGCTCATTTGGAAATGGCGGATATAAATGATGGGATAAGTTGCGGGACAAGTCGGTGCCGTCTTCGCACTCCCTTCGGCTCCATGACATGCCGTGTGGATTCAATGCATGAACCAGAACAATAGCCATGTCGGAAGGAATGTCACGTGCCCACTGACTTTCAATTATGCCTGTTTGAAGTGCCGAGCCAGCAAATCCCTCTAACCCATGCGCCCCGGAAGTTAATAAAATAACCTGCCGCGGTTTCGTACTCCCGAGCCAAACAACATCAATAGCGAGTTGCTCGCCCTGCTCGCCCACGAGCGTCATTGGATGGTTCTCACACTCAAGGCCTGCACGGCTGGCAGCCGCGCGAAATTTTGATCGAGCCTCCGAATAGGTTTCGGAAAAAATAGTGTCTAAATCAATAGAGGAAACCACAGTCAAAGCTCACCCGATGCGATTGCAGTCGTCGCACTTAGCAAGCACAGAATTGTCAGAATTACTTTGATCATTGGTCACCTGCGCAATCGGTTGTGGTAGAACTGTATTGTGGTGTCGACTTTTTGGCATTGAGGACTCTGCCAGCCAGGAAAAAGTGCCATGCCGACCAGACTGAAATTCCAAGCCCCAGAAGAAGCGAAATTCGTAGCGATTCTTCTGCAAAATGTGGGACCAGCAGGTCGCTGACGATACCGATACAAAGAGGCCCTAAACCGAGACCAATCAAATTGGTAATCAGTAAAAGTACCGCCGTTGCGGTTGCCCTCATCCGGGGTTCCACCAGACCCTGGACTGTTGAGTACACCGGCGCAGCATGGACCGCCGGAGCAACAGCAGACGGGATGATCAGCACCATAACCCAAAGGCTGGAGGAAGCCAGCAGCGCTAACACGGAAAATGGAATGCTCAACAGAGTCGCGACTGCGGGCAGCCAGGCATACCAACCGCTGTTACTTTTCCCAAGCTTCGTAGCCAGATAACCGCCTAATAAAGTGCCAGTTGCCCCGCCAGCCATCGAAATTGGAGCCAGCCAACTACCTATTTCACCGGTACTCATCCCGTGCGATCGAATCAGAAATGCGGGAAACCAGGTAGCCCCACCATAGGCGGCAAAGGCCAACAGCCCTGTCGCTATTGACAAATGACGAAACGACCGCTCATTCCAAAGGAAGCGAAAGACCTCTGTAAGAGGCTGCAGCTCATCGGTAACCTCTACTCCGTCAGACTGGCCACGTGTCGGCTCCCGCACGGTAAAACGCACTACCACCGCTAATACCAGGCCAGGTAGACCCACACATATAAAGGCCATCCTCCAACCGTAAATTTCGTTAATCCAACCGCCCAACAGATATCCAAGGGCAACACCAATAGACAGACCCAGCGAATAAATCGCCATAGCTCGAACCCGTTCTCCGGACTCGAAATAGTCTGCGATCAGCGAATGTGCAGGTGGTGTACATCCCGCCTCTCCCACGCCTACACCCACCCTTGCCAGGCCTAGCTGCAGGAAATTGCTAGCGGCGCCACTTAGCGCCGTCATCCCACTCCACAAAACAATCGCGATCGATATGAGATTCACGCGGCTATGCCGGTCAGCCCAACGGGCTATTGGTACGCCCATGGTGGCATAAAATAAGGCGAAGCCCATCCCTGATAGCAAGCCTAACTGAGTGTCGCTAAGCCCCAGATCCTGCTTTATCGGCTCCAGTAGAACACTTAGAATCTGCCTGTCCAAAGCACTACAGGCGTACACCAGCATCATAATAATCAGAACATAATGTTTATATACTCGGGAGTAACCAGAACTCGGCAATGCAGGGGGCAATACTTTCTCCGCCGTGATAGGTGCGTTACTCATACCTCCCACTCCGCATTGCCGTCCACAGCAATTTCCTGGCCCGTAATATGCCGAGCCGCCTCAGAGGCGAGAAACACCGCCATGTCGCCAATTTCCTCTGGTTGGATAAATGTACGCATAGAGACATAGCGCAGAAATTCCTGCCGGGCAGCCTCGGAAGATAAACTGTTTTCACTAGCATAGGCTGCGATCAGTGCTCTGCCACGCTCATTGTCTATCAGGCCAGGCAGAATACAGTTGCACCGAATATTGTGAGGTCCCAACTCTCGAGCAAGCGTGTGGCTCATACCCAGAACTGCAGATTTGGATGCAATATAGGGTAAACGATTAGGCAAGCCAGTTTTCACCGAGGCGGTTACAATATTGATAATGGCACCGCCTCCCTGAGCCTTCATAGGCGGTACAACCTGCTTGATACAATGAAACATACCGCTGAGATTTATCCGTAAGGTCTGATTCCAATCATCATACTCAATATCTTCCACCGCAGCTCTAGGCCCGCTGATACCCGCATTGTTCAACAGTACATCGATGCCACCCATCGTTGATTGAGCATCGCGGCACAATGCCTCCACCTGCCGGAAATCGCCGACATCGGCCAGACTACCTCGCACACCGGGAAGCTCTCGCAGAGTTTCTTGCAGAGCTTTGTCTGAAATATCGCAAATATAGACGTCAGCACCCGCGCTGGAGAACCGTTCAGCGGCGGCTCGCCCAATCCCCGAACCACCAGCAGTCACCAATACCCTTTGCGCTTTTCCTGAATAAGTCATTGGCATCAGATAACCGCATCGCTATTAGTCAGTCCCATCATTTCACGCGCTTCGTCCGGCGATGCAACCTCGCAGCCTAGTGATTCAATGATGTTCACCGCCCGCTCTACCAACTGTCCGTTACTGGCAAACACTCCGCGTGATAGATAGAGATTATCCTCCAGTCCAACGCGGACATTTCCTCCCAGCAGGACCGCTTGAGCCACCATGGGCATTTGCATACGAGCAATTCCAAATGCTGCCCACACAGCATTGACGGGAAGAAGGTTGCGCATATACATCATGGTTTCGGTGCTGGCAGGCAACCCCCATTTGTTGCCCATAACAAATTGAAACAGGGGTGGCGCATCGAACAGACCATCCTCAATCATTTGCAGCGCAAGTAGCACGTCGCCTGGGGCGAATATCTCAATTTCCGGCTTTACACCTAACTGCTGAAAGCGCTTTGCCATTTTTCGTAGGGTGTAGGGCGTATTGAGATAAACCAGATCGCCATTGTCTTCCTGGTTTTGTGTAGTGACATCAAGAGAACAAACCTCTGGCATTGTCATCTCGATGTGCTGGACACGCTCCTCAGCTGAGGCCATATCGGAACCTGGCCCCGCAAGGCTCTCATTCAGCGGGTCGGGCCTGAATACCGCACCACCTCCACAGGTAACATTGAGAACCGCCTTAACATTGTTCTGTCGTACCCGATTGACCATGTCCAAAAACAAGTCTGGCTCGCGACTGCCAAAACCAGTAGCGGGGTCTCTGACGTGCAGGTGAACGCTGGAGGCCCCTGCATGCTCCGCCTCCGAAGCGGCATCGGCAATCTGCTGGGGTGTAATCGGGAAATCGGGAAACTTATTGTTAAAGACGTGATCGCCACAAACTGCACAGGTTAGTATTACTTTCTGTTTCATTGAAGAAACTCCCCATAAATACTTAAAGTTTTAGTCGACATTATATGCCCATCCAGGTCATTTCGATTGAAGTATGTGGGCTTCAAATGGTGCTCACTGGCCAGACGTATCTGGTCATCCCAGTGCGGTGATGTCTTCAAATTACTCTGGCCATAGCTATGCAACGAATAGGACTGAACAGTTTTTCCGAGTACCACAACACGCATTGATTGACTTCCGCGAAACGCCCTGCGAACGCCGGAGTCATCTTCGGTGCGTGATTCAAACGCTCGAAATGTTCGATCACACAAAGGATTGATATTAGCCATGCAGTCAAAATCTATACTCGCTTTTATAGTTTCCCCGCCGACCGGCCAGCTTTGCGAGCCTCGGCCCATCTGAAATAATTTGCCAAGTTGTATATCGATGCCACCAAAACGTGCAGTCATCTGCCCAGCGGCATGCTCCGCCCTCTCAAACAGCGCAGCTGCAAACGTCGAGGTAAAATCATCCCGGTGCCACGGAAATTTTCGCAAAGTAGTAAACTCTGGTTGTGACAAGATATCGCCCATACCCTGACGCCAGAAAAAAAACTGTAGCGCGGTTACGGAATCAGCGCGTGCCACGCCGTCAAATACCTGCAACCCTTTTATCAGCGTGCGTGCATCTGCCGAGACTCCATCGAGAAGGTTCGGGTAGTTATCTACAGAAAACACCAGCGCATCTAGCCAGGCATCCGCCGTCACCCATTGTTCATCAAACGACAAGGCAAAGGCATCCTCAAGACCAAACTTTTTAGATTGGGACAGCACTTGGATGGCGCGAATTCCCCGGGTGGTTATTCTCCCGGGCTCATCATTGAACAAATATTTAGGATAGGATCGGGCATCAATATTATTCTGTGCAAACATTCTGTCCGGTGCAATATTGTTATTCTGAAGATAAGCCTGCTCCGGGTTTTCCATCTGTAACAGGTCATTGAAAGAATGGTAGCCCAGCCATGCCGTTTTTGAGTTGTTTCCAGGCACGGGTGCTGTCCAATCAAAGCCCTCGGGGCGCCGCGGAACTTTCCCAGCGCGAACGTATAGAGCATTGCCTTTGTTATCGCCCACGATAATATTTTGCGGAAACATGCCCAGGCCAGCCATCGCGGTTTTCACTTCAGCTACCGACGTGGCCAGGTTCATACGGTATATTTCTTCGTCCAGCACACCTGCATCATGCATTTGGCTGGCACTTACCACGTAGGCCCGATCACCTTTCCTTGCCACCACTGGCGATAGCAGGCCATTGTGTCGCGTGTATTCGAAAACATGTTTGCGCTCGCTACCGTCAGTGGCACGAAAAATTTCCTCGCGAAGCTCCATGTTCTGCCAGTGCCCGTCATACATAAAACGCCGCGGGTTGTTGGAATCTACGACGACTTCGTAGCAGTCCCACATATCAGGATTACCCGTCGTCATCGCCCAGGCAACATGACTATTGTGCGCTTGCCACAGCATAGGACCCAGGGAAAAGCCGGAGGATTTTAAGGCCCCAGCGTCAATTCTATATTCGTAATAGGCAGGACTTTGCAAGCCCACATGCGGATCAGACCCAACTATTGTCTCTCCATGCAACGTTCTTGCAGGCATTACCACCCAGCCGTTAGAAGCGCGTTCAGAAGTAGCCTCCGACGTTCCAGGTGCTTGACGATCCAGAACTACACCAGCTTTTTCACACTCCGCTGGCCCATCAACCATGTGGTAGCCAAGCCAAAGAATCATTCGACTGAGTGACACAAAGGAGGCAGGCCCAAATTCAGGCGACCAAACGGGCACGCTGTTCGGATTATCAGCCATAAAGCGCTTGATTCCAGAATCGTAATAGCTATAGTTTTTTTGTAACTGGGGGCTCATGCGCTCAAAGCCCGCATCCCCTTCTTCAAGATGTCGCCAACGGCGTATTTCCATATCCAATTGCAAATAAGAGTCACCCTGCAATTCAGACCTACGCCCCTGAAGCACTACCAACATTCCCAGTATCTGCTCCAGCCGATCTTCAGCGTGAGCGTATCCTAAGCCGTAATAGCCTGCTTCCTCAGAGTCCGCATAGAGGTGTGGGACGCCCCAATCATCGCGATAAAGCGTGACTTTCTGGCCCGCGATTGCCGATTGCTCCGACTCGCTCGCAATGACGGCAGAACAAACCGGCGTCAAAACGAGTAGAAATAATGAGACCATTATTTTCATTGTGAAACAGACTCCAGTATCAAGAGCTAGAACCCGTATATACTACACATGAACATTGGTTCAATGCAATAGTCTAAGCATTTAATTGGTCGAGGATTCCGCCCTAAATGCTGGCGCGAGGTGCGGCCATGGCTGTGTTTTTTCCCATATTCGGGCGAGATGTAATGCAACATCATCGCGATGGCGCCGGCATGTAATCAACAGCCCAATAGGAAGCCCGTCATCGCTGAGGCCAGCTGGCACCGAGATTGACGGATTCCAGCAGATATTGGCCAGCATAGTAAATGGCTCTGCATGAGTTTGACTGCTGTCCATCTCGCAGATACTCTCCGGCAGTGGGCCCTCTGCGGCATAGGCGTCTCTGCTGTGGCAAGGTGTAATCAACACGTCGGCATCCTGAAAAATTGCCGCCAGACCTTGCTCAAGTTCGAGTTGTTTATCGAATGCCCTGACTCGTACGCTGGGGTCAAACTCGCGGTAAAACCTTTCAACGAAGTATCTTGGCCCCGGACTGAGTTTATCTATTTGATCCGGCAGGATACCGCGTCGCTCCAAACCCTGAACGAAAAGCTCTGTCAGCTGCATATTGACATCCATGTACACATTGGGCAGTTCTACAGGCCTGCCCATTAGTTGAAGGCCAGCAGCTGTGACCAAAGACCCCATCGCCTTGCGGCATATCCGCTCGACATCGGGTGCTACCGGGGCAAACCCGAGATCAGTAGACCAGGCGGCTTTTATCCCAGAAGGGAAAGTGGATTCGATGAGCGACTCATAGCAAACTCCCGATGCTGGCAGGGTCATGCGATCACAATCATCGGGCCCACTGACCACATCCAGGTAGCGGGCCGTGTCGGACACCGTAGTCGTCAATGCCCCGAGAACGGTTTTGTCATTAAATCCATCGCCCCGGGGGATACGACCCATGGAGGGCTTTAAGCCCACTAGGCCAGTATAGCCTGCTGGGCAGCGCGTTGACCCTCCACCATCGCTGGCGGTGCAAAAAGGTACCATGCCCGCAGCGACAGCGGCGGAAGAACCACCACTGCTACCACTGGAAGTACGCTCCAGATTCCAGGGGTTGCGGGTCACACCATGGGCCAAGGTATTAGTCACACCATCCATACCAAACTCGGCAGTCGCCACTTTGCCCAAAGGTATGGCACCAGCAGCTTTAAGTCTGGCAATGTGCACAGAGTCGGTAAGCGCAGGTTTGTCCTCGCAATGAAACAGAGAACCATTACCTGTCGGCATACCGGCACAGGTATCCCGCAGATCCTTAATGCCAAAAGGTACACCAGCCAGCGGACCAGCATCTTGACCTCGCGCAATCATTTCGTCTACTTTTTGCGCTGCTCGCAGGGCACTCTTGGCATCTAGATACACGAATGCGTTAACGTGGGCATTGTCCTTCTCGATGCGCCCTAGCGACTCTTCCACTACCTCACGAGCAGAGAGTCGGCCCTGTCGCACCGCCTCAGCCGTTTCAATTATTGTAGACATCTAAATTCACCTCGTGATGTGTTTGAGTCGACTTTCTTGTCCGGAGCATTACCAGACCTTACATTATTTTACGAATTAGACCCTGCCAAAGTTGATCAATTGGAAAGAACCAAACCAAAATGGCGCCGATGGCAGCTGAAGAGAGACAGGCATTTTTGGCATAAATTGTGGGCAAAACAGCAATTAGCGGAATAAAAAACATATCATGGCGCAGTCTATGTGTACCCATCAGTCGAATACTCAATTTAAAGATTTTTTGAGTTGTCTTTCCATTACACTCAATGGAAGCGCACCTTCCCCGAGTATTGCGTCATGAAACGCCATCAGAGAGAATCGCTCTCCCATCCGTTCTTTGGCCCTATCCCGTTCACGCCGCACAGTAATAAGACCCAAAATATAAGCTGTTACCTGAGCAGGAGTTACCGATATCCTATCCACCAGATACTCAGCCATAGCTCTATCGACCAGCGCCTGCTCCATACTAAAAGCTACCGCGTCTTCTCTGCTCCAACCGCGCAGATGAATGCCAACATCTAACATAAGATTTGAAGCAGAGAGTAATTCCGTGGCTTTCCGGTTTAGTTCGTAACGAGGATCAGAATCCACATCAGTCTCAAATGGTAACCGTTCAGCATATTTAGCCCAGCCTTCCAGATAACCTCCATTAACGAAGGTTCGACGGAACAGAGGCAGATGCCCCAGTTCCTGCGCCAGTGTAATCTGCAGATGATGCCCTGGATAAACCTCATGATAGGCCAAATTATTCCGAGACCACGCTGCTTTACTGAACTCGCGAGACAAGTTTACTTCGAATATACCTGGATATTCTCCTGTCACCGAAGCCGGATAATAGGTGGAAGTTCTTCCTAGCTCCAAGTGTCGGGGCGTGGCTTTAACCTCACAGGCACCCATGGGAAATAAATTGAAATAGGGACGGATTTTAGTCCGCATATCCGCCACCAGTTGTTGATAATATTGAAGAATTTCCTGCCGGCGATCCGCACTATCGTCACATTCCTCACGCTCTAGATGGAGACACTTTGTAATCGAGTCAGTCAAATTTTTCCCATCATAGCCCAGGGCCTCAACCGCCTCTGCCAATTCCAACTTGAGGCGGTCGACTTCAGTATTACCAATCTTATAAACTTCATCCGCGGTGAAGTTCGTGCTACTTTGTCGAGTCAGGCAGTATTGATAGTACTCTTGCCCACGGTGAAATCGAGATACGCCCAACACCTCCCCAGCCAACTCATACAATGCTTCCATAGAGGCAAGAAATCTAGGCAAACTGCTACGATAGAGTTGCTCTACAAGGTTATGCGCTCGAGCGACATAATAGTCCCTCTGTTCGTCTGAAAAGGTATCTGCTGAGTATAATTTCGCCCTAAAACTACTTAGTAATTCACTCTCAAGGACCCCGCCGTCTATCAGTGCTCGCATTTCTGTAATAATGATATCCAATGCCGATCTCGGAGGACTCAACCCCTGCTCCTGACTCTGGCGTAGAGAGTCTTCCAGGTCTGTGAGCATTTTTGGCAGGACAGCCAGCCTGAGTAAATAGTTATCGGCATCCTCTTCTGAATGGACATCGTGGAAATTCACCAACATATTAAATGTCTCAGCTGGGGCGCCATCGTGGTGACTGACCAGATAGTTATAGGCCCTAAAATCATCACCAGCCAGCCCCACCCAGGGTTCAAATGGTAAATATTGTAAGAAGAACTCGAACACCTCATAAGATAGTTGCTCAGCCACACTCAATCTATCGAACTCGTAGCTGCAATGCTGAGCATGTACTTCCGCCAGTAGCGTCTGCCGTCGTTGCTGCCCCTGCGGGGAATAGTCATTTAACTCGCCGCCTATACCCCTGAATTGCGGCAATTTTGACAACCCCATGACGGTTACAACTTCAGGAGTCATGCGAAATATTTTCACGAAAGCTTGATCGGCAAAAACCTCATAGATCTGTTTCATAACGAACCCCCAAAAGGCTTAACGCCCTTCACGGTTTTCCTCAAGAACATCATTTGGTCTGCCTGAGCATACGCAGTATTATTAGTCGACCAGTTGACGTGCCCCTCACCTGGGACAGTGCTTATCAGAGCGGGACGCCCTTCCGGATTATGAAACTGTAACTGGGCCACAAACTTCCAGGATTGGCAGGGATGCGCTCGTGGATCTTCAGCCGCCGGGACGGTTAATACCGCCGGATAATCCACTCCTGAAGAAACATTGTGGACAGGCGAATAACCCAATACCACATCTAGTACATGCTCATCACCGAATAAATCGCCAAATTCCTTACATAAAACGTCTGCGCCAGGCTGCTCTAACATCTGGATCATATCCAAAAGTGGAGCCTCTGCTATTGCAGCCGACCACTTATTCGGATGTAAAACCACGGACGCACCCACAAGCAGACCGCCATTACTGATCCCGCGAATTGCAAGATGCTCACGATCAGTCAGCCCCACACTAGTAAGAAAGTCTGCGGCCGCGCGGAAATCCTCAAAACTGACATGGCGATTAACGCCACGGGCCGCTTCATGCCAGCTACTACCATACTCCCCACCGCCACGAATATTAGCCACAGCATAAATACCGCCCATCGAGATCCACACGGGCAAATCCGGATTAAATATTGGCGTAATAGTCTGGCCAAACCCGCCATAGCCATAGAGCAATAAAGGCCTAAAATGTGCTCGATTATCGAGATCACGTCCAATAAGATACAGAGGAATGTCCTGACCATCATCGGCCGCATAAAATATCTGACGTACTTCAACACCGTCAAACTGAGCTGCGGGCAGTGTGAACTTCAGTAGCGATGTACGATTGGCATTTTCGACATTCAAGCGATGAAAAGTCAGGGGCTGAAGGAAAGATGACGATGAAATAATGCACTGTCCATTCGCCATTGGTCGCAAACCGATTACAGTCTCGGGCTGTGGCGAAGCTAATTCTATTAGGCGATTCCCCGCTAGATCGAAAGTCTCGATCTGATGCTTTGCATCCACCAGATATGTGATCAGTAAGCGTCCACCACACAGGCAACTGCGATTATCCACAATACCTGGAAACGGTCTGGCTATAGGTGTGCTTCTGGTAGGCACCACTTCAGACCAATTATCAGGTAAAGGGTTGTCTAACGGTACAGCGACAACCCTACCATTTTCAGCGTGCAAGGTAGTATTCAGATAGAGCTGATCATTGCGTACACCTAGCACAGCAAACTGCGTGGATTGCTGCGCAATAATTACCTGCGGTGCGTTGGGGCGATCTGGAGACCAAAGGCTTAAACCGGCGGTCAGATGTCGGTAGGAATAATACATTAGCAGCAATTGTTCACTATCCGGCAACATCCAGGGCAGCACCGCAACATAATCCATCTGCTCCTCATTCGTCAAAGGCCGTAGACAGATGTCCTCAGATTGAGCACTACCCAAATAGTGAAAATAGAGACCATCGATTGGAATTTTCGCTCCCATTAAACTCCGAAAAGCGCCGTAGTAAAATCCACTGCTGTCGTTTTTCCAGGCTACGGGTGCAGTAATTAAATTGGCGATGACATCGGTGAGAATACATTCAGTCTCCAGATCCAATACTCGGTAATCCGAAACATCCTGACCCTGACGACAGACTGAGAATACGAGGTAGCGCCCGCAAGCACTTACCTCGAGACAGCTTTCATGGATACGTAACCCCGATTCAGTGAAATCCCTGGTCGGATCAACCAGCAAACGATGCTGCCCCCCTTCTATTGGAATAGCATAGATATTCACCTGCTTAACACATGGAGGCTGCATGGTGAAAAAGCACCATTTCTCGGTACAGGTCAGGCCAAAATAATCAGTTTCATATAAAGGTAGCCCCGCAACGTAGTCTCGAATTGCAAGCCACTCTGATTGCTCGCGACCCAAGACGTTCGATCGATGACTATGCTGCTGCTCTAACCAAGCCAAGGTGGCCTCGTTTTCAACGTCTTCTAAACCCACCAAGGGGTTGGGAATTCGTCTGTTTTGCAAAGCAACCGTCGCTTTCGCATTTCTCGGTGCCGGCGCACCTAGCGGATTTCTCACCTGCCAATTCACCTGTAAATTATCGCTACCCTATTCCCTAAACCAAGAGATGGGTAGGGTCTGGACTTCAAGACGGACTGAAGAGTTCTAGGGAAGTTTAGAACATGTCTTTCAAGTTATGGCGCATTGGAGCATATTAGCACTGAAAAAAGAGGGACACCAATGAGGTGTCCCTGAAGCCGGTACTAACTTTAAGTCAGCTCCTACAGTGAGTACTTCATGTTTATGCCGATTGTTCGTGGCGCAAGCCGCGCCCTTAGATTACCAAACATAGTACCATCGTTAAAATTCCAGCTGCTTGCATCAGAGTTTTCAAGATTCTTTACGTAAGCCTGAACTTCCCATTTCTGTCCACGTAATCCGGCCCGTAAGTTGATTAGATCAAAACTACCACTGGCCATATCAGTACCCTCTGCGTCGTTGGGAACATCGGAGTAGGAGCTGCCGCGCAGAGAATAATCCGCTCTCATAAACCACTCCATACCCGCCGTAGCGTCAAATATCTTTTCTGCCGAGGCATTAAAGAGATACTCAGGCGCATTGGGAAGGTGCATGCCCTTCAAGCTGTAAATTCCATCTGGGTGAGCGGCTTCGATAATTGGCGAGGTAATCATACCGTTGTCGAACTCCACCTCTACATTAGAGCCCCCCAATGTTATCAACCAACCCGCGCCCGGCGAAATAGTCATGTCGACTTCGAACCCAACGCTGTGAGCATCTTCGCCGTTTACTACAATAAACTCTTTAGAGTCTGGCCCACTTCCCAGGACTATATCTACGACAGGTGAATCAATCTGAATGTCGCTCCAGTCGATGTAGAATAACGCACCATTGATTACCAGCTTGTTATCCCAAAAGGTGGATTTGAAACCCACTTCATAATTCCAGATTTGATCGGAGTCAAAGCCCTGCTGATAGTTCGCGTCTGTTCCCAGCGATGTGTCTGCGTTTGCGCCGCCCGCTCGAAAACCTTTAGCAACTGTGCCATATACTAATGTCTGTTCCTGCACTTGCCAATCCAGCGTCACTTTTGGTGATAGGTCGCCGAAAGTAGCTTCGACACTGTCAAGACCTCTAAGAATATCAGTGAACTCGCTCTTCTGCTCACCATAGCGAAGACCAAAAGTTGCGGTCAAGGTTTCGGAAATATCGTAGTACATTTGACCAAATAAAGCCCACTGCTCGACTTTATCTATGAGAAAACCTTGTCCATCAATCAGGTCAATCGTAGCTTCTACATCTCTGTAGAATGCCCCCATTATCCAATTGACATCACCTTCGCTGTCAGAGGACAAACGAAGCTCCTGGCTAAATCCGCTATTTTTGAAAATCGCTGCAGTATTCTCCCGTTCGATTTCGCCCCACCCGGTTATCGAGGTCAAATTACCCATTGATGTAGCAGTATTGATTTCCAGAATTGCCTCATCAGTTGTGTTCTCACTACCGAAATTGGATTCAAAAAGGAACGCAGTCATCGCGGTGTCGCCAATCGTATTCCCCGAGATATCATCAAAGTTCTTCATCGTCGCAGATGATGCCAGACTCGCAATTCCCAGGTCCAATTTCTGCCGCTTAAGGATCAAATTGGCGTCGAACTGCTCACCCGTGTACCCGAGCATAACGCGGCCACCAGTGGCCTTCTCGGTGTTGATGCCTTTGCCTACTAGTGTTGGAGGACTATCCATCGGATCCACTGGAAAGCCGTATGCCTGATAAAGCGCTGCTAAATAGGTATCGTAAATATTGTAACCGTCGAGATAACCGTCGTGATCATTACTATAACCAACCAGCCGCAAGGCCAATGTATTATCGATAAGCGGGATGTTAACCATTCCCGCAATATCTGTACTGTCTGAAACGCCACCCTCTATGTCAAAGAAGCCAGCGGAGATAGAGGCTTCAAATTTCTCGGGGTTCGGTTTTGTAGATATAATATTGACAACGCCACCGAACGAACCCTCGCCATAAAGCGTACCCTGCGGCCCTCGAAGCACTTCAACACGAGTCACATCAAATAGCCCGGAGTCCTGCTCAGAAAATGTACCACCGGACGCAGTGCGACCAAACGAAATTATTCCGTCATTGTAGATAGCCACGGTTCCGACAGAACCCACATTTGATCCTAGGCCACGTATCTGCACACTATTGCCACCTCTGCTAAGATCTGTCATCGACAGGCTAGGTACCAACCTGGCAATGTCGTCGAGACTGTCAGCATTAATCATATCAAGAGTCTCTGCCGTAAGGGCCTTAATACTGATAGGCACTTCCTGCAGATTCTCCGACCTTTTCTGGGCGGTAACAATTATTTCTTCCATAACGGATTTTTCGTCCTGCGCCTGAATCGCAGGGGCAGCCGAAGCCAGTATCATCGTAGCAATTCCGATCACTGAGTAAGGTTTGATTCTTTTCATTGTGCATCTCCCATTAGTGTTGTTATTACGCTTTCTATATGGTTATTCATCTTTTTACTGACCAAAAGCCCTGACCAGACAAAACCCGAATTTGGCATCACCCATTTATACAGCTAATAGCAAATCTATATTCCACCAAAATTCTGAGTTACCTGCACTAAATATTAAGTTGGCTTTACTAAACCTTAGTTCAATCAAGACCATTAGTAAACCCCTTTATGATGTAATTATGATGTTTGGATGGAAATTAATTTGTAATATTAACGCTAATAAATACAATTGAACGATTACAACCTGCAACCAGCTGCACCAGAACTTCCCCTAAGCCAAAATTAACCCGGGACACCACCAGCCAACTATCCTACCAAATCGAACATTTCGAGCTAGCCCTCATCTATATCGTCAAGGCGGCCCGAAACCCTACTGCGGCGAGTTCATCTGGCTCAATGCTTTTATGAATCGGGGCAGCAAGAACTTAGAATTGAGTCTCAATATGGTGAGGAATTTCAGTAAAATTGACTTAGCCGCACTTGGTAAGCTCCACATCGAAAGCACTCGACCACAAACGGGTAATAAGTGCATGTTTATCGACATCTATACAGTAGGCGAGGAGTGGCACCCCATACTGCGCGAAATAGACTCGTTCGCTGACCCCAAGCAACTGAAGTTGGAGTGCAAACGAGTCCATCCTGCAAAAGTGCATCTTGAAGGATTTAGCAGACAATGCACCCTGAAGGCCAAAATCGCCGATTGTGATGGTAAATTGAACGACTTCTGGGTATTGGGAGCATCTGGCTAGCTGCCCTACTGGCCCAGACAGAAACAAACCATTCCGCTGTCTGAAATCACTAGCAATTCTTTTGATCTTGCCCAGAAGGGACTTTCGCCATGTTGACACTCAATCGCCAAAACCCTCAGCCAGAGCGTTTACTTTGATCCGGACTTGATGATAAACTGAACTTTGATTTAGTTTAATTGACCAGATTACATAAAATAGCGTCGACACATATACAACCATCACCATCAGGGAAAAAAATGGCCGAAAAAAAATCTAGCTGGGACCTCGCAAAAGGAGAACAGCTTCGACTAAAACAAGAAGCGCTGCTGGAAGAAGCGGCTATTTTATTTAACCATAAGGGTTACAGCGCCACCTCGCTGGAAGACATCGCAGAACGCCTGAATATCACAAAAACTGCCATATACCACTATGTAAAGAACAAGAGCGATTTATTGTATCAGTGCTATCTGCGCGCAATGGACGCAACAGAAGAATGTTACGAGAAAGCCGATGCAAGTGGTGCCAACGGGCTGGAAAAGATTGTTCATTATTTGAGATTGGATGCCGCCAGCGGCCTAATCGCAATGACGCCGCTGAGTGAACTGGACTCCATAAAAAACGAGACTGCCAGAAACAAGCTCGCCGCCAGATTGGATCAGTGTGAGATTCAGTTTCAGAACTTTATCATAGAAGGCATCAAGGACGGCAGTATTGCCGAATGCGACCCCAAAATGACAATGCAGTTTATCCTTGGAGCCTCCCGCTGGACGATGAAGTGGTACTCCCCAAAAGGTCAAAAAGCCCTGTCAGAGATTGTCGAAAACTTTTTGACCTTTGTACTGAAGGGCTTGATCCCTCGCTAATGTTGAAGATATGCGGCTCGTTCCAGGCGCTGGCTGATGCGCTTGCGAATGATGTCGTGGCGCCGCTTATTAATAGGGAAGTTCCAGATCAGTGGAATGGCAGTCAATTGCAACCCGCCGGAAACCACGCAAAACAGAATAACAATCCCCATATTTGAAAACGAAGTATTTACTACCCCCTCTTCAAGTTGATAACCAAAAAACATGCCCAATATCACTAGCGCAAAACCACCAATAGCGGCAGTCAACTTCGCTGTGAGATAGAGAAATGCATAGAAACTTCCCGCCCTGTCTACGCCAGTTTTGAGAATATCGTAGTCAACGATGTCAGCCATTAGGGCGAAGGGAGCGATCGCACTCACCCCATTACTAAAACCATATACGGAGAAACACAGCAAAACCAGGTACAGCGCGGATTCTCCCGGCGATACAAATGCCAGGGGTAGAAGACACAGTGAATTAATTATCCAACCGTAAGCCCAGGCCCTGTGCTTGCCTACACGAGAGACAACGTGGACCCACACGGGCAGTGATATTAAAGCCGATAATGACATTGATATAATCAGTACTGGCACCTTATCACCCAGTTGCATATAACTATCCAGAAAGGGGAAAAACAGCGCTGCAAAGAAACCATAACCGGCGCCTGCAAGAATATAGGCCGAGAGAAAACGTAGCAGTGGGGCGTTGTGCAACACCGCACTGTAAATACCTTTTACCGTTGTGCGCTCAGGGGGCGCGAGATGCCCGACAGGCGCCAGCAAGGCATTGAGCGTGATCAGCACAGGGAAAGTCACCAGTACCACGTAGGCAAGCCAGCGGATGACCTCTGGTGTGAACTCCGTCGAACGGACTACACCAAAGTAAAACAACAGCAGAGGTAATAGCGTATAGGTCAGGGTCCCACATTCCGACGCAATACTGCGAAAACTAAACACCAGAGCTCGCTGATTATAGTCTTCAGTGATTTCACTACCCCAGGCCATATGTGGTACCGCGTACATAGTGTTGCCCAGGTAGTAAAGCAGCGCCCAGGCACCGAAGTAGACCGCGCCCGCATCCGGTGGAATTCGAAACAGGAAAAAAACGGACACCATAACGAGAACGCCGCCGACAATAATCCATGGCTTTCGCGCCCCGATCCGGGTCCGGGTCCGGTCGGAAAGATAGCCTATCAATGGGTCTGTCACACCGTCAAAAATGCGCATAACCAAAAATATTAACCCGGTAGCCGCCACGCTCAGCATTGCATGTTTCGCATAGAGCGTCGGAAGGATACCGGCAACCGGGGCGATAACGGAAGCAAAGGCGATCTCTGGCATCGCATAGTAAACTTTCTGCCTGAAACTGAGTTGATTATGTTTCATGCGAGCTCAGCTCTCTCTTGGTTCACTTCCACACCCGCTGCGCCACACGCAAAAAGTTTTCCCCCAGAATGCCTCGGATGATGACCTCGCTGTAACCCAGGCTGAGCATCCCTTCGGCCAGCTCAGCCAACATCTCCGGGGTAAGGAACTTGATACCAGGGCCATATCCGAGCTCGGCTGGCCAGATTCCAGGGTTTTTTTCCAGCTCTTGATTCAGTGTTACCTGATCGAAGACATAGTCTAGGCCAATGCCCACATGTTCCGGACCCATGAGGTTAACCGCATAGTCAATATGGCGCAACACCGTATCAATTCTGATGTCGTTATCTCCAAGAAAAATCCCGACGCCATTAATGCCCATTACACCACCCGTCTTGGCGCAGGCAAGCATTAAATCATCCGGCACATTGCGTGGGTGGTCCTTGAGGCTACGCGGATTGGAGTGCGAGAAAATTACCGGCAGTGGCGATCGTTCAAGCACCTCCATGGCAGTTCGATAACCGGTGTGAGAACAGCATTTCACCATCCCAACCCGATCCATCTCATCCATAACCGCTCGCCCGAACTCTGTCAGTCCACAATCGTCGTCCTGGCAACCTCCACCCACAAGATTATTCCGGTTATAGGCAACTAGCATCCAACGCACGCCAATAGCGTAAAAGAGACTGATCAAGCTAAGTTGATCGCCGATAACCCTGGCACCTTCTATATCGAAGCCAACAGCCAATCGACCAGCCACTTTTGCATCCCGGATAGCTTGAACTGACTGTGCCAGTACATAGTCCTCCGGATGGCTCTCCACCCAGTACCGCACAGCAGCGGCAGTGCGGAAATGTTCTTCCAGCGAAATTTCCGCGTCTCCGATATTGATCATCGCCACATCAACGCCACCGTCGCGATAACGCTGCAACTGCTCCAACATCGGTTCTTTACCCGAAATAGGAATAGGCATACAACCATGGTTATCCCAGATTAGGCTCTTCTCCAGAATTTGCGCACATTGGTGGGACAGTTCTCGGGATATCTTCATGGCATCATTTCTTGATAAAAAGTCGTACTAAATAGGCGCTAACGCCAAACCTGTTCGCAAACCCGCAACCAGTTCTCGCCCAATATGCCCTTGATCGCAGGCTCTGAATAACCGTGGTCAAGCATCAACTGTGTCAACGCTGGCATCTGCTCTGGCGCGGCATAGCTGAACCCCGGCCAATCTGGCGAGTCCACCCCAGGCCATTCGTCTGCGCGCGTGCGAATCCAGTCGTTGAGAGCTTTATTGTCAAAAACCAGATCCAGACCCAAACCTATGTGCTCCGGACCGACCAGTTCGGCAATATAGTCGATATGTTTGAAGATAGTCTCATTCTGGCTGGTCGCATCACCCAGGTAACCGTTGGAGCCGGACATACCGATAACACCACCGCTTGCCGCACAGGCTAGAATTTGTTCGTCACTGAGATTTCGAAAATGGGAATGCACAGCATCAACAACGGAATGACTGAAAATCATTGGGCGAGTTGATATCTCCAGTGCATCCAGAGTCGTCTTTCGACCGGTATGGCTCAAGTCTACCATCATGCCAACACGTTCCATTTCGCCCACTAATCGTCGACCAAAATTTGAAAGCCCTCCATCCACTTTTTCCGCACAGCCCCCACCTACCGAGTTTGTCTGGTTAAAGGCAAGCAGAGTGTACCTCACACCGAGTGCATAAAAGCTCTCTATCATCTCTAAATTTCGTTCGAAGCAGCGAGTGCCTTCGCAGTGGAAAAAAATTGCCAGCTGGCCCTCAGATTTTGCATGTCTAATATCTTGAGTGTTACCTACTAGACGATACCGTTCAGGGTGGGCCAAAACCTCGGTTCTGGCTGAGGCTATGCGCTGTACTGCTTCACCGATATTGTGATTATCCCCAGCCAGACACAGAGACACCAAATCGAAACCTGCTGTTTGATACCGTGCCAATTTGTCATAGTCGTTACCGCACCATGGTTCGATAGGAAATACCATATCCCACAACAATGATGTTCGATGAAGATTGGCGGCCTGCTCGGACACACCCCAGTTATTCATACTGCTATCCTCTGTACTGCATGTTGAGTAGACCCCCATCAACTGGCAACTGCACACCGTTAATATAACATGCACTGTCCGAAGCCAAAAATACCGATGCCTCCGCGATATCCCAGGCAGTACCCATTTTCCCCGTTGGGCTCATCGCATCTCGGTCTATTACCATCTGCTCAAGACTCCCATGACTATCCTCAACGACACTCTTATTGGCATATAAAAGTGGCGTATTAATGAGCCCTGGCAAGATCGCATTACAGCGAATTCCGTGAGGCGCATATTTTACGGCAATGGCACTGGATAAATGATCAAGAGCAGCCTTCGAAGCGTAATACGCGATTTGGTCATACTGAGAAACTCGCCTGCTCAATATCGACGAAATGTTTATAATTACACCACGGCCTTGATCCACCATGACGGGTAGTGCATATTTGCACGCTAAAAAAACACTTTTCAGGTTAGAATCCATACTCAGGTCCCAGTCTTCCTCGCTGAGGGTGACAGGATCGCCCGCCCTGCAGATTCCGACATTATTGTGCAATATATCAATACTGCCAAACTCTGCCACGGTTCGCTCCACTGCCGAGCGAACCTCACCCGCGACGACTACATTGGCTTGCAGCGCAAGACTCAGCGCACCTTCCCTTTGAATAATGTCTGCTGTTTCACAGGCGGCCTCAAAATTAATATCTACCGCTACTACCTTTGCTCCCGCTCGAGCATACGCCACAGCTGCAGCTTTACCATTGCCCCAGCCCTCGCCACAGGAACCGGCCCCCAGAACCAGTGCAACTCTTCCGTTTAATGGCTTAGTCTTCATTTAAACTCCCTGCTGGCATGGCAAAACCATAGCCAAAGATGGTTTGCGAGGGCCCTCTCAACCAGGACGATATAGCCCTGTGACCGTCGACATACAATTACAGGCACCTGCTCAATCAATGTTTGCGCGCAAAGACCCGGAGTAAACTTTTCTTTTCGAAGATTCAAACTGCAACCGACTGCCAAGAGCTCAGAGGCCCGTGCACCGCTGATAGTGAAACAGTGATACTTGTCTGTGACATCTATTACGTAAGTCCCAGACTCCACCAACTGAGCCTGCAGTTCTGCTTGTGCCTGCAGCGAGGTATTTTGCTCCGCTAAAAGCAACCATTGGCGGGGACGAAACCAAAGACAGAGCAAACCGTTTGAACCTTCAATATAGGTGTTCGGCACCTTTGGCAGAGACGCAACATCAGAGTTATAGAGCGCAGTTGCCAACAGCGTTGGATCACCTTGTAGCAACCGCTTGGGTATAAACGGCTTTTCGCGAACACGCAGTTCAGCCAGTTCGATGGCAACGGGTGCCTCTCCCCCATTACTGGTATTTAGTGGTGACTGCCGGTATAGCTCAGACATTGAGCAGGTCCCCCTTTGGGTCGTAAAATGCCGAGGAGCTCACCTCTGCCGGATGATCAACCGGGCCAATAGCCAATACAAGAGTACGTCCTATCAGGCTCTCACCTGCCTGGACCATAGCCATACAAATAGATGTATTCAAGCTGACGCTGTTGCAACTGGATGTAACGTGCCCAACTCGCTCACGATGTTCATTTAGCACCAGTGTGCCCTCAGGAATTTGCAAAGCTTTATCTTGCGGATGAAGCCCAACCAACTGCAGGCGATCTGCGCGCTGATTATGACTGCGCACCAGAGATCGACGACCGATAAAGTCCTCCGACTTGAGACTAATGGGCGCGCTCCATCCTACATCCAGCGGCGTTGTCTCGACGCTCGTTTCGACGCCCACCTCGAGAAAACCCTTCTCGATTCGCAGAATATTGAGAGCTTCCATTCCCAAGGGGGTAATGCCTTCAGATTTTCCCTTCTTGAGCAGAAGCTGCCAGAGGGAATCGGCATAGTCGGCGGGAATATTAAGCTCATAAGATATCTCGCCGGTAAAACTCACCCGGAAAACTCGAAGGGAAATGCCCTCCAGTTCTGTACTTGCGACACTCATATGCGGAAAGTGATCCGTGCTTAAATCGACCCCCAATCCTAGTTTTTCCAGCACGCGACGAGATCTTGGGCCAGAAAGTGTTAGCGTCGCCCACTGAGCCGTTACCGGTGTAATAAAAACCTCAAGATCACACCAATCACACTGTAGCCTCTGCTCCATCCATGCGGCTATTGTCAGCGCACCTTCACTGGATGTGGTTACCAGGAAGTGGTCATGTCCCAAGCGAGCAAAAACCCCATCGTCGATGATGGATCCATTATCGTTCAACATCATGCCGTAACGAACTTTTCCTACCTGGAGAGTTTTCACATTATTGATATAAACGCGATTAAGAAACTCGGCTGCGTCAGTGCCTTGCACTTCAATTTTTCCTAGCGAGGAACTGTCGAAGAGAGCCACCGCCTGCCGAGCTGCCATCGCCTCGCGGGTAATGGATTGCTCTTCCGTCTCACCTTCGCGCGCATAATAAGCAGGGCGCAACCAGCCGCTATGATCTTCAGCTATGCCATTATTATGCCAGTGCCAGACAACTGGTAATCGGCGATAGCGATTGGATAATTCCCCCACCCTACTACCCGCCAGCGTGCCAATGGTAACAGGAAGATATGGTGGTCGGAACCGGGTAGTCCCCACCTGGCCAACCTCGCGTTGGGTTGCTTGCCCCATCACAGCCAAGGCGTTGATATTACTTGTTTTACCCTGATCCACAGCCATACCAGTGGCGGTGTAACGCTTCAGATGTTCCACCGAATGGAAGCCCTCTTTAGCGGAAAGATTGATATCTGCCACGGTTACGTCATGCAGAAAATCCACCCATTGGGAGTCAGCGCTGCTGTTGCCATCGATCGCCGGAGTTTGCCAATAGGGCTGCAGTTGTGAGTCGCTATCATCTTGCGAATATGGGGCGTCAGGGAACACCATGGGCGAAAGAAAACCGGCTGCAATGGCAACGGCACTCCCCTTTTTATGGCCTTCAGTCAGGCACTGATTCAAAGTATAGCTACCGTTCACTGCGCCGACAGATGTAACCCTCTGCTCACATTGATCCGGTACAAAACTAGCGAACTCGTTATCAAACTTAAGCTTACCGCCCGCCTGAGAATAGAGGTGGACGACGGGGTTCCAGCCCCCAGACATCGCCAAGGTATCGCAATCGATCCAATGATGAGCACCGGGAACAAAGGCCGTACCCGTGTCGTTAAGCGGTGCCACCTGCACTCGCTTTAACCTCTTATGGCCCGTCGTCGCAATCACTCCATAACCTGACAGCAGACGAATACCTAGCTCGCGAGCGCGGCTAATCATGACGCTTTTATGTACAGGACGAATGTCAATAATGGCACAGACAGCTACACCATGAGCGACTAAATCCAGGGCTGTACGATAAGCAAAGTCGTTATTGGTGAACAGTGCGACCGATTTACCTGGGCTGACAGCGTACCGATTGGCGTAATGTCGAACAGCTGAGGCTAGTAGAATGCCGGGACGGTCGTTATCTGGGAATACCATGGGTCGCTCTATCGCGCCCGTTGCCAGCACTACCTGTGCTGCCCGTATTTTCAATAGACGCTGACGTGGCCCATTGCTGGGCACACCAGCGCAATGATGCACACCCAAAGTCTGGACCGCTGTAACAAAGTTATGGTCGTAGTAACCCACTGCCACCGTATGCGGTAATACCTGAACGTTGTCTAGAGAATCCAGATGTGTCAAGCTCAAGCTGAGCCATTCCTTAGCATCCTGTCCATCTATGGATTCATTTTCCCATAGCAGAGTCCCTCCCAACTGGGTTTGATCATCAAGCAACATTACACTGGCACCGACGTGTGCGGCGCTTAAGGCCGCGGTGATCCCCGCAGGTCCTCCACCCACCACCAGCACGTCACAATTACAAAAACGCTTAGTATAGTAATCGGGATCCGCTTCGTCGTTGACGCGACCAAGGCCCGCCGCGCGGCGAATAAAACCCTCATACCAATGCCAGTGAGGCCACATGAACGTTTTGAGATAGAATCCGGCGGGCAAAAACCTGGAAAACAAAGAGTAAATTGCACTGATATCAAATTGTGCGCTGGGCCAGCAGTTTTGACTTTCAGCTACCAGACCATCGTAGAGAAGCACCTGAGTAGCGCGAGCGTTGACTTCTCGACCAGCTCCTTCTCCCACCTGGACAATCGCATTACATTCTTCAACACCTGCGCTCAGCACCCCCCTAGGCCGGTGCAGCTTAAAACTGCGAGCGACCACATTCACGTCATTGGCAATCAACGCAGACGCTAAAGTATCACCCTGATAGCCACAGTACTTTTTCCCATCAAACGTAAATCGCAAAGTTCGATTGCGATCAATGGCTCCAGGGCAGTCGAGTCGCGCTTTATTCGTTATCATCAGCTGACTCCGGAGCTAGATGATCTATAGGATAGATACTGGTAATTTTATGAGAAACGGTATCACGTATGAGATTGAACCACTGATTGCAGCCGTAGCTATGACACCAGCGTTCCCTGTGATTTCCCCGGGGATTCTCGCGCATAAAGAGGTAGCTGCCCCATTCTTCGTCTCCTACTGTGTCGGGATTTTCTGGCCTGCAGATGTGCGCTTCACCACCCCAGGTAAACTCGCTCTCATCACGCAAACCGCATAGTGGACAGTCAATCTGAATCATAGCAACGCTTCCTTGTCATCCATGCCCGAGGATTCACCTTCGTCAATGAGCGCACCACTGGTAAATCGCTGCAGCGAGAACGCCTCGATCAATGGATGGGGCTTTCCGTTTGCAATCGTATCCGCGAAGGTCAGCCCTCCCGCAGGAATTGCTTTGAAACCATAGGTTCCCCAACCGCAATTCAAATAGACACCCTCTACCGGTGAATGGCCCATGATTGGACTGGAGTCTGGCGTAGTGTCGACTGTCCCAGCCCACTGACGCATGAATTTCAGACGACTGAAGGCGGGAAATAGGTCAAGAAGCATGCTCATATTGTTTTCAATGCATGGTAAATTCCCGCGCTGGGCGTAAGAGTTGTACACATCAGTCCCACCCCCCAAGACCAGCTCACCACGATCCGACTGGCTGACATAAATAGTGCCATCCAGAACCACATCCAACACTGGCTTGACAGGTTCAGAAACCATGGCCTGCAGCGCCATACTGGTGATGGGCAGACGAAAACCCAGCTTTGCAGCTAACTGGGAACTGTGTCCGGCAACTGCCAGACCAACCCGAGATGTTTTGATTTCACCCTGGGAAGTCTGAACCCCAACAACTTCACCATTGCGCTGATTAAACCCAGTAACCTCACAATTCTGAATAATATCAACTCCTAGTGCATCGGCTGCGCGCGCATAGCCCCAGGCTACCGCATCGTGCCGAGCCGTACCGCCGCGCCGTTGAATAAAACCACCAAAAGTTTGTCTACCGCTGGGAGAATTTTCACGCAGCAGCGGCATTAGAAATTTGAGTTCTTCAATCGACAACATTTCGGCCTCAATGCCCGCGTGCTGGAGCGCATTGACACGATAATTCATCATTCTAAGCTGCGCCCGGCTGTGAGCAATATTTACAACACCTCGCTGGCTGAACATAATATTGTAATTCAGTTCCTGGCTGAGTCCCTCATAGAGTTTGAGTGACAAGTCATAGAACCTCGTAGAGACGGGATTTAAATAATTCGAGCGAATAATAGCGGTATTGCGTCCCGTGTTGCCACCCCCGAGCCAACCCTTTTCCAGCACCGCCACATTGCAAATGCCATGCTCTTTTGCCAGGTAGTACGCTGTAGCAAGGCCATGTCCGCCGCCGCCGACAATAACCACATCGTAATGAGATTTAGGCGCGGGTGTACGCCAGAATTGGGGCCAATGTCGGTGCCGTGTTAAAGCATGTTTGGCGATTGATAATATTGAATGTCGATGCATATCGTTGTGTGCTTAAATACTGTCAGGCGCAGTTTTAGCAGTCAGTGCTTGCTCGAGCCCAGGAATATATTTCGCGCCCACCGGCACGCGAATGGACGAGCCATTAAGTTTATCGCCGATCGATTCGCTGCGGCCACCCAGACACTGCGCAAGAAAAACTTCGGTGACGCCCCAGAATGATTGTTGGTTGGGCGGTTTCAAAAACCCATGTCCCTCATCATCGTAGACGACGTAGGTGACCTTCGCACCGGCCTCCTGCATAATGTCCACGATCTGATCGGATTGCGATTTGGGCACGCGGCTATCATTTGCACCCTGGCCGACCAGCACTGCACCTGTGGTTTTTTGCGCATGGGTGACGGGTGAAATAGCTCGTAGGTGATCCATACCCTCTTCTGTCCGAGGATCACCGCCCAGCGCTAGTGACATCCATTCTGGAGTCCAGTGCGGCATAGGCACCATCACATTCGATGGACCAACCACCGACACTCCGCAGGTAAATCGGTCGGGCGTCATGGTCATCCCGACCAACGTGGCATAGCCACCATAGCTGCCCCCGAGAATAGCGACCCGATCGCTATCGATCACGCCCTTGTCTATCAGTTCGTCCAGCTGCTCAAGCAGGTCTGTATGCATTTTTCCACCCCATTCCCCATTGGCGGCGTTACTGTAGGCTTTCCCAAAGCCTGCGGACCCACGAAAGTTCATGTTATACGTCGCGTAGCCCCTATTTCCCAGCCAGTGCAGAATCTCGCCATAAAAATACCCGGCTCGCTCATCTGACGGACCTCCATGGACTATCATGACTGTCGGTAATGGTCTATCCGGAATGCCGTTGTCATCGCTATCGCTACCGGGTGGTAGGGTGTAGTAGGAGATCAGCGGCAAGCCATCGCTGGACTCAATCACGGTGGAGTAGGTTTTCGCCAGCTTCATATCCGCTAAAGCGGGCTGTGCTAGCGCCAACTCAGTGAGCCCTTGAGACTCTCTGTTGTAGAGCTGGTAACGTGTCGGATAGTCTACCGACAGAAATTGCACTACCCAAAGGGCGTTATCTCGGGACTGACTCACTATCCGGAAATCTGCGCTGGGAAACTGATTCTTCAGAATCTTCAGGTCTTCCGATACGCTTTCGTCAAGGGGTTGCCAGCTGCGACGCACCCACTCAGCCATATAAGCCAGCGGCTTGAATGTCTCAGGTTCATAAATCACAGCTCCCAGGTCTACCCGATTGTCAAAAGCCAGTGTAGACATAGAGCCGGTGGCCAGATTAAAACTGACCAGTGCACTGGTATCTCGGCCGGTGCTATCGTAGGTGAACAGGGTTTTATTGTCACGGCTGATACGACTGACTTTTTGGTCCCCTGCCGCCTGCAATGCGGCCAGGTTCTCCATGATTATGCTATGTATCTTTTGCCATTTTCCGTCCTGGGAAGCCAGCACATCAAACGCACCTTCTGCATTGAATGCGATCGCCACCGCAGGAATTAGGTCGTGATTAGGAATCACCCCAATCACACCCGGTGAGGCACGCTGCAACTCTGTCAGAGCACCAGTGGTGAGATTAAGCCGCGATAGCACCCAGTCGCTTTTTCCAAAGGTTTTGGCGGTGACGGCTATTTCAGTTGGTATTTTTTCACTGACCAGTGAGATCTGATAGGACTTGTCCGGCGATGGCGTCAGGTTTTTTTCTTCACCGGTGCTGACGTCTACCCGCCAGATATCCCAATTTTCATCGCCCGCGTAATCGTGGGGGTAAATGATATAACGACTGTCCGCACTCCACTGGTACATCACCACACCGCTGGTATCCGCAGGTCTAACCCCTTGTTCGGTCTTAAAGGTAAGTTGGCTTTTATGAACGAGATCATCCGTAGGGGTGACAAAAAAATTGTTTGCTCCATTCACAGGAGCAATCCAGGACAGCCACTTTCCATCAGGGCTGATTTGAGGTGCCTCATAAGCCACCGGCGCAAAGAACTTCTCAAAAGGTTGCAGTTTCTGTAAATCGCTCGTCTGCCCAGAACCCTGCGCCGCGATAACGGCATTTTCCGCAGGTTGATCACTGTCGCAAGCCACGATAATCAGGCTACAAAAAGCCATAAAAACCATCACTTTCAACCCGTCCATCATACCTGTCTCCACAAGCGGCGTGCAGCTCGAATCAATATTTACATCACACCCACTAGAATATATATTTCATTTATTTAAACTTTGAGTAACATACTATAAACCAAAATATAGTTCAAGCGAACGATGTCACTCTATGGTCAAGCGAAGCGCCTCCGCGAGACCCGGAATTAGGTCCGCGTTACACTGCCTAGCCCACAAAACCCATAGCCTTTTTGCCTTTACCCTGTTCCCGGGTGAGTCGACGGTCTTGCCCCGGATAGGCCAAAGGCCTGAACCAAATATTGTTGGCCCCACAGCGATCGGAAATATAGCTAACAGATGCGCCGTTGGGACTCACCAACGGCACAAGGAAAGCGGGTGGCATTAGCAGGTCAACAAGGGCCATGGCCAGGAGTTTTTCCCTGGCAATCTGCATCGTAGGCAGCACCGCTGCCGCATACAAAAAGACAACTAAGGAAAATTAATCCAACCCTATTGCCTCGCTGGCCAGTCATAACGAACCTCTTCTAAGGCCCCGTAATTGGCAGTAACAGATGGGACGGGTATTTACTGTCATGATAGACCGTCTGCTGCGCTACTTGCTGTGACGTCTCGGTATGGATGGCGCTACCGGTATTGGGGTTGGGGTCGAAAAGGGGAAAGAGGCTACTCGTTACCTCTAAGCGGACTCTATGGCCGACGTCGAAGACATGCCCCAGATCATTTAATCGAATCTGATATTTTTCGACTTTATCAACTTGCAGCAACTCCTCATCTAAAAAGCTATTGCGGTAGCGGGCGCGGATTACACCTCTGCTATGAGAAAGGTTGACCGCAGCACCATCGGGATGGACATCGATTATGCGCACAGCAAAGTCGGTATCCAGTGCATCCGAGGCCGCATACAACACTAGGTTCAGCTGCCCTATGATTTCCAATGATCGATCCAGAATCGCCGAACTGTAAACCAGTATATCTGGGCGTAGTTCCGTTTCGCTGACATCCTCACCATACTCCTGGTACACCACCGGATCCGCAGGATCAAATGCAAAACAATCAACCGGCTCCACAGTCGGCTTGTCCAAATTCAGCAAGCCGTCGCCCTCTCGAGTGTTCGCATTCCCTCCGCTGTGAAGATAAAATGCGGCTAGAGTGCACCGCGGTGGATATTCACAATAGCTGCGCCATTCATTAATTCCGGTAACAAACAACCTTACCCGATCTGGCATTTGTCTCAAGTCGGAGCCCTTCTGCAAATAATGATCGAAGAACCGCACTCGCTCAGCCAGAATATCTATTGTGGCTTCCTCACCGAAGTGCATCAGACCTTTTTTGTTCGACCCGCCCAGATAGCAGGCCTTGTGCTCCCAGGGGCCGATAATAAGAAAACTGTTTGAAGTTTCCGGAAAGTGGCGTTCAATACCCTCCCAGTAGTACAGGGAGCCCGCCTGATCCCCGTCAAACCAGCCTGTTACTGTCATCACGGGCAGGTGGGCAATGCGTCGAAAATCCTCGTCGCTGTAGTAAAGATCTGGAAGTGCTTTACCGAAGGTCTCGCGATCTATAACACTATAATAATAAGAGCTTGTAATTCCGATGCCCCGACCCAGTTTTTGCAAGGGGCGCACAGTTTTCATCAGCGCCAGAATTTCCTGCTCTCGGGCTTCAACATCTATGCCATCCTGCGAGGCACTCCAGTTAACGACATGATCAAAAAGTAAAGCGCCACCGATGTACGGCACCTCGTTGAAATAGTCACCTGCCGGTACCGAAGGCAGTATGGCCACCAAATGCGGTGGCAATGCCCTTGCAGCCAAGTACTGAGCAGTGCCTAGGTAGGAACCTCCATCCATCGCGACCCGACCGTTGCACCAGATCTGGCTGGCCACCCATTCCACCGTATCAAAGCCGTCATCCTGCTCATTGAAGAACATTTTAAACTCACCCTCTGACGGCAGGCACCCTCTCACAAGTTGATACACCACCGCATAGCCGGCGTCCACATAGCGCTGTAGCTGAAGCCTATTGAACTCATCTAGGCCATTACCATAGGGGGTACGTAATAAAATTGTCGGATATCTTCCCTCATCGACCGGAAGATAAACATCCGCAGCGAGCTGAGTAGTATCACGCATCTCTACGCGCTGACCACTGAGTACTCGGATTCGATCGATCATATTATTCTACACATTTAGCAAAAACTGCCTGACGTTATTCAACACGAATTCTGGATGCGAATGGGGAAACAAATGCATGGATTTTTGGGATGTGTAAATCAGGCGGGAATTGCTTGAAAGCGCTTGCAGGAGCGATACATCATTTTGTAACAAGGCGCGTCCATTGCCGCGCTCTACCTCTGTCAAACCCGCTATATCGAATAGCGAATTCATTTCCATGTTATGTGCCTCTATATCATCTTTGACCAGAATAGCGCGGGTCCAGTGTCTCATCGCCATACCATACCATAAGCGACCAAAACGCCGAAGAACATCTCTCATGTGATTATTATTCTCAGTCAATGTGGAACCAGTAGCTTCAGAGCCAGCAAGTGAATATCAGGATAATATTATTGAATCTAAATTCAACTCTACCTTCTTTATGTTATAATCTCAAACACTACATTATTTGTCATTCTTTATAGGCTTTACCCCCAAAGATCTACAGGAGAAGACTACAGAGGTGGATACAGAATCTTTTAAGGGCCATTGGCGCTCCGTCGGTTATAATCGTCTTCTCGCATTTACAGAGGGCGGCTACGCCTTATATACCGCGACAGACGGATATTGCAGTGTTTTCGACGCGGGTTCGCTCGAAGAGTTCCACATCGGCTACGATCGTTTGTGTCTGCACGACGCCAATCACCTCAGCCTATATCATGCCGGAGATTTAACCTGTTATCACTATTTGAGGACAGATTGCATCCTATATCCCGTCGACTCTTCGGGGACTGACTGCCTTACCCCCAGCAAGGTTTTCGATAATTTCTGGCGAGTTTTTTCCGAGAATTATGCCTTTTTCACTTTACATGACACCGATTGGGATTCAATTTACACAACATTCAGTCAATTGGTTACACCCACGACCAGTGACCAGGCGCTGCGAGATATTATTGCGCAGATGATCGCACCGCTGCGTGACGGACATATTTACATTACCGCAGGGGAGCATGTCATTCGCGCCCTGTCGGTCAACTGTGGCCCCAGGGAAGCTCTGCAAAAACTGTTTGAATTGCCAGCGCCCTTCATCAGTCCGCGTGCCAGCGTGGACAATATCTCTGCACGCATTGAAAGTGAGCTACTGCAACCCTTTGATGCAACGCGCTCACCCCTGAAGCACGCCGGAAATCAAATATTAAGCTGGTGCGAACTGGACAAAAATATCGGCTACATCAACATCCTGCGTCTGTTCGGCTTCGCAAATACATCGGCGCATATTCATGCCGATGACCTTCCGCACAGACCACTGGATTGCGCGCCCTTCTTACACGCCGACATGCTTGCTTTAAACACCGCACTGGACGAAATTATGCACGACTGCGAGGGTATGAATGCATTGATCATCGACGCCAGAATCAATGGGGGAGGCTTTGATCGCGCAGGCCTGGAAATAGCGAATCGATTTGCCGACCGAAAAAGAATCGCCTTCTCGAAAAAGGCTCGCCAAAATAGTGGTTTTACCAAGGAACAAACCATAACCCTCACGCCCCACGCTAAAGGGACTTATCTTAAACCGATTTACCTGCTGGTCAGTGAATTGACGCTAAGCGCAGGCGAGATCTTCGCTCTGTGTATGCAGGCAATTCCGCATGTTCATCTGCTGGGAGAAGCTACTGGGGGAATACTCTCGGACAATTTATTCCACAAGCTTCCCAATGGCTGGGAAGTGAGCCTGTCCAACGAAGTCTACCTATCCTCTGAGGGCAAAAGCTATGAAGGCATTGGGGTTGAGCCTGAAACCGCACTGCCGGCACTTGGAGACACGCTGCTCGTGGATCTGCATAAGGGACTGATAGCAGCAGTTGAACTCGCGAAGCAAGAGATACGGGGATACCATAATAAACGAGATTCAGAAGCTAAAAACTGATGCGATTATTGCTACTAAGGGCATGGATACTGCAGTTGCCTGGATCTGTCTTGCCGCTGAAAAATCATGTCCATCGACAGATTTATGAGTTACTGGACACCGAGGATATCCTCCCTATTTATAAATAGTAGTCACCGTTAAGTAATTTAGTCCACAAACAATTTTCTAAATATCTAATATTGAGGTAATTTGAATATGTCTAAAACAACACCTAGCAAAGCAACTCTTAGTATCTGGGGTGGTGAAACCGAACACGAACTGTATGAGCGCTCTACCCAAGTACCAGTGGTCCACAGCGTTTCTTTTGGTTACGACGATATTGATACCTGGCACGCTGTCGCGTTGGAGAAAGAGGAGGGGCATATCTATTCTCGTAATAGCAACCCCACCGTTCGTGCATTTGAAGACAAGGTAAAAGAACTGGAATGTGCAGAGGCTGCCACTAGCTTCTCTTGCGGAATGGCTGCGATCAGTAACACCTTTGGTACTTTTTTGCGGCCGGGCGACCGTGTGGTATCAATTAAAGACAGCTATGGCGGCACCAACAAACTGTTCACCGAGTTTCTTCCATCCATGGGTATTGAAGTCACGCTGTGTACTACTATAGATCATGAAGAGATTGAAACTGAAGTTGCCAAAAACTGTAAAATCCTCTATCTGGAAACACCCACTAACCCCACCGTTAAGATCGTCGATATTGAGCGTTTGTCGAAAGCGGCAAAGGCGATTGGTGCACTGGTGGTCGTGGATAACACCTTCGCAACCCCTATTAACACTAATCCCCTGGCATTGGGGGCCGATATCGTTATACACAGTGCCTCCAAGTTCCTCGGCGGCCACGCCGACGCGCTGGGTGGTGTCGCATGTGGTAGCAGTGAGTTGGTTAAAAAGCTATATCACTATCGTGAAATCAACGGTGCGACCCTGGCTCCCATGGATGCCTACAGCCTGTTGCGTGGCATGAAAACCTTGAGCCTGCGGGTTGAGCGCCAGAACCAAAGCGCCATGACAATCGCCAACTGGTTGCAACAGCACCCCTTGGTAGAGCAAGTAAACTATCCTGGTCTTGAAACTCATGTACACCACGATGTTGCCAAAAAACAGATGCGTGGTTTCGGCGGCATGTTGAGTTTCAGTGTCAAGGGTGGCCTAAATGCCATTAAGCTATTCCTACCCAAACTCAAGTACGCACACATGGCGGCGAACCTGGGTTGCGTTGAGACTGTTGTAGGCCCTCCCGTCGTAACCAGCCATGTGGAATGTACTGCCGAGGAACGAGCGGCCGCAGGAATCCCAGAAGGACTGGTGCGGTATTCAACTGGCATTGAAGATGTGGAAGACCTGATCGCAGACCTGGAACAGGCGCTCGCCACTATCAAAAATAAATACGGGTAGCTTTAGATAAGTTATTGATTTGTAATGGTGCCCGGGGCCGG
>CESI01036830.1_pt1 | contig 38431 bp, 41 predicted proteins | sample 356301 | NCBI WGS metagenome assembly CESI01 (sample SAMEA2621423, study PRJEB7988) | marine metagenome | biome: marine biome (ENVO:00000447); feature: deep chlorophyll maximum layer (ENVO:xxxxxxxx); material: "saline water (ENVO:00002010), including plankton (ENVO:xxxxxxxx)" | depth 40 m | reverse complement strand
CGTATGGGCGCGTTGCAAAATTAACGGGTACCGTCAACTAAAGGGGGGACTAAAGGGGGGACTAATTCCATCATAAATAATTAAAACGTTGATATATAATATCTTTATTATGGATAGTGGTGCCCCCACACGGACTCGAACCGCGGACCTACTGATTACAAATCAGTTGCTCTACCAGCTGAGCTATAGGGGCACTTCGGCGGATTTAGGACAAAAAAACTGCCTATGCAAGCCCTAGCGGTGCGCTTTTGCCAAAAGAAATATCGCGCCAAGCGATAGCGTCACGATCAAGAGGGCAGCGGGGGCGGCGGCATTGAAGTTTTCAAGGCTGGCTTGGCCGTATATATGCGTCGACAGCGTGTCAAAATTGAATGGGCGCAGCAATAACGTGGCGGGCAATTCCTTCACTGTATCCACAAAGACCAGCACCAGCGCTGAGGCTAGGCTGCCCCGCATCAGGGGCAGATAAATTCTTAAAAACAAAGACCGTGGCGGACTTCCCAGTGAGCGTGCCGCAAGAGGGATATTTGTGGAGATCACAGCCAAACCAGCTTCTGTTGCCCCTACCCCAATGGCGAAAAACCTCACGCCATAGGCGACGATCAGGGCCGCCACGCTGCCAGTCAATATCAGGCCAAGATCTAGGTCAAAGGTCGCATAGATTAGATCGGCAACCCAATTGTCGAATAGCGCCAACGGAGTCAAAATCCCCAATCCAAGCACCGCTCCAGGGAAGGCATAACCGAGAGTGGTGAAGGTCAGCAAAAACTTGCGCATTACGGGCCGAGCGGTGCCCATACCCAAAACCATAATAGCAGATAAACCCACTACCAAGACGGCACTAATGCCCCCGAGGAGCACACTATGACCTGCCGCACGCCACAGCCCCACGCCGCGCCACACGGCGCTGTCGCTAAGCGCTGGTGTCACCAAAACGATGAGCGGAATTAGAAAGCCTATGACGATGGGTAGGCTACAAAAGGTTAGTGCGAGTAGCCCCATGCCTCGGGTCACGGGCTGAGGTTGGATGCAAGCCATTTGGCGGCCAGATTTGTTAAACCGCGCCTTACGGCGTCCGATTTTTTCAACCCATAGCAAGATGCCCACAATGGCCACGGCCAAGAGCGCCAATTGTGCAGCACCGCCCGGATTATAGCTTTCAAGCCAAAGTGAAAATATACCAGTTGTCAGGGTTTGCACCGCGAAATAATCAACCGTTCCGAAGTCGTTCAGTGTCTCCATCATGACAATCGCTGTGCCCGCCGCGATAGCAGGCCGCGCCTGTGGCAAGCTCACGCGCCAGAACTGCCGTACATGTCCAAGACCCAAGGAGCGGGCCACGTCTTGGCCGCTAGAGGGCAATTCACGAAATGCGGCGCGGGCCAGCAGATAGACATAAGGGTAAAGCGTCAGGGACAGAACCAAGATCGCCCCCGAGCGCGACCTTATGTTCGGAAACCAATAGTCACGCGCCGAGGCCCAGCCGGTGAGATCACGCAGATAGGTTTGCAATGGGCCCGCATACTCCAATACATCAACCCAAGCATAGGCCGCCACAAAGGACGGGACAGCCAAGGGTAAAAACAAAGCGTATTGCAGAATTTTTCGACCAGGAAATTCAAGGTGGGTGACCAAATAAGCTAGGCTCGTCCCCAGAGTGAGAGACAAGGCGCCGACCCCAGCCATAAGCATGAGACTATTGGTGAAATATCGCGGCAAGACAGTCGCCAGCAAATGCCCCCATTGCGATGTATCAACCGACAAGGCCATCCAAGTGATCGAAAGGATCGGCAACACAACGCAACCCGCGATGACAAATGCAAGCGCCGAACCTAGATTTAACCGCTTTTTTAGTTTTTTCGCCACGGTGTCCTCATTTATCACTTCAGATATTTTAATTTATTAACAGATATCTAGACTATAGCTATCATCACACTATTCTGGGGCACGACCACCAGATACAAATTGTTTATCATATTGGCGCTCATTCCACAGACCAAGAATCTCTATACGCCTCGCTTGTGAAGAACAACGAGATGCTTGTCCAGAAACGGGTTGCCCCTGCCTCAACACCAAAATACCAAAATATTATTTGTGGGCACCTGAAAGCGAAGGCCGCTGGATCCAGACTTGAAAAAACAAGGCTGGAGCTGTTGGCAGATATTCTTGGTAACACCGAAGCCGATCGGGCGATCTTCACCAATGGCAACTTTATCCGCGTGCCAAATCGGATATTTGAGAATGAAGTATTTTACATGCTGGCAGTTGAGAAACTGCAAGCCTTTGGTACGCTTTTTAGCGGCCATGATATCGAAATTTCAATATGTATTCGCGATCCCGAAAGCTTTATTCCGGCAGCTTTCGGCGAGTTACATGGCCGGTCTTATGATCGATTAACGGCTGGAACCAGAGCTGAGGTTCTGCAGTGGCATGGATTGATTGACCAGATCAGGGCCACATTGCCAAACGTAAAAATCACCACTTGGTGCAATAAAAATATACCATTCATTTGGCCCAAACTGCTGTGCTGTGTGATGTGGCTCACCGATGAAGATCCTGCGGAAGGCGGCTACGACCTGATCACTTCGGCGCTTACACAGAGTGGCACCCAAAACCTGCAAAATTACTTCTAAGCCAATCCACCTGCCTTGGAAAAAGAGCGCTAACGCATGTTAGCAGCCTTTCTTCAGCATTGCGCTGATCCAGAGGGGTTGAGGACGAGACACCCTACCCGGATGGTCAGAGGCATTAATGGAGCGGCTGTCAGAGCTTTATGATGAATACTTCGACCACATCATTGGTAGAGACGATGTCACGGCGATTGAACCGGCCTTCTAAAACGTCTCGCCTACAATTAGAGGCTAGACGGACTGAATTCACATGCCCAAGACTTCTTTGTACATTTCCAAAATCGCCTCTTCTTCGGCGATATCATCCTTGTCTCGTCTGCGCATGGTGATCAGCTTGCGCATTACTTTGGTATCATAACCTCTACCTTTCGCCTCAGCCATGACTTCTTTTTGCTGTTCAGCCAGGTCTTTTTTCTCCGCGTCCAATCGCTCGATACGCTCAATGAACTGGCGCAATTCGTCAGCCGTAACGCGATAGCTGCTTTCAATATCTGACATGGGGAACTCCGTTGCAAAAAAAAAGTTGGCGCAACGATACCCTTCGCTTTCGACTTGCACAAGCCGCCATCCTTCGCGACTGTGCCACAAATTTGATTTATCGGAGTGTACTATGGATTGGCTCATCATCCCGGGTGTCATCGTGACCAGCATAGGACTGGGTTTGTTGCTTTATATAATCGCACGAGTCTGGCGGGCTAAAAAACAAGGCCTCAGTGACGCCGGGATGAAAGCACAACTGCAAGCTGCAATTGCCTGGAATCTTGCCGCAATGGGTTGTTCCGCCATTGGCCTGATGATCGTTATACTTGGGGTATTGTTGTAAAATTGTGGCAAAAGCATAGCCTATTTAACTAAAATGACTAGACGCTCAGCTTCCTCAGGATTAATAGAGTTCCATGCAAATAAATTACCTCTCCCCCGACTATTCCGTAGCGCCGCAAATCGCGGTCGCAGACGTGGCCACAATTGCAGAGGCGGGCTTCAAATCTGTGATTTGCAATCGACCGGACCAAGAAAACCCGGAGACCCATAAAATCTCAGCCATAAAAGCTGAAGTGATCGCCGCTGGTTTGGAGTTTGCAGAGAATGTGTTTGACCCCTCCACATTCGGATCAGACAAGATCCAGTGTCAAAGCGAACTCTTACAAGAATTGCCCAGTCCAGTCTTGGCCTACTGCGCCTCAGGCACCCGTTGCACTATTGTATGGGCCTTCGCACATGCGAGCAGCATGGACATCGACAGCATTTTAACCGCAACGACCAGTGCAGGTTATCAATTGTCACATCTGCGGCCACAGCTAGAGTCTACAGCTCTTAACCGTGCGGCAGTCTGACCCGAAAAGCGGTACCACGCTGGCCAGGCAAATAAGAAATTTGGCTATATAAAAGTCCTACTGAGGGGCCATCCCCTCTACCCACTAACCGTATTTTTAAAGAGGGATTACACCCATGGATGATAAAATTTACGCCCCGACCACTGCGTTTGCACAGAATGCGCATGCAAATAAGTCCACCTATGAAAACATGTATGCCGCCTCTGTAACCAATCCTGATGCCTTCTGGGCAGAGCAAGGCCAGCGCTTGGATTGGATGACACCTTTTACCAAGGTAAAAAATACCTCATTTGAGCATTCGAACGTATCAATCAAATGGTATGAAGACGGTGAACTGAACGTCAGCGCCAACTGCATTGACCGCCACCTAGCCACCCGTGGCGATCAAACTGCGATCATCTGGGAAGGCGACAATCCCGATGAGAGTACGCATATCACCTATAATGAGTTGCACACACAAGTTTGCAAACTGGCGAATGTCTATAAGTCGTTGGGCGTGACCAAGGGCGACCGGGTTGTTCTTTATATGCCGATGATCCCAGAAGCTGCCTATGCCATGTTGGCCTGCAATCGTATCGGTGCTGTCCATTCTATCGTCTTTGGCGGATTCTCTCCCGAAGCATTGGCGGCGCGCATCACCGCCTGTGGCGCAAAACTGGTCGTGACTGCAGACCAAGCCCCACGCGGTGGCAAAGCCACACCTTTGAAGGCAAATGTAGACATGGCGCTGGAAATCTCTGGCGACATCACAACTTTGGTGGTCGAGCGCACCGGCGCTGACCTTCCGTTCAAAAAAAGACGTGATCACAGCTACACCGCCGCCATGGCACAGGCTTCGGCTGAATGCGCACCTGAGCCGATGAATGCGGAAGATCCACTGTTTATCCTTTACACTTCCGGGTCCACTGGCGCGCCGAAGGGCGTGGTGCATACCACTGGCGGCTACCTCGTTTATGCCTCGATGACCCATCAATACACCTTCGATTATCATGACGGCGATGTATTTTGGTGCACTGCCGATGTGGGTTGGGTCACAGGCCACAGCTATATCGTTTACGGTCCACTGGCTAATGGCGCGACTACCTTGATGTTTGAGGGCGTACCAACATATCCGGATGCAGGCCGTTTTTGGGCCGTTTGTGAAAAACATAACGTCAATCAATTTTACACCGCCCCCACAGCCATCCGCGCATTGATGGGCCAAGGTGAGGCCTTTGTAGAAAAATATGACTTGTCCTCAATCAAAGTACTCGGCACGGTGGGTGAGCCTATCAATCCTGAAGCTTGGAATTGGTACAATGATGTGGTCGGCAAGGGCAAAGCTCCGATTGTAGACACATGGTGGCAAACCGAAACCGGCGGCCATTTGATGACCCCTCTGCCCGGCGCCACAGATACCAAGCCCGGTTCCTGCACTCTGCCATTCTTTGGCGTGCAACCCGTTATTTTGGAGCCTACCACCGGCGCCGAACTAAACGACCCCGAGGCCGATGGCGTTTTGTGCATCAAAGACAGCTGGCCGGGTCAAATGCGAACAGTCTGGGGAGATCATGATCGTTTTATCTCAGCCTATTTCAGCGATTACAAAGGCTACTATTTCACCGGAGATGGCTGCCGCCGTGATGCGGATGGCTATTACTGGATCACCGGCCGGGTCGATGACGTGATCAACGTCTCTGGCCACCGAATGGGGACTGCCGAAGTGGAAAGTGCCTTGGTCGCACATCCCAAAGTGGCCGAGGCCGCAGTGGTGGGCTATCCGCATGCGATCAAGGGCCAAAGCATTTATTGCTACGTCACCTTGATGACCGGTGAAGAGCCATCCGACGCGTTGCGCCTGGAATTGCGTAATTGGGTGCGGAAAGAGATTGGCCCTATCGCCTCTCCAGATTTGATCCAATGGGCCCCCGGCCTGCCCAAAACCCGCTCCGGCAAGATCATGCGCCGTATTCTGCGCAAGGTGGCCGAAGATGATTTTGGCGCTCTGGGTGACACCTCCACTTTGGCAGACCCATCGGTCGTGGATGAGTTAATTGCAAATCGAATGAACCGAGATTAGATCGCGCAAGCTGTTAAAATTGTAATAAAATATTAAAAATGAAGCTGGCCAATAGCAGTATTGGTCAGCTTTTGTTTGTGATCAACACAATTCTGCCCCTCTTGAGGCAAGGATGTTCTTCCACTTTGACGAAACTTCGCCTATATCAGTTAGAAATAGCGCCTAATCGCCGCGAAAAGGGATAACATGACTAAAAAACCAAACGAGAATGACGTTGTCTTTATTCAAGCATTGGCAGAACTGCTCAGTGCGCAGGATCTGACAGAAATTGAAGTCAACCGCCACTATGGCGAAGATGACAGCTTGAATGTCCGCATTTCAAAAACGCAAAATGTTGTACAAATGGCCGCACCTGTCGCTATGGCCGCGCCGGCTGCTATAGCGACAGTCGCTGCAGCGGCTGCTCCAGCCGCCGCAGCTATTGAAGATCCAGCTTCGCATCCCGGTGCCGTGACATCTCCAATGGTTGGAACAATTTATCTGCAAGCAGAACCGGGCAGCCCGGCCTTTATCACCGTGGGCGCCAAAGTTGCCGAGGGCGACACCATATTGATCATCGAAGCGATGAAGACCATGAATCAAATTCCAGCGCCGCATGGAGGTACCGTCACACGTATCTTGGTCGAAGACAGCGCCGCTGTTGAATTTGGATCTCCTTTGGTAATTATTGAATAATGTTCAAGAAAATCCTAATCGCTAACCGTGGCGAAATTGCTCTTCGTGTTATTCGCGCCGCCCGTGAAATGGGGATTGGCAGCGTTGCTGTACACTCCACGGCTGACAGTGATGCTATGCACGTGCGTATGGCGGATGAATCTGTTTGCATTGGCCCACCGTCCAGTATCGACAGCTATTTGAGCATCCCAGCGATTATTGCCGCCGCTGAGATCACTGGCGCTGATGCGATTCACCCAGGCTATGGATTTCTATCCGAGAACGCGAGCTTCGTGCAGGCGCTTCAAGATCATGATATTTGTTTCATTGGTCCCACCGCCGAACACATCCGGGTCATGGGCGATAAGATCAGCGCAAAAGACACTATGCGCGCTTTGGGCGTGCCTTGCGTGCCGGGCTCTCCCGGCGGTGTGCCAGATCTCGAATCCGCTCTGAAAATTGGCGAAGAATTTGGTTACCCTGTTATCATCAAAGCAACCGCCGGTGGTGGTGGACGCGGCATGAAAGTGGCCAATTCAGCTGAAGAAATGCCAACATCTTTCAGTGCAGCCCGGTCTGAGGGCAAAGCTGCTTTTGGCAATGACGAAGTCTATATCGAGAAATATCTCACCACCCCACGCCATATTGAAATTCAAGTCTTTGGCGACGGTAAGGGCAAGGCTGTGCATTTGGGCGAACGCGACTGCTCATTGCAGCGGCGCCACCAAAAAGTATTCGAAGAAGCGCCGGGCCCTGCGATCAATGCAGAGGAGCGTGCGCGTATTGGTAAAGTATGCGCCGATGCCGTGGCCAAGATCAATTACATCGGCGCCGGCACGATTGAGTTTTTGTATGAGAACGGCGAGTTCTATTTCATCGAAATGAACACCCGCTTGCAGGTTGAACATCCAGTCACCGAAGCTATTTTCGGTGTGGATTTGGTGCGCGAGCAAATCCGAGTAGCTGAGGGGCATGATATGTCTTTCACCCAAGACGATTTGGTCATCAACGGTCATGCGATTGAAGTGCGGATCAATGCAGAAACTTTTCCAGGCTTTGCGCCGCGCCCAGGCAGAATCAATGCCTATCACGCACCCGGCGGGCTCGGTGTGCGCATGGATTCAGCGCTCTACGATGGGTATTCAATCCCACCATACTACGACAGTTTGATTGGCAAGTTGATCGTACATGCGCCTGATCGGGCCGCTGCCATAGCCCGGCTGGATCGCGCCTTGGGTGAGCTGATCATTGATGGGATCGAAACCACAACTCCGCTGTTTCATGCCCTGCTGAAAGAACCAGATGTGCATTCAGGCAATTACAATATCCATTGGCTTGAGCATTGGTTGGAACACAAGTTTAACGATAAATGAGCCTAGGGGCAGTGAGCTCGCAGTTGATGCTGCATGCCTATGCCCAAGGCATTTTCCCAATGGCCGAAACCGCTACCGACCCTGAGTTGTTCTGGGTCGATCCTAAGCGGCGTGGGGTTTTCCCTTTAGAAGGGTTTCACCTGTCACGCAGCATGCGGCGGTTTGTGCAGCACCACGCTATCACCGCTACATTGAACGCCGATTTTGAAGCTGTTTTGTTTCACTGTGCAGACCGTGAAGAAACTTGGATCAACCCAACACTACATGCCAATTACACTGAGTTGCACGCACTCGGGCATTGCCACAGCTTCGAAGTTTGGCGCGATGGCGCGTTGTTTGGTGGTGTATTTGGGCTCACCATTGGCGGGGCGTTTTTTGGGGAAAGTATGTTTTCGTTGGGCATGAATGGGTCCAAATCAGCTCTCGCATTTTTGACGCGCCACCTGAAAAATTGTGGTTTTGCCTTATTCGATACGCAATTCATCACGGATCATTTGCAAAGTCTGGGTGCGGTCGAAATCAGCAGAGCCGCCTATCGCAGCCAACTGGCCGAAGCCATCACCGTACCCGCCTCCATCACGTCACAGCCTGTGCCAGATGCTCAGAGTATTTTACAGCGTAACACCCAAACGTCATAGCGCGGATGCTCAAGCGCGTTGATAGCCGGTGATGAGGCCACCATCCAGCCCTCAAACAATTGCCCTTTACTGCGGGCGTCATAAATCGCCAGCAAGGCAAAAGCGTCTTGGGTCAATTCTCCCTCAGGATAACGACAGGCTTGAAAATATATCTCGAGCGGCCCCAAGGTTACCGGGTTGCCAATTGTGATGATAAAGCTTTGCAATTCGCCCGTGGTGCGGTCCAACCACCGAAGTTCGGCCCCACTTGTTTCGCTAGCGCGCTGCGAAAATCCAAAAGTAGGACACAGACACAGAATAAATGCCAGCAGGCGGATCATTACTGTGAGCTGCCAGAAGCAAATTTCATCAGTAAATTCAACAAACTGACCGACCCTTGCGTGTCCATAATGGTTTCACTAGCCGAGTAATTGAACGGCGACCCACCGGGCTGAAGCTCAACAAAGTTGCCCCCCAGAAGACCTTCAGAGGAAATCAAAATGGCGGTATCATCAGGCAGCTCTATACCGAGATCCAAGGATATTTCCACATCTGCGCGAAAGCTGGCGGGATTGAGTGAAATATCAGAAACTTTGCCAACCTTTACTCCGGCCAATCGCACATCAGTGCCAACGGTCACGCCCTCAATGGAACGAAAGCTTGCGTTGAGCACATATGATTCGGTTGAAGTTCCCCAACCACCGCGCTGAAATCCAACCACGGCGAATCCAACCGCTACGATCAGAACGCATGTACCTGTGATGAATTCTGCCCAAGCGCCACGCATCAGATTACTCTGGAGCCCAAGCCTCGTAGTCGCTACGCGACTGCGGTGTAGATTGACGCAAAGATCCCGCAGGAGCATGGGCCATCGCTGTACCTGTCAGGTTTTCAAGATGTGGTTTTTCCCATATTTTATGGGTTAAAGGCACTTTATTTGGCGGATCATTCCACGTGTGATGAAGCCAACCATGCCAATCTGGATTAACCCGAGTAGCCTCAGATTCACCATTGAAGATCACCCAACGTTTGGCACTATCTTTGGTTTCATAGAATATATTTCCCGCATCATCTTCGCCCACCTTCACGCCATTGCGCCAGGTAAACAGTTGCGTGTTCAATGTTTGGCCATTCCACCAAGTCACAGCACGTAATAGAGTTGAGACGATGCCCATGAGGTCCTCCAAAACAGGTTTGAATTAGCTATGCCTCAGATGCCTTCAGCGGTCCAGTGCTTGTGGCGTCTGAAACCAAAAACGGCGGAATTTCGAACTAGCCCCCGCCGTTTTTATATATTTTTCTTGATTAACCGGCAGTCACTTTTTCCTGCTTTTTTTCAGCGTGGATCATCAAAGGCGCAGCTTTTGAAGTCACGGCCTCTTCATTAACAACCACTTCTTCAACACTGTCCATTCCCGGCAGGTCAAACATGGTGTCCAGCAAGATATCTTCCAAGATCGACCGTAGACCTCGGGCGCCAGTTTTGCGCACAATCGCGCGCTTAGCGATGGCCACAAGAGCGTCATCGGTAAACGTCAGGGTTACATTTTCCAGCTCGAACAGGCGCTGATACTGTTTGATCAATGCATTCTTTGGCTGGGTGAGAATGATCACAAGTGACCCTTCATCCAGATCGGTCAGAGTTGCAATCACCGGCAAACGGCCAACAAATTCTGGGATCAAGCCAAACTTCAACAGATCTTCTGGCTCTAATTCCCCAAACATTTCGCCCACACCGCGGCTGTCACTTTCTTTAACGTCAGCACCGAAGCCAATTGAAGTGCCCTTGCCGCGCGCCGCGATAATTTTTTCAAGTCCTGAAAAAGCGCCGCCACAGATGAACAAAATATTTGTGGTGTCTACCTGCAAAAATTCCTGCTGCGGATGCTTGCGGCCTCCCTGGGGTGGGACGCTGGCTACGGTGCCTTCCATGATTTTCAACAAAGCTTGTTGAACACCTTCGCCCGACACGTCGCGGGTAATGGACGGATTATCAGACTTGCGGGTAATTTTATCAACTTCGTCAATATAAACGATGCCACGTTGTGCCCGTTCTACGTTATATTCACTTGCTTGCAGCAGCTTTAGAATAATGTTTTCCACATCTTCACCGACATATCCCGCTTCGGTCAAAGTCGTGGCGTCAGCCATTGTAAAGGGCACATCCAGAATGCGCGCCAGTGTTTGCGCCAGCAATGTCTTGCCACAACCCGTGGGTCCGATCAACATGATGTTAGATTTTGCCAATTCGATGTCATCAGATTTATCAGCAACGTTTAGGCGTTTGTAGTGGTTGTGAACCGCGACTGACAGCACGCGTTTTGCGTGGCTTTGTCCGATGACATAATCATCCAAAACCTCACAGATTTCCAAAGGTGTTGGCACACCCTCAGATTTTTTCAAACCTGTGGCCTTGGTTTCTTCTCGGATAATATCCATGCAAAGTTCAACACATTCATCACAGATAAACACAGTAGGGCCCGCTATGAGCTTGCGCACCTCATGCTGACTTTTACCGCAAAAACTGCAATATAGAGTGTTTTTGCCGTCGCCACTTGCTTTATCAGCCATGTCTCACCTTTAAGTATTATTGGTCGGTCTGCTTCCGCAGGGCCGCCCGATGGTAGTGTCGTAAAATAATCATAAGCTTATGGCACCAAAGAATGGGCCACAACCCGAATTTATCCGTATATTACTTCGGTACGTCGTCTTTTTCACGGTTGGTTACGATTTGATCAATTAAGCCCCAAACCTTAGCGTCTTCAGGGGACATGAAATTATCACGCTCCAGAGCCGCTTCAACAACATCATAATCTTGGCCCGTATGGTTCACGTAGATTTCATTTAAACGGCGTTTCAGTTTTTGAGTGAACTCCGCATGGATCATGATGTCCGTGGCTTGGCCTTGGTACCCACCAGAGGGTTGATGCACCATGATTGAAGAATTTGGCAGTGAGAAGCGCATATCTTTGGCGCCAGCGGTTAAAAGTAAGGACCCCATTGAGGCCGCCTGGCCCACGCAAAGTGTGCTCACCTTGGGCTTGATATATTGCATCGTGTCGTAGATCGACAGACCGGCGGTCACAACGCCGCCAGGGGAGTTGATATACATGCTGATCTCTTTGGAAGGGTTTTCGGCTTCGAGATGCAGCAACTGCGCAATGATCAATGTGCTCATGCCATCGTGAACTGGGCCGTTCACGAAAATTATACGCTCTTTGAGCAAGCGTGAGAAAATATCATAGGCCCGTTCGCCACGGCTTGTTTGTTCAACTACCATTGGGACGAGGTTCATATAGGTTTCTACTGGATCGTTCATAAGGTCCGCCTGCTGTTCTGAATTCCGACATAAAGCCGATGTGCTAACTGAGTCTTAGTATTGCGCCCCGGGTAGGACAAGGGGCGGAGGAATTTTAGATGCATTTTGAACGATGCTTAACTGCATTTTTTGCGCCACATCAAACATTCGCGCCGAAAAACCCCATTCATTGTCATACCACCCAAAAATCCGCACCAACCCCTGCCCCATCACCTGCAGCTGTGGGGCGGCGATCACCAAGCTTTCGTGACGAGCTTTAAGGTCAGATGATACCAGCGGGCGGTCCGTCATTCCTAAGACCCCAGGGCAGGCGTCACACAAATACGCGATGAGAGCCACTGCATCGGTGGGTTTGGTCAATTGGCAGGTCAAATCAACCGCCGAAACGCTTGCTGTTGGCACCCGCACGGCGCAGCCCATCACCCGTCCGGCGAGTTTGGGCAGGATCTTGTCGATCAGCGCTGTCGCCGATGTAGTGGTGGGAACCATGGACAATGCGGCCGCGCGGTTGCGCTCCAACGCATCCCCACGTGGCGCATCCACAGTGGGTTGGCTGCCGGTGTAGCAGTGAATCGTTGTCATATGTCCTGCCGTCACACCAAATTCATCGTCCAAAACCCGCAGCAACGGTGCAAGCGCGTTTGTGGTGCAAGAGGCATTGGACATGATTTTTTGATCTCGCAGCAGATGATCATTGGCACCAAGTACGATGGTCACATCTGCATGCTCCGAGGGCCCAGAGATCAGCACGCGTTTTGCGCCAGCCCGCAGCCCAGCGCTGGCAAATTCAGCTGTGTTTGCTTTGCCAGTACAGTCAAAGAGCACATCAACATCTGTCATATCGACCTTTGCTACGTCACCTTGCTGCGTGAACCGGACGGAGCGACCATTCAAGATCAATGCGCCGTCTGCTGGCTCTACAGCCGCGGGCGACGGGCCGTAGACACTATCGAACTCAAGCAAATATGCGCAGGTTTCCATCGGGGCGATGTCATTAACCGCGACCAGCTCAAAAATCTGTGGTGCTTGCATCTGCATCCATTGTCGCGCAACAGCCCGCCCAATCCGTCCAAATCCGTTGATCGCAAAGCGAATGGGCCGCTCCATCGTATCTCCTTTCACAGCAATTGCATCTCGGAGTCAGAAAATGGATGCGCTGGCACCGAAACCATGTCAAATACGGGTGAATGTCCAGCGCCAAAATGGGCGAAATGAAATGCCAAAGGAAGCCAGATGTATCCGCTCGAAGGTTTGAAAGTCGTTGAAATTGCCCGTGTCTTAGCCGGTCCTTGGATTGGGCAAACTCTTGCAGACCTTGGGGCAGAGGTCATCAAGGTGGAAAGCCCCGAAGGAGACGACACCCGCAATTGGGGGCCAAACTATGTCTCCAAGGGCAGCGACAGCTCCGCCGCCTATTTTCACAGCACCAATCGCGGCAAACAGGGCATCACCGTTGATTTCAAAGACCCTGAGCGCTTGACCTATCTCAAAGAGCTGATCTCCACCGCCGATGTATTAATTGAAAACTTCAAAGTTGGCGGCTTGAAAAAATTTGGTCTCGATTACGCGACATTGGCCCCAGACAATCCAAAATTGGTTTATTGCTCGGTGACAGGGTTTGGCCAAGACGGCCCAAGGGCGCAAAAAGCAGGCTATGACTTTATGATCCAAGGCATGACCGGTATTATGGACATCACTGGAGAGCCCGATGGTATGCCGCAAAAGGTTGGCGTAGCCTTCGCTGATGTGTTTACAGGTCTCTACGGCGTTATAGGCATTCAAGCCGCTTTGGCGCAGCGGGCCCGTACGGGCAAGGGCCAACACGTTGATATGGCTTTGTTTGATTGCATGTTGGCCGCACAAGCCAATCAAAACCTCAACTACCTAACCACAGGCAAAAGCCCCCAGCGCATGGGCAACGCGCATCCAAGCATTGTGCCCTACCAGGTATTTCCAGTCGGCGACGGGCATATCGTCATCGCCTGCGGCAACAATCGCCAATTCCACAATTTGGCCCGGGCCCTGAACCGCGAGGATTGGATCGAAGACCCCATCTTCGCCGATAACATCACTCGGATCGCCAATCGGGCTGAAGTTGTGTGCCAGATCATAGAAACCCTAAGTCATTGGGCCAAGTTGGATGTATTGCCAGTCTTGGAAGCCGCCGGCATACCCTCAGGCCCAATCAATACAATTGCCGAAGCCTTAGAAGACCCGCAAACCCTGTTTCGGCAAATGCGCATTTCGCCCGAAGGCATCCCTGGCGTTAGGACACCAATTAAGTTTTCCGACAGCAGCCTTCAACTGCAGCGCGCCGCGCCGGGCTTGGGTGAGCATAACGACCAATAGACCGGACAACTCAGCCCTTTGGGCGCCAGCTCCACTATAGAGGTCTCGCCCTCTTCGCTTATTTGGTGGCGTTTGAACTGCGCTGTTAAAGGCAAGGACGTGTCAAATTAATAGGTTGGATCAATCATTTGTCGCTCCCAAGTCTCAAGCATTTCGCGCCAAGCGCCCACCAGGCTGCGCGGCTCAGGCATATCGTCCTTGACCGCCTGATGCAGCTTTTTGAGATTATAACACGGAACACCAGCATACATGTGATGCTCCGTGTGCCAATTCATATGCCAATAGAGAAACTTGAACACCGGGTTCAACGTGATCGACCGCATGCTTTTGCGAGAGGCAGCTACATTCTCCTGCAACCCACAATGCTGGGGAAGGCCAAGAAGATAGGCCAACCAATTGGCGGTGAAATTGAACAGTATGAAAATTACCGGCAAAACCCAAAGCTCGGTGACAAAAGCCTGCACAAACACCGCGCCATGAAATACCAGCAAAATCCGAGACCAAAGGACCGCACGGCGATGCTCAGCGGGTTGGTCTTCATGTAGTGCATTTAGCCATTCGTTGCTGGCAATATCCACAGAGCCAACCCTGCCAAAGGCGTGCAACGCGGTCTACCAAACAGTCGACAACAAGCCCCCCTTGCCAAAGGTGCACCCCGGCTGGGTCAAAAGATCGATGGTGAGCATTTGAAAGATGAACGGCTTGCCAGTGCCGGGATGCAACCGCAAAAGGTTTTCGCGATCCCCTTCGGGGTGCAAGGTATAACGGTGATGATAGGTGCGGCTGCTGGCGCAATCAAACGGGTTCCACCAGCTGAGCCGGCTAAAGATATGGAGAAATATTTTATTGAGTGCTTTGGTGCGAGACACTGTGCCATGGCCCAATTCATGCGGCACGGTTCCAGTGAAAAAGCTTCCAATGGTCCCGTGCACAAACAGCGCCACCGCAAAGGCCAGCCAATTAGCTTACGCCCAAAACACAAACACCAGAGCCCCAGTCACCGAAAACAGAAATGTCTACCGGCTTGCCACCAGCCTTTAAGGCCACTTCGATGACATAAGGTCCGGAACGTCTCTGGCGCCATGGCAGATCGGTAGCATTGCACGTTCAATGTTTCGCGTGCGGCCGCCAAAGCAGGGTAGGACATATTAGGCCACCTCTTAAAATGAAATGCTGTTTTCAACATTCAGAGCGGGCTGGAATGTAAGTCAAATCTTTTTGCAGCGTGGACCCCATCCCATGTCCGCATTATACATCTTTTAATCCAATGCCAGAAACAGCACGCACGCCTCATTATACGGTTTTTGAGCCTAACAATCCACTTCCATCAAAGGCACGTGCACATTAACTCGATTATAACCTATAATTCAGGATCAGATCAAAAATACTTAGTAAATATGACGTAATTGGACTTGGATGTGTCGTTTAGTTATGTTTCTAAGAACGAGTTCCGCTCATGGCGTGGAGATTGCAGTTTGTTTGCTTTAGCAGTATCACCAACCGGGCTATGAGCCGTAAAGGCCACAGATTAAACAGGGAGACTATCATGAAACTCAAAATGCTCGCGGCATCCGCTGCAATGGCACTGTCATTCGGTGCAACATCCGCGTCCGCTGATTGCGGCAAAGTATCCATCACTGAAATGGACTGGGCCTCGTCGGCTGTAGTAACTGCGGTTGCAAACTTCTTGATGAGCCAAGGCTACGGCTGTGACGTGCAAGTTGTACCGTCCTCAACCGTACCTGCGCTGACATCATTGGCCGAAACTGGCGAACCAGACATTCTAACTGAAGTATGGGCTAACTCCACGCCATCTTACGAGCCACTTTTAGCCGCAGGTAAATTGGTCGAGCTCACCAGCGTTCTATCCGATGGTGGCGTTGAAGCTTGGTGGATCCCAGCTTACCTGGCAAAATCCAACCCTGAGCTGACCACATGGGACGGCATCATGGCAAACCCTGCAGCCGTTGGCAGCAAGTTCCACGATTGCCCATCAGGTTGGGCTTGTGACATCATCAACAACAACAACCTAATTGCTGCGGGTGCTGAGGCCGGTGGTCTTGAGCGGTTCCAGCATGGATCTGGTGAGACTTTGCAAACCTCTATCGCGGCCGCATATGCGGACCAAGCACCATGGTTTGGCTACTACTGGGCACCTACGGCTGTGTTGGGCAAATACCCAATGGTTCGTGTTGAAGTGCCTGCCTATAATGCAGAAGCTCACGCCTGTAATGGTGATGTTGATTGTGCAAACCCTGTTTTTTCTGCCTATCCAGCTGCAAAAGTTGTAACTGCTGTTTCCGGCGCCTTCATGGACCGTGAACCTGAGGTTGCAGCCTTGTTGAAAAACGTAACTTTTACAAACGCTCAAATGGGTGACGTGCTGGCCTGGCGTTTGGACAACAATGCGTCTTATGACGAAGCGGCCGTCTACTTTTTGACTACATACAAAGACGTATGGGGCAACTGGTTGGGCGCAGATGCCAAAGCTAAATTGGCAGCCATCCTGAACTAGTCAGGACTAAAATTCTCCGCGGGCTAAATGCGGCCCGCGGGTTTTTTTGACTTCAGGGAGAATATCTATGGCCACTTACGACTGGCTCTTTAACATGTTTGGAATGCGCAGTTGGTGCGATGCAGATGCATCAGAAGGCCCGATGTCTATGGCCCAGCTCTTGGCCAAAACTGGCAATGCCGCGCCTGAATCAAGCTTCACATTTGCCTTTCCCTCTTTGGATGAATTGCACAAAGCCTGTGGCCAAATCACCCAGACCCGCGATGTGGTTAAAGGGCTGGAAGACGGATTTCTCACGATTCGCCCCGCCCTGCGTACGGTTTTGGACCCAATCACTCAACCACTCTCATGGATGCTTGACGGAACGCTTTACGTGTTCACAACAGTGCCTTGGTTTATCATCATGACCGCGATTTTAATTGCGGTTTGGTATGCCACCCGCTCAGTCTCAGTTGTCTTATTTAACGCCTTTTGCCTATCCTTTTTCGCCTTTGTTGATCATTTTGAACCTGCAATGCAAACCTTTGCGGTCATCTTAGTCTGTACTATAATATCTGCCTTACTAGGGGTCCCAATTGGCATCGCAATGTCGAAATATAACCGGCTGCAAAGAGCCATCATTCCAGTTTTAGATCTGCTGCAAACCTTGCCCACTTTTGTCTACCTGATCCCACTGATCTTTTTATTCCCCATCGGAGAGTCGCGTCTCTACGGCATCGCAATTGTCCTTTACGCCATTGTCCCCGTGATCCGTCTTACCGATCTTGGCGTGCGCTTGGTCGACAAGGATGTAGTGGAAGCTGGCAACGCCTTTGGCATGAGCCCTGCACAAAAGCTGGGTAAAGTTGAACTACCCCTAGCCTTACCCAACATCATGGCGGGTCTCAACCAGACCATCATGATGAGCCTTGCCATGGTTGTGATTGCATCAATGGTAACTGCACCCGGTCTTGGCGTGCTGGTGCTGCGCGGCATCCGAAACCTTGAGCTTGGAGTCGGATTGATGGCTGGTGTTTGCATTGTGCTTCTAGCCGTGATGTTGGACCGCACCTCCAAAGCTGCTCTGTCGCGTATCGACCGCACCAAGAGTGAAATGTGAGGGCTAACATCATGACACAGACACCAAAAATAAGTCTTCGCGGCCTCTATAAGATTTTCGGGTCTGACGATAAAGCAGTATTGCCGCACGTAAAAGCCGGGATGAGCAAAGAAGAGCTCTTGGCCTCGCATCAACATGTCTTGGGCTTGCAGGACATCAATGTTGAGATGCAGGCGGGTGAAATCACGGTTGTGATGGGCCTGTCTGGCTCCGGTAAATCCACTTTAATCCGGCACCTAAACCGCTTGATCGAACCCACTGATGGGGAAATTGTGGTGGATGGTGCCGATATCATGAAACTGTCCACGCCTGAATTGCGCCACATGCGGCAAAACAAAATGTCGATGGTATTTCAGAAATTCGCACTTTTGCCCCACCGCACAGTTTTGCAAAACGCCGCCATGGCTCTGGACATTCAGGGTACGACGGAAATCGAACAAAAGCGTGAAGCTCAGAAATGGCTCGATCGCGTGGGTCTTGGCGGGTATGAAAACCACTATCCATCACAGCTTTCCGGCGGCATGCAGCAACGGGTTGGCATCGCCCGCTCGTTGACGTCGAACTCAGATATCATGCTGATGGATGAAGCTTTCTCAGCCCTTGACCCACTGATCCGCACCGATATGCAGGATTTGCTGCTAGAGTTGCAAGTTGAGCTGAAAAAGACCATCGTATTTATCACCCATGATCTCGACGAGGCCTTAAAACTGGCAGATCATTTGGTGATTTTGAAAGACGGGGCCGTAATTCAACAGGGTGAGCCACAAGGCATTCTGATGGCGCCCACCGATCCCTATATTGAGGATTTCGTGTCAGATATTAACCGCGCCAGAGTATTGCGGGTCCGGTCCGTGATGCAGGATCTCACAGCGGATAAATTCGCGGGTGATGTGGATGCCAACGACAATCTTGAAAGCCTTATCGCAGCTTCGGGCGGCGACACAGCCTTGCGGTATCGTGTCATCGAAAATGGTAAGCCCGTTGGCGAGCTGGACATGCGCGAGCTGGTCAAAGCTTTGGTACCACGCATCTCAAGCTCTGAAGCTGGCACGCGCTATCACTGATCAGTACGCAGGCCAAAAGCATAACAAAGAGTGCCGGGTCGCGCATAAATCTTTTTGTAAACTCGCAAGGTTAATAAAGCGTTGCTTGCGTCTGCACTGACAGGCGATAGAGTGCTGATAACAGCAGGAGCATGCCATGACCGAAGATGTCGAACGCCATGCCATGAAAATGGCCAAAAAGAAAGCTGCCCGTGACAAGATCATGGCGACAAAAACCGATGAAAAAGGCTTGGTGATCGTTCACACCGGCAAAGGCAAAGGCAAATCCTCCGCCGCTTTCAACATGATCTTCCGCCATATCGCCCACAAACGCAAAAGCGCTGTGGTGCAATTCATCAAAGGCGGGATGAGCACCGGTGAACGAGATTTGATCCTCGAGCACTTTACAGATCTTTGCGCGTTTCACACCATGGGTGAAGGCTTCACCTGGGAGACTCAAGACAAGACCCGTGATACCGAAATGGCACAGGCCGCTTGGGCCAAAGCCAAAGAGTTGATTTTGGATGAGAGCAATCACATGGTGCTTTTGGATGAGATCAACATCGCGCTGCGCTATGATTATCTCGACATCGCTGAAGTTGTGGGCTTTTTGCAAAAAGAAAAGCCACATATGACGCATGTGGTTCTAACAGGACGCAACGCCCATGCGGACTTGATTGAAGTCGCCGATTTGGTCACGGAAATGGAGTTGATCAAACATCCGTTTCGCTCAGGGATCAAAGCCCAGATCGGTGTTGAATTTTAGGCGGGACCTCTCAAATAAAGTGATTGCCACGACTGCTGTCCCTTGGGTTGTAAGTTCACATGTAATTTGGAACGGATACAATGAAACTCCTCGCAATTTCTGGCGCTCTGCGCAGAGCCTCATTGAACACTCTGCTGGTGCGCCATGCTGCACAGGAAATCAGCACCGACTACCAGCTCGCAGATCTGAACCTACCATTATACTCTGGGGATATCGAAGAGGCTGGGATCCCTGTCTCGGTGCAAACATTGGAAGATCAAATCGCAAGTACTGATGGCATGATCATCTCCACGCCTGAATATAATAAAAATATTTCAGGTGTTTTGAAAAACGCGCTGGATTGGGTTAGCCGGACACCAGGCAATCCTTGGGCAGGAAAACCTGTGGCGATTATGTCAGCCACCGCCGGACGCTCGGGCCGTGAGCGAGCGCAAAACTCTTTGAAACTATGCCTGCAACTCTTTGCACCACGGCTCTTGAATGGGCCTGAGGTCTTGGTCGGATCGGCACATCACGCATTTGCGTCTGGAATTTTGATCAATGAACGCTATCAAAAGGCCGTTGGTGCATTGATGGCTGCGCTGCGTGCTGAAGTGAGCATGCGCTAATTGTGGACCAAAAGGTCTGCTACTGGAGTAGGATTTGATAATGGTGGTTAAACGATTGCTCACCGAATTTGGCATGGGCTCTTCTCTGCGCCGGCGCGACTATACCCAAGCCGCTGTGCGCGCGGTTAAGGATGCGCTTTGGCACAATTCAATCAATTTGGCAGAACTGTTTGGCAAAGACAAAGCAGAGATGTTGATCGATGTCCAAGTCGGCGTTCAAGATCCTAGCGCGGTGGATCGCGCGGCTGTGGCCGAGATTTTTCCCTATGGCAAGGTCACTGTCGCGGTCGTGCAGGGCGGGTTAGATGTGCCGCGCTCAGAAGGCCATCCAACAGTCATGGCCAATGTCGCAATCTCAGTGTCTTTAGATTTGGGAGTGGCCTCATGAGCGATCAAAGGTTCATTATTGAAATGGGCATGGGCAACGATCAATATGGTCAAGACTACACCAAAGCGGCCCGCCGTGCGATTGAAGACGCGCTGCGCCATTCTGCAATCCCCATGTTTCAAGCGCTCGAACCGTCACTTGGCCTCACGCCACAAGACATGCGTGTGCAGGTCACGATTGGCGTGCAGCAGCCAGATCTGGTGGACACCGAAGCCTTAGTCTCGGCATTGCCCCGTGGGCGCGCTGAGGTAACTGCGATTGCCGGTGGGTTGAATGTGGTCAACCCAGACAATGGCAATGTGATCGTGATTGCCAGTGCCGCAGTGGAAGCATTTCTACCCTACCTTGGAGATTGGGCCTAGGCTCACTCCGCGTTGGAAATCTCCAGCAGGTGCCATCCAGGTCGCGGACATACAGCGATTGTATCGGCCCCTGAGCGGCCAAATGCGACTGCCAATCCACAAGCGGGGCTGGAGAGAGAAAGCATAGGTCCACGGTGCCAGAGCAGGGCGACGCCGCATGCGGGGCAAAGGATACACCAGCCTGATGCAGGTTGATTTTCTGCACACCAAAGGCCAAGGCCCACCGCTTACTGCCATCGGCGACCAGAAACTCCAGCGCCTGCATGCCCAAAACATCGCGATAAAATGCGACGCTCTGCGCAATGTCGGCCACGGTTAGCACCAGATGATCCAATGCGGAAATATGAGGTGTGGTCATGTCTGTTAGCCTTTCGGTCTCAAACTGGCGCTGGCACGGAAATCATCTGGGATATGATCTTCCCCCTCCAAAATGAGGCTTGCCATAACTTGGCCAATTTTTGGCGCCATGCCAAATCCAATTTTAAACCCACCATTTGCCACAAACCAATCCGGTGTCACCGGATGGGCTCCCAGCATCGGTGCGCGGGTAAAAGCGCGCGGCCTGACCCCCGCCCAGCGCGCCAGAACCGGAGCTTCTCGCAACACGGGAAACAACTGCTTGGCCTTGGTAATCAGATCATTAAGTTGCCCATCAGTATCGGTTACCGACTTGAAATAGCGTTCGCTGGTAGAGCCAATCGCCACAGTGCCATCTAAATGCGGCACAATATGCAAGCCATCCGCAAACAACTGCGGCTCACCGGGGCAGGCAAAATCTAGCAAGGCCGCTTGGCCTTTGACCCCGTTGCCAATCTCTTGGCCCAAAGTTTCAGACATCTCCACCAGTCCACGCCACCCACGTGCATCAACAACCGCCCCCTGACGCGCACCTGCAGGAGTGATCACCCCCCCCAACTCCTCAACTGCCCGACCCAGCGCTTGGGTGGCTTGCTGAGGGTGTATGTGCGCTGACAATGTGTCATAAATCAATTGGCCTGTCGCCGAGGGCGGGGCCCATTCACCGGCCTCACTGCTTGAGATCACCTCCCAGACCGCGGCATCGCCCCAATTTTTCTCGGCATCTGCAATGCGAGAAAGAGCCAAAGCAATCAAGCGCTCCTCATTGATCGGCTGCAAGCGCCCATGGTTGGCAAATCCTGTAGTCAGTCCGGATATGGCTTCAACCTCTGGCCAAAAGCGGCGGGAATAGAGCAGACTTTCCAATTGAAATTGCTTCTTAGGCAACCACAGGTCTGGGGTATGGGGCGCCAATGCCCCCACGATGCCGCCGCTTGCGCCGCTGGCCACTCCAGCAGGATCGATCACCCGCACCCGAGCACCACGTTGCGCGCAGCAAAACGCAACCGACAGCCCAAACACCCCTGCCCCTAAAATCGTTACGTCAGCAGTTGCCAAAATCTTCGCCCTTCTGCATGGTCTAAAAAATGCTTAGGGTAGACTATGCTTAACCACCAGCCTGATAACATAGAATGGCGTACAAACGTCCCCTTCTCTACACAATTTAACGACCCATATTACTCAGTAGACAATGGTCTGGCCGAAACCCAGCATGTTTTCCTGTCCGGAAATAGCTTGCCAGCACGATTTACCAATGGCTTTCACATTGCCGAGCTCGGATTTGGCACCGGACTAAACCTTTTGGTTGCACTGTTAGCTTGGCGACAGTCCGGTGCAAAAGGCATTTTGCACTTCACCAGCTTTGAGGCCTTCCCGCTCGATCCTGCGCAGATGATCAAGGCCCATAAAGCCTTCCCCCAACTCCAAGAGCTGGCCGCAGAACTCGCACCACGATGGGGCAGCACGATCGCCCTACCAGATTTGCAGTTCCAGCTAATCTTGGGCGATGCGCGTGACACCCTGCCCAAGTGGGCCGAAGCCGCCGATGCTTGGTTTTTGGACGGGTTTTCCCCCGCAAAAAATCCAGAGCTTTGGGAACCCGCACTTATGGCTGAAGTGGCTCATCACACCAACCCGGGCGGCAGCTGCGCCACCTATACCGCTGCGGGCTTTGTGCGTCGCGGCCTGCAAGAGGGTGGTTTTAAGATCACCCGCGTCCCCGGCTTTGGTCGCAAAAGACATATGACCCAAGGAATAAAACCATGAGCGCAGGCAGCAACACAAAACTTGGTGTTTTGCTGATGGTTGGGACGACGATGATCTTTGCCATTCAAGACGGCCTGAGCCTGCATCTGTCATCAGCCTATAACGTTTATATGGTTGTTATGGTCCGTTACTGGTTTTTTGCCGCTTTTGTGATGACTGTTTCAGCAAAACACGCCGGTGGCTTGCGCAATGCGGCCCGCACCAAGCAACCCCTCTTGCAAGGATTTCGGGGCGTACTTTTGGCCACAGAAATAAGTGTGATGGTGACTAGTTTTACCCTTTTGGGGCTTGTAGAAAGCCTCGCCATATTCTCCACCTATACATTGATTGTTGCCGCATTATCCGGGCCAATCTTGGGTGAAACTGTGGGCTGGCGACGATGGCTGGCGATTAGCGTTGGGTTTTGTGGCGTGTTGATCATCCTAAAACCCGGAATGGGAGTCTTTTCACACTACGCAATCATTCCAGTGATGGCGGCCTTTATGTTCGCACTTTACAGCCTGCTCACCCGCTATGTTGCTCGCTTGGACAGCACGGCCACAAGTTTTTTCTGGACTGGCGTGATGGGCTGTATTGTGATGACAATGGTTGGGGCGTTTCATTTTGAAAATATGACTGCCATTGATTGGGTCTTAATGCTTTGCCTATGCTGCACGGGCGCGACCGGCCATTGGCTGCTGATCCGCTGCTACGAAGTGGCCGAAGCCAGCGCGGTGCAGCCTTTTACCTATTTGCAATTGGTCTTTGGATCCACCATTGGTGTCTTCGTCTTTGGCGAAGTGATCAAACCCAATGTGGCTATCGGAGCTGTGCTTGTGGTCTCTGCCGGGCTGTTCACCCTCTGGCGCGCAAGAGTGGCGCTTACTGAGACCGACTGACCGGGCGCATGGACATCGCAGGGGCTCCAAAGGCCGGTGGGGCTGTGTAATTGCCTTTCAGCTCAGCCAAAAAGTTTAATGGCACGACCTGTCCAGCCAAACGGGCGCGATAATTTGGCAGACTTTCGGTCACCCGCATCACGTAATTTCGTGTTTCGTTGAATGGGATTTGCTCAATCCAATCTATGACATCAACTTTGCCCAAACGTGGATCCCCCAGCTTATCGGTCCAATTGCGCGCACGGCTAGGCCCAGCGTTGTAAGCAGCCGCGATATGCACCGGGCTGTTGCCAAACTCCTCGGTCAGTTCCTCAAGATATCGGATACCAATCTTGGCGTTGAATTTAGGATCTTTTAGCATTTTGCTCCGCGAATACCGTAGCCCCAACTTTCCGGCCATTTCCTTGGCCGTGCGCGGCATAACCTGCATCAAGCCTAAGGCCCCAACACTTGATACCGCGCCTGCAAAAAACTCACTTTCGCGGCGCGCAATGGCCAAAGCCAGCTCAGGGGCAACCTCATCCGTTTGCACCAACAGCGGCGACAGGGGATAAAAGTGCCGCTCCATCATCGTGCCATACCGCGACGCGCGTTTACCCAGCATCAATTCAAGGTAGGGAATGCCAAGCTCCTCCGCCATCCCACCAAGCTGCGCCATACCTTTGGGACTTTGGCTCTCAGCCAAATGGGTCAAAAACCGCACACCAAACCGTGACCGCTCGACACTTATCAACAACAAGCCTGCTTTAAACACGCTGGAGTTCACAAAATCTGCCTGACGCCAATCCGGATCAACCACATTGCCCGCAAGGCCCGCTTGCATGGGCAGGCCTGCCTCTTCCGCAGCCAACAGCCCGTAAAAAGACGTTTGGTATTTCGCCCCATTGGCAAAGGCCATTTGGGCAGGCTCAGATTGCCCCATGGCTTTCAATGCCTGGCCCTGCCAATAATACGTGCGCCCAAGAGAAATTTCACTGCCAACCGCCGATTGATGGCGTTTGAAATGTGACAAAGCCAGCTTTGGTTTTTTCAGTTTGCGCAAAGCGATAAAGCCCGCCAACCATTCCAGAGCGGCATAGTCATCACCCAAATCTAAGTGATGGTTGGCGGCCAAGTCATAGGCTCTTTGATAATTCTCATCCCAAAGCAAATCGCGGGCCAGTGACATCCGGCGCCCCGCCCATTTCTCAGGTAGGCCCAACGTGATGGCTGAGGTCGATTGGGCCGCAAGCATTTCGATGGCACCCTGTGTTTGCTGACGTCCAAGACGCCATTGAAAACGATCGAAGGCCAAACCGGGATCTAATTTTAAACTTTGTGGAATATTTGCTAGCAAACGAGTCACGCCATTTTCGTTGTTCTGCAATGCCAAACGGGCCTTTGCCAAGTTTGCCTGCGCTGAGTTTACGCGTGGCAGCATTCTTTTGGCTGATGACGTCGCCCCCTCCCACAGCAGCATATCTAAACGCGTTACGTGCATGGAGGTTAAATCAGCGCCAAAGCTATCTTGGAATTCTTGCTCTAATGCTTCGTCCATGCTGAAACTGCTCCAGCCCCATTGCGCCGCAGCAAGAGCTGCCTTGGATTGGCCTTGCTTGGTTAAAGCCTGCGCCAATCGCAAAGAACCCTGAGCGGTGCCCGGCGGGTGGCCTTCAAAAAAAGCAACGACATCGTTCGGCGGTGCGTCGGCCTCAATCGTGATTTCAGAGCGTTTGCGCAAATAGGGCAAACCTGGCCAATCTGGCCTGCGCGTCAAAAACGTGATGGTCGCGGCAAACTCACCCTTGCCAGCACGCAACCTATCCCATTCGATCAGGTCAACTCCGACGTCCCCCGCTGGACGCACAAGGCGAAGCGCCTCTTCCCAATTCCCTTTTTCCTTAGCAGAATAGGCAGCGCGTAAAGCATTCAAGGCCACAGCATTTTGCGCCACAACTGGACTACCAATAAAAAATAACATCAAAAGACAAAGGAAAATTTTCATCGCTGCCAACCTGCGCTTTGTAGCAAAAACTTTCAATCGCAAATCTTGGCAAATCTTACTGAGCAAGCTAGGGTCCGCCGACTGAACCGCGGGCGATCATGCCCCACTTGAAAGGAAGCGCTATGATTACAGGATCTTTGCCTGCACTTGTCACGCCGTTTACGAACGGCAAAGTGGATATGGCTGCACTCAAGAAACTTGTAGATTGGCATATTGACCAAGGGAGCCATGGGCTGGTGCCTGTGGGGACGACTGGCGAAAGCCCAACACTCACCCATGAAGAGCATGACTTGGTCGTTGAAATTGTCGTGGGCCAAGCCGCAGGCCGTGTACCGGTCATCGCGGGCGCAGGCTCTAACAATACAGATGAAACCGTGCGTCTGGTCAAGGCGGCCAAAGAGGCCGGCGCAACCGCCGCATTGGTGGTTACGCCCTATTACAACAAACCTACTCAGGCCGGGCTGAAAGCCCACTTCTTGGCCGCAGCCGATTGTGGCATGAATGTGATCATCTATAATATCCCCGGCAGATCCGCCGTTGATATGAGTGTTGAAACTATGGGCGAATTGGCCCAGCACAAGCACATTATTGGCGTGAAAGATGCAACGGGTGATTTATCTCGCGTTCCAAAACAACGCCTTAGCTGCGGTGAAGACTTCATTCAGCTGTCAGGCGAAGATGCAACAGCGCTTGGGTTTAACGCCCATGGCGGCATTGGCTGTATCTCGGTCACCGCAAATATGGCCCCAGCCTTGTGTGCGCAAATGCAAGAGGCAACCCTCGCGGGTGACTATGCCACAGCACTTAAAATTACCGACAAATTGATGCCCCTGCATCTTGCTACATTCCAAGAACCAGGCTTGGTCAGCGCGAAATATGGGCTGTCAAAGCTGGGCCTATGCTCTGAAGAGGTACGCTCGCCTTTGGTCGGCCTCACCGATGAAGCAAAGGCCACGATGGGTTCCGCTTTACGCCACGCAGGCTTGATCAACTGATTTGGATCGGGCTGGGCGCTCATACACCCGGCCCAAACTTCTCACCATAGCATTTGATCCGAATAGTTTAGATATCGTTTCAATTTATACCACTCAATTGTTGCAACTCAATCGGACCCATTGGCAAGGCTCCTTGGTCACCATATATGTACCCTACTATGGTCAATACAAAATCAGATCCCAATTATCGAATCATCGCTGAGTATCGCCGCGCGCGGTATGATTATGCAATTGAAAGCGATATTGAATGCGGCGTCATGCTCATGGGCTCTGAGGTCAAATCTCTGCGTGAAATTTCTGGAAATATTGCTGAAAGCTATGCTGCCGTAGAAGAGGGCGAACTGTGGTTGATAAATTCCTACATCGCCCCCTATGAGCAAGCCAAAACTTGGGGACATGTGGAAAAACGTCGGCGTAAATTGCTGGTGTCCAAGCGCGAGCTCTCACGGCTATGGAACTCCACCCAACGCGAGGGCATGACCCTTGTTCCTTTGGTAATGTATTTTAACCATGTTGGCCGGGTCAAAATAAAATTAGGCATCGCCAAGGGCAAAAAGAACCACGACAAACGCGCCACTGAGGCCAAGCGCGATTGGGGACGTCAAAAGCAGAGACTTTTGAAACAGGGCATGTGACCCCGTCATTTGTACCATTCAAACCACCCAGCAGGATCATTCACGAAACCTTGGGGCAATCCCTCTTGTTTTGTTGTCCCAGCCCCGCTAAATCCGAGGTATCCCAAGGGGGCTGCATGGTACAAGACGATCCAAAAACACTTGTTTCGACAAATTGGCTCAAAGCAAATTTGAAACATCCAAACTTGCGGGTCCTGGATGCCAGTTGGCATCTGCCTACTGAGAACCGTGATCCAGCCGCAGAGTTTGCACTTGGCCATATCCCGACTGCGCGGTTTTTTGACATTGATGATATCTCTGATCATCGCTCAGCCCTGCCGCATATGGTGCCACCTGTTGAGAAATTCATGTCGCGCGTGCGTGCCCTGGGTGTGGGTGACGGCCATCAGATCGTGGTGTACGATAGCAAAGGCCTGTTTTCCGCCGCGCGGGTTTGGTGGCTGTTTCGAATGATGGGTCATGAGGCTATCGCGGTGCTAGACGGCGGCTTGCCCAAATGGATCTCCGAAGGCAACACAATTGAGACCGCTGCCCCTGTGATCCGCGACCGTCATATGACAGTGCAACCGCAACCGCATATGGTGCGCGACGTGACGCAAGTGGCCCATGCCGCCAAACTGCGAGATCATGAAATCATTGACGCCCGTGCCGCTGCGCGTTTTCGGGGGGAAGCCCCTGAACCGCGCCAAGGTTTGCGCGCGGGGCATATTCCAGGCTCAAAAAATCTGCCGTTCACCCAATTACTCAATGGTGACCAGACCATGAAAACCATCGCCGAAATGGCCGGTGAGTTTCAAAAAGCTGGCGTGGATCTATCAAAGCCTGCGATCACAACCTGCGGCTCAGGAGTGACAGCTGCGGTCTTGTCTTTGGCGCTGGAGCGCATCTCTAAGAAAGACCATTCCCTTTATGATGGAAGCTGGACCGAATGGGGCCAATTCCCAACCCTTAATGTCGCCACTGGAGATAGCTGATGCTCAGCAACCTTACCGCACAACCTCAAGACAAAATTCTTGCCCTTATGGGCGCCTATCGGGCCGACCCTCGGCTAGATAAAATTGACCTCGGTGTCGGCGTGTACAAAGATGCCACCGGCGCCACGCCAATCATGCGGGCCATCAAATCAGCCGAACAGCTGCTTTGGCAGGTACAAGAAACTAAGTCATACGTTGGCCTTGCGGGTGATCCGGCATTCTCAGCGGCCATGTATGACTTGGTATTGGACGGAGCCGTATCTGCGGACCGCCTGTCAGCTGTGGCCACGCCCGGCGGTACCGGCGCTGTACGTCAAGCTTTAGAGCTGATAAAAATCGCCTCTCCAAAGACCACGGTTTGGCTGTCCAACCCCACTTGGCCAAACCACCCCTCGATTGTAAAATATCTGGGCATGACCTTGGCTGAATACCGCTATTTTGATGCTGAAAACGGCGCTGTGGATTTCAATGGCATGTTGGCAGATATCAAAGCGATCCCTGCGGGCGACGTGGTGCTTTTGCATGGCTGCTGCCACAATCCTACAGGCGCGAACCTGACATCAGAACAAGAAGATCAAATCATTGCAGCACTGGCTACCTCTGGCGCGATCCCATTTGTCGACATTGCCTATCAAGGCTTCGGCGATGGTCTAGACGAAGACGCCCGCTTTACACGCAAAATTGCCAGCCAGTTACCTGAATGCCTAATCGCCACCAGCTGCTCAAAGAACTTTGGCATCTACCGCGAACGCACAGGCATCTTGATGGTAATCTCGCCCAGTGCCTCACTGCAAGCCGTAACCCAAGACAATATGGCATTTTTAAACCGGCAAAACTTCTCTTTCCCACCAGATCACGGCGCGCGTCTAGTGACCATGATCTTGGGCGACGACAGCCTGCGCGCCACTTGGGCCACCGAGCTTGAGCAAACCCGCCTCGGCATGCTGGGCCTGCGCCAACATCTGTCGGATGAGCTTCGCCAACGGACAAATTCAGATCGGTTTGATTTTCTAGCCACCCATCGCGGGATGTTCTCCCGTTTGGGCGTATCGACAGAAGCCATCGAAACAATTCGCGCTGATTTTGGTATCTACATGATTGGTGACAGTCGGATCAATATCGCTGGTTTGAATGCCCAGACTGTTCCAATTTTGGCCAACGCGCTGGCTCAGACCACCAAATAGGCCGTTGTGCTGCGGCCTTCACAATTGTGACATGTAATCTGGCGCCTTTGGGCGCCATTTTAATCTCCAGCGATGCTTGTGATGGTAAAGAATCGCCGATCATGCGAAACATTGCTCAACAATCCCAAAATTGCGCGCTACCTTGCGCCACAAAGGGCAAAATCGAACAGGTATATGACAGAGAAAAAATCAGGCTCACGAAAGCGTCTTACTGCAGATCGCCGAACGCCACCCTCCCCTTCACCGCGCAAGCGCAAAGCAACGCTGCAAAAGCCTGCTCCGAAGCGGTTTTCCAGACTGCGTGCAGCTTTGTGGCAGGCCTTCTTGCTGCCTTTTCAGATGATTTGGGCGATGGTGTGGCGTTTGGGGCTGGTTATATTCTTGCTGGTGGGTCTTGGGGTCGTTTATTTCGCGGCCAATCTGCCGGAGGTCAGCGCTCTAGTGGACGGTCGAGCCAAAGGCTCTGTCACATTGATGGACCGCAATGGCGCTGTCTTCGCATGGCGTGGCGATCAATTCGGTGGCATTGTCACCGCACAAACCGTGTCACCTTTCCTTAAGAATGCGGTTGTGGCCACTGAAGATCGCAGATTTTACCGTCACTTCGGGCTGAGCCCGCGCGGTGTGGCCTCTGCCGTGCGCATCAACCTGCGCGCGGGTCGTGGGCCCCTATCCGGCAATGGTGGGTCGACCATTACCCAACAAACCGCCAAATTGATCTGCCTTGGCGTGAACTATGATCGAGACCTCTGGAAATCTGAACGTAACTATGAGCGTGAGTGCCGACGCTCCACCCTGTGGCGCAAGATCAAAGAGGCCACTTTCGCCCTAGCGATGGAGGTGAAGTTTTCAAAGGATGAAATCCTCACTATTTACCTAAACCGTACATTTCTTGGCGCGGGTGCCCGCGGTTTTGAAGCCGCAGCACAACGCTATTTTGGCAAGTCAGCGACACAGGTGAATGCCGCTGAAGCTGCCATGATGGCGGGATTGCTGAAAGCCCCGTCACGCCTTGCCCCCACCGACAATTTGGCCGGTGCACAGGCACGTGCAGCCATTGTAATCGGCCTAATGCAGCAAGAAAACTACCTGTCCAAAGCTGAGGCCACTTCCTCAATCGCTCAACCCGCAACCCTGACTGCTGCCGCAACAGATCGGGCGGGGGGCTATTTTGCCGATTGGGTGATGGCCTCTGGACCTGAGTTTTTCACGCGCAACACCACAGAAGACGTGTTGATCAACACAACGCTGGATCAAAACGTCCAAACGGCAACCGAACAGGCGGTGCGTTCCATATTTGACAATAAGATTGACGAAAGTTCTAAAGCCCAAGTGGCCGTGGTAGTTATGAGCGCTGATGGCGCAGTGCGCGCGATGATTGGCGGTCGCAACACCCAAACCACAGGCGCCTTCAACCGTGCAACACAAGCAAAAAGGCAAACCGGATCAGCCTTCAAACCATTCGTCTATGCCACGGCTCTTGAGTTTGGCTACACGCCCTTTGATATCGTGCGCGATGAGCCTATCACCTATAACATTGCAGGCTCCAGCGCTTGGAGTCCGACCAATTACAACAATCAATTTGCCGGCGATGTAACCTTCACCCAAGCTTTGGCCGAATCCTTGAACATTCCTGCCATCAAAATCTCTGAGCACGTCGGCCGTGATCTGGTACGCAAAGTAGCAACAGATTTTGGCATCGCCAATGAATTGGCCGCCGGGCCAGCTTTGGCGCTCGGGGCATCAGAAAGCACATTGATCGAAATGACGGGTGCCTATGCGGGAATATTGAACGGCGGCTCATCGGTACGGCCTTACGGCTTGGAGCAGATCAAACTTCTGGGCGATACCGAACCCCTTGCAGGGCGCGCGGGCGGCATCGGCGAAAGGGTTATCGATACAAAGGCGGCCCAAGCCCTTACCTATATGATGTATGAAGTTGTACAAAGCGGCACCGGGCAAAGAGCCAAGATTGAAGGTGTTGAAATCGCAGGCAAGACGGGCACCACCCAAGCCGCTCGTGATGCATGGTTCATTGGCTTCACCTCAGAATTCGTAGTGGGTGTTTGGATGGGCTATGACGATAATACACCTCTGAAAGGTGTGACCGGTGGCGGCATCCCAACGGATATTTGGCGTGAGACAATGATTGCAATCACCAATCAATCCGCACCGGGTCCACTGCCCATGCTGCGCGGTCCGGTTCAAATTTCACAGCAACTCGAGCCTATTGAGCCAGCTGTGAAAACCAAATCTGGCACGACAATCTTCGATACGTTATTTGGAATATTAACCGGTAAGAACTAGCCTAGGTTTACTAAATCTCGGGTCAGCCGCGCAATGTTGCCATTGCGTGCGTCCAACAATGCGCCGATTTCAACGCGTTCAGACGCCAGCAAACTGATGCCTTCAATGATAATATCAAAAAATAAATTCTCACCTGACCGATCCGACACGCGGAACGACACTTCGAAGGGAGTTGTCCCTTTGAGCCGCACCGAAGCCTCAACTTCAAAAAATTTTCCACGATTTTTGGTACCCTTGACTACAATCTCACTGCCAATAAATTCCTTGAACCGCTTACCATATTTTCGCGCGATATAACCTCTAAACGCAGGGATAAACGCGCTCAACTCTGAAGAACTTGCGGAACGCGCCGCTGGGCCCAAGGCAGACCGAGCAATGATATTTACATCTGCATATTGCACAAAAATATTTTCAAATGCCCTAATCAATTTGGCTTCAGAACCGCCAAAATTAATCGCACGGTTAATCTCAGCAGCCAAACTATCGACCAATTGTGTGGCCGTGGCCTTGTCCAATGCGAAAGCCGGACCAGCAACCATAGTTGAGATCAGACCAAGCAAAAAAGAACGGCGCGCGATGGGCTGTCTATTCAAGGTCAGCATAGGGGTCGATGTAAGCATCGCTTGGGTTATCTTTCAATTGGAAACGGCGGCTTTGCAAATACACAAGCCGAGATTGGGCATAGCTATCAACGCTTTCATATAGAACTTCATCGATTTGGGCACCATAAATTTGTCGTTTTTGCAACACTTCACCAACTCGTGATCCGGTTCGGTAGATGGTCACTGGAGACTTTAATGTATAGCTCGCAGGATCCAGGAAAACCATATCGACGATCAGGCCAATGCCATCACGCAGATTCGACGGACCGAATACCGGCAATTCAGCATAGGCACCCTCACCCACGCCCCAAAGGTGTAGCGTTTGGCCGAAATCGGCATCGCGTTCCTCAAGACCCATCAAACCAGACGGGTCAAAAAGGCCCACCAGCCCAAATGTGCTGTTGATGACGAATCGGAACGTATTGCTGAAAGCCGCTGAGATATCCAATTGCAAAATATTGTTTACCACCTTGCCTGGCAAACTCAGATTACTGGCAAAGTTTGAAATACCATTCTCGACCGGATCGGGAACAACAGCAGTATAGCCCTTAGAAACAGGGGATAATAGGTTGCGATCCAGCCCTTTGTTAAAGGCATGAGTGGCTCGGTTGAGCCGCTCGAACGGGTCATCTAACACCGCCCCCGAGCGTGGGCTGCAGGCAGACAGTAGCAGTATTAGCCCCGTAGCGATTAGAATTATTACGCGTCTAACGTGTTCAAACATTGATCCACCTATTACTAACCCTTGTCTTAGTTTCTTGTGGCATGTTCGGCAAATGGTAAGCAATTTCCACCTATGAGTTGTTGCAAACGAGTTACAGGCCTCTAGAATTACTCCATTTGTTGCAGGACATGGAAATTGATTTTCACGACGAAGAATATGAGTTCACCAAACTCCCGTACTGGCATCCCTCTGGAGGTATTCTTGCACACCAAGATCGCAGCCCATTAGCTTATTTTCTACAACTGATCACAAATTACTTTGCGAGTGCTCTGCAACAAAGCCAGTTTTACACTTTTCTCAGATGAGATTTAGGCTTATCGCTGGTGAATGAAATTGATTGGGAGATTTAAGATGGCTGGAACATTTGAAACAAAGCTCGCTGAATTGGGCGTCACATTGCCAGACGCGCCAGCACCTGCTGCAAATTATGTACCCTATGTACAGGTCGGTGATTTGGTTTACGTGTCGGGTCAAATAAGTCAAAACGCCGATGGATTTATCATTGGAAAACTTGGTGACAATATGTCAACGGAAGTTGGTGCTTCCGCAGCGCGCACATGCGCCATTGCTTTATTGGCTCAAGTCAAAGCCGCATGCGGCGGCGATCTGGATCGTTTGGTGCGTGTGGTGAAACTGTCAGGATTTGTGAATTCCACTCAAGATTATACTGAACAACCCAAAGTAATAAACGGCGCATCTGATTTCTTGGTTGAAGCCCTTGGAGATGCCGGCAAACATGCCCGTGCTGCAGTTTCCTCGCCCTCATTGCCCATGGGCGTTGCGGTGGAGATTGAAGGAATATTTCAAATCGCATGACAAACCTGCCCACCAGTTTCCTAGCCCGCCCCATTGCCCATCGTGGATTACATGATGCAGCGGAGGGGCGCGCTGAAAATTCGCCTGCGGCTCTAAATGCAGCGATTGCGGCGGACTATGGCATTGAAATTGACGTGCAGTTGTCAAGCGATGCAACCGCGATGGTGTTTCATGACTATCACCTTGGTCGCCTCACATCCCAAACCGGTGCCATTGCCCTGCACAGCGCACAAGCTCTATCGGAAATCATCCTAACAGGCGGGCAAGAGACCATACCAAGCTTAGAGCAAACTTTGGCGTTGGTGGCAGGTCGGGTTCCGCTGTTGATCGAAATCAAAGATCAAGACGGCAATATGGGTAGCGATGTGGGCCCGCTTGAAGAAGCCGTTGCTGCGGCGTTGAAATCCTATGACGGCGACGTAGCGGTGATGTCCTTTAATCCAAATGCAGTAGCTGCCTTTGCCGCGCTGAGCCCTGAAATTCCGATTGGTTTGGTAACAGATCAGTTTGTGGCAACTGATTGGCCAACACTTTCCGCCAGCACCCGCGAACATCTGAGTAAGATTTCTGATTTTGATCGGGTCGGCGCCTGTTTTATTTCCCACAACCAAGCACAATTAGATGATCAAGTGGTCACTGATCTGAAAGCTCAGGGTGTGCCTATCCTGTGTTGGACCGTGCAATCACGAGCCGATGCAGTAAAGGCCCAAACCATTGCAGACAATATCACCTTCGACGGTTATCTCGCTTGACCTTTGGCCATCATGCCGCATCTTGAAGATAGGCAATATATCGAGAGCACCGTGGGTCAAGAGACGCAAATAGAAATCAACGTGCTCACCAGCCTGTCTCAAATCCCTGAGACAGAGTGGGACAGCTGCGCCTGCCCAGAGGCCAAAGATGGCCGTCCCGCAGACCCTTTTACCACGCATCGCTTTTTGAAATCGCTGGAAGACAGCCATTCTGTTGGGACCCGTACCGGTTGGACCCCGCATTATTTACAAGCCAAACAGGACAGTAAAACCATCGGCGTGGCCCCACTCTACGGCAAAAGCCACAGCCAAGGTGAATATATCTTCGACCATAATTTTGCACAGGCCTATGAAAACTCTGGTGGCGAGTATTACCCTAAATTGCAGATGGCCGTGCCCCATACCCCAGCCACTGGACGGCGGCTTTTGGTAGCACCAGAGCATACCGCGATCGCTCGATCCGCTTTAGTGCAGGGCGCATTACAACTGGCTGCAGAACATAAGCTATCCTCCCTCCACATTACTTTTTGCACCCAATCCGAAGCAGAGGCTGGGGCGCAAATGGGCCTACATCCACGCAAATCGCAGCAATTTCATTGGATGAATGACGGTTACGACAGTTTCGATGATTTTCTGGCTAATCTCAGTAGCCGCAAGCGCAAGAACATCCGCAAAGAACGCACCCAAGCTCAAGACTTTGGCGGTGATATCGAAATTTTGACAGGGGATGATATCCAACCACACCATTGGGACGCCTTTTGGACATTCTATCAAGATACCGGCGCACGCAAATGGGGAACGCCGTATCTGACACGCCAGTTTTTCAATGAAGCCCAGGCGCATCTGCGCCAAGACATACTACTGGTTTTGGCTAAAATCGATTGCAGATATGTGGCCGGAGCACTGAACTTTATAGGGCGTGAAGCGCTTTACGGCCGATATTGGGGCTGTGTTCAGGATTTTCCCTGCCTGCATTTCGAATTGTGCTACTATCAAGCCATCGACTTCGCCATTTCCCAGCACCTGCTGCGTGTAGAGGCTGGTGCCCAAGGCGCTCACAAGCTGGCTCGTGGGTATTTGCCGGTTGTCACCCATTCGCTGCATTGGTTCAGCGATACTGGGTTTTCCAACGCGGTTGCACGGTACCTACAAGCCGAGCGTGAAGCGGTCGACGACGAAATTAACGTACTGACTAGCTATGGCCCCTTTAAAAAAGTAGAGATCGAGGAACAACAATGACCAAAGCCCTGACAGACCGAAGCAGCTTAGACCCTCTTTTTGGATCCGGCTGGTCCATGATTGAAGGACGCGATGCTTTGACAAAGGATTTTAAATTCAAAAATTTTCGTCAAGCCTGGGCTTGGATGACCGAGATGGCTCTCTGGGCCGAAAAGCTGGATCACCATCCTGAATGGTCCAACACCTACAACCGTGTTCAGGTGATTTTGACCACTCATGATTGTGATGGTTTGTCAGATCTGGATGTAAAACTGGCCGAACGTATGGACACGGCGGCCAGCTAATATTTGATCGGGGAAGTTAACCCATGTCGGCGAGCAAGTTCTCTCCACCGGAGATGTCGCAAATGCCCCGCTCAGTTTCTAGGTTTAAGATGCTGACAACACCGTCCTCCACAAGCATCGCATAGCGTGCTGAACGCCCAACGAAGCCCACTGCCTCAACATCAAAATTCATACCGATCGCTGTTGTAAAAGCGCTGACTGGATCGGCCCACATAGACACACCCGCGGCGGCGGCACCACTTACTTTGCTCCACTCCCGCATCACATGGGCGTCGTTCACAGCAACGCATACAATCTCATCAACACCCTTAGCTCTGAATTGACCAATTGTTCTGATGAAAGAGGGAACATGTGCCGAGGAACAGGTAGGTGTGAATGCGCCAGGCAGACCGAAGAGGACGATTTTTCGACCAGACGTCAGAGCATCAATTGTGACTTCCTCAGGACCATCATTCCCCATGCGTCGAAGTATTGTTGATGGTAGTTTATCACCTTGAGATATTGCCATTTCATCGATCCTTCATTCATTGTAAATCTACTGCGCTTAGATATAGGATACTGGGAACAAGTTACCAGAGGTCGCGCACAATGTCGGGAATTGTTATTATTGGAGCAGGTCAAGCGGGTTCATCCTTGGCAATCAAAGTGCGCGCCTTGGGCTATGACGGCGCCGTGACGCTAATTGGCGATGAACCAGTCCCTCCCTACCAACGCCCTCCCTTGTCTAAAAAATACCTTTTGGGCGATATGGCTCTGGATCAATTGTATTTGTGCCCCCGTGACCTTTACACCAAAAAACTGATTTCCTTGCGCCTGAACACCCAAGTTAAGACGATCAATTCCGCTGAAAATAGTATTTCCATCGGAGATGAGACACTCAGCTATGACCACCTGGCCTTCACCACAGGCTCCATCCCACGCCTACTTCCAGCGGCTATTGGCGGCAGACTGGATGGTGTGTTTGCGGTGCGCAGCTTGGCTGATGTGGATGCGATGCAGCCTGCCTTTGGGCGTGGCGGCCATGTGTTGATCATTGGTGGCGGGTACATTGGACTCGAAGCGGCGGCAGTGGCCGCAGCCAGGGGCTTAAAGGTTACATTGGTGGAAATGGCTGACAGAATTTTGCAACGGGTGGCCTGTGCGGAAACCTCAAACTACTTCCGTAGCTTGCACCAAAGCCATGGCGTGACGATACTCGAGGGCGTGGGCTTGGAGCGGTTCACCGGCGAAGGTCATGTCACTGGCGCGGTTCTCAGTAATGGCAAAACGCTTGAAATTGATTTTGCAATTGTCGGGGTTGGGATTTTGCCCAGTACGGGTCTGGCCGAAGCCGCTGGGCTCAGCCTCAACAACGGAATAGAAACTAACAGCAAAGGTCAAACATCCGTGCCAAATATTTGGGCTGCGGGTGATTGCGCCAGTTTCCCCTATCAGGACGGGCGCATCCGGTTGGAAAGCGTGCCTAATGCAATTGATCAGGCCAAGGTTGTAGCCGCGAATATGATGGGTGCTGGGCAAGACTATACCGCGACGCCGTGGTTCTGGTCCGATCAATACAGCGTAAAATTGCAGATTGCCGGTTTGAACACCGGTTTCACAGATCTCGTCGTGCGCGACAGCGGCACTGCGTGCTCACATTGGTACTATAAGTCCGGAACCCTACTGGCTGTCGACGCCATGAATGATCCCCGGGCCTATATGGTGGCCAAGCGGCTTATTGAGGCCGGTAAATCCGCAGATCCTGCCATTGCAGCTGATCCGCAGAGTGACCTTAAGGCACTACTGCAAGGATGAGAATAATTGCTGGCAAAAACCGT
>CESI01027283.1_pt1 | contig 39592 bp, 34 predicted proteins | sample 356301 | NCBI WGS metagenome assembly CESI01 (sample SAMEA2621423, study PRJEB7988) | marine metagenome | biome: marine biome (ENVO:00000447); feature: deep chlorophyll maximum layer (ENVO:xxxxxxxx); material: "saline water (ENVO:00002010), including plankton (ENVO:xxxxxxxx)" | depth 40 m | reverse complement strand
ATAAATGGAGAACGCTTTTACCTTTGGCGCGCCGTTGATCACGAAGGTGAGGTTCTGGAATGCTTTGTTTCAAAACGACGCAACAAGGCTCTTTGGTTTTATTGGCCGTTTGGTGATGTTGTAATGAAAAAATAGACCCATTCGCCTTTGAAATCTGGATTAGACGCGCGAGCGTGAGAGACGAGCCCCTTGAGTTCTGCAAGGTAGGGTGCTGCTGGCTCAACAATTGGCCGGTAACCTTCATAAAGTGGTTGTGAGGCTGCAAATGCTACAGCGATTTCTTGGCCAAAAGGCGGACCAATTGTGATCTTAAGCCCGGGCTGCCCTGGGCTGTCTATACCGACACCAATTAAGGTTTCCGCAGTCACCAATGATAATCCTACAGTATTATTTGGAACGAGATGGGTCACACTGCCGTCGGCTGCAAAATAATCAACATAGACATAGGAGTCATAGTCAGGGGCAGCGAGATCAAACTGCAAGCGTTGGCCTTCTGCATAATTGTATTTGCGGGCGTGAGCAGTTTGACCGATCAACCTTCTATTCGTGAATTGGTCCGTCGATTGTGGAAGGCCAATAGCTGAAATACCAGTGAGTGCCTCACATTGAGGACTAGGCAAATGCAGCAGGTTTGCAGTGACTTGGATGCCCTCACCCACCTGAGCTTGCATAGTGTTAAGAATTTTATCGCGCAGTGCTGGATCAGGGATATGGCCACGGATTTCCAACGCGCCCGTCTCGGGGATGTATGTGGCCGAAAGTCGAGCGCAGTTGATCCCACTTAAGACGTCAGACAGATTGTCTTTGACGTCTTCAGCACTCTCGCCCGTTGGAGCCATAAATGCTTGAATTGTCGCGATGGCTGTCGGGTCGGACACAATGCGGTCTTGGAACTGCCAAGCTGTTGATGCTTTGGATGATGTTGCGGGCAATTGAGCCGCTGAGGTTAGGATGCCTTCTGGGACAAGGGGTGGTGTAACCGTTCCTGCAGTTGCTGAGGCTGGCATGGTGTCAGATTGTGGTTCTAACGTAGGCAATGGTGTAGCCTGTTGAGATGTTTCACTGAGGCGATCACTTTTTGGAATAACATCGGTCAGAGTAGGCTGCGCGTCAACTGAGATAGGCACAGTGTCAGACGGTGGTGCTAACGCTAGCAGTGGTGCAGCGTCCTGTAGTGTTTCATTGAGACGATCACTTTTTGGTGTAACATCGGTCAGAACAGGCTGCGTAGCAACTGAGACTGGTACGGTGTCAGACTGTAGTGCCAACATTGGTAATGGCGCAGCATCGTGTAGTGTTTCACTGATACGATCACTTTTTGGAGTAACATCGGTTAGAGCAGGCTGCGCAGCAACTGAAACTGCGATGGTGGTGGGAGTAGTCACGTCGATTATTGCATTAATCATAACCGGTTTTTTGACTTTAACAAATGTTGCTGGAATTTCCATAATTTGTGATGATGTTACCGCAGCTTGGATGGATTGTGCTTCGCTTTGTGGAATAGTGCTGGAGTCAAGGTTAGTGGTGTCAGTATCAGCTATATGAGCTTGCTCGGCACTTGGTTTTTTGGAAACTGCGTCTTGGCGTGGGGCCGCGACGGTGTCTAGTTGGAGTTCACTTTGTGGACCAGACTGTTGGGGCGTTGGGGCGAGGTCATGGGCCAACAGGTAGATGCCAGCAACACCGACGTGCACTACTGCTGATGCTAAGATCCCAGCTCCCCATGTAACCCACTGGGACATCAGGGTCCCTCAGGTGTGACGACAAGGACGATGTCGCGGGCGCCTACAGATTCTAATTGTGCTATCAGTGGCAAAAGATCCGCCATAATCGCGTCGCGATGCGCGTTAATACGAACAAGAAGATTTGGCGTCTTAATTAATAGCGCTTTGAGGGATTGAAGTAATGCCTGTTCAGATTGTTCAGTTCCATCAAGAGCTAAGAAGCCTGTGGCCCCAATAGAAACGGTCGCACCGCCTGCGGGCATGTCGGTTCCAGTTGTGGTGATAGGAGGCAGAACTTCAAAAGGAGAGGTCGCATCCATGCGTCCAATCAGCATGAAGAAAACCAGTAGGAAAAACACAACGTCGATGAGTGCAATGATGGTTTCGGGCATGGCACGACGTACTGGGCGTGTCAGCTTCATTGCGTGCGCCCCAATTGCATGAGGCGTATCCGCGTGGCTCCAGCGCGAGTGAGCGTGTCCATTGTGCTGATTAAGGCTTGAGTGGTTGCACGGCTTGAAGGGAGGATCACGACGGACAACAGGGGCTCTGCTGCTAATCGTACGGCGACTAGCTGTGATAATGTAGTCGCGTCTGCTGCTTGGCCATGCAGATAAGCCTGACCATCTGCACCAATGCGGACCAAAAGAGTGCTGCCGTTAGCGGTATTATTTGCACGTGGTGCCTCGTCCACTCTGTCAACGATTGGGATCATATTGAGGTTGAGATAGGTCGACGTCACCATAAAGAAAACTAACAGTATCAACATGACGTCGATCATAGGCACCAGTGAGATCAACTGGCGAGGTACTGTGGCACGTCTGATCTGGATTGTCATCTAAGTCTCGACAGCAGTTGTCCCGGTATCCTCGAAGAGAAAGAATTGACCGATTGTGGTTTCAATCGCGTGCGCCGCGCTTTCAATACGGGCAGATAAAAGAGTAGCGCCGATAGCAGCTGGGATGGCGACGACAAGGCCTGCAGCAGTGGTAAGCAAAGCCTGCCAGATACCACCAGCAAGGACGCTGGCATTCGCTGCGCCTTGGGCCAACTCAAGCTCTTGGAATGACTGGATCATGCCCAGTACCGTGCCCAATAAACCTAAGAGTGGCGCGATCATTGCCACAAGTTCAAGTAGGCGGATGTGACGGTTCATCTGCGCGATCTCAGCATTTCCACGACGCAATAATTCTGCTTCAAGAGGTTTGCGAGGCATGCGCATCATTGTACTGTGAAGAGCATAATGCATTACACGATCGATAGGTGAGCGGCCATTGGCAATTAAGGCAACTGAAGCCTCTTTGTCCTTTTGCGACCATTGCATCAAAGCATCAGTCCGGTTTGTGCCGCCAGAGTTAATACCTGCCAGTTGCACTATCTTAACTATAATAAGTGTGAGGGTGGAGAAAGAGAGAATGGCGAGGATCGCTATGATCGGACCACCAGTGCCTGCGAGAGCAAGAATTGCGTTCATTGCTACTTAACCAACGCTACCGAGGCTCGGCTGGCGAGCTTAACCATTGGAAAGCAGTCAGTGTTTTCTTCGTTTTGAGGTTTGCAAATATCGATGGCATGCAACAATATCTCAGACACATCTTCGCACGCAATTTGGGGAATTTCAAAAAGTTTAAGCGTTGTCCGTGCCACCGGAAGGGGGGCCGCGTCAATGTTAAGAAGTCGATCAATTACGCCATCGCGATTAATAATTGCGAGTGACATTTCAAAGCCTTCAAAGGCTTTCCCTGTTTTATTACGAAATAGGAAAAATGCCTGACAGCTGCCTGAGTCAGAAACTTCAAATTTATTTAATTCAACAGTGAGTTGTTGATCTTGGGCTGAGGCAAATTGTGCGGTTCCAATGAAAAAAGTGGACAAACCAATCACTAAAAAACCTAAATTTTTGCGCATTTTGTTATTCCTTGTTGCTGAATATATAAAACTCCAATGAATTCCATGGGTCAAGTGACAAAAATATTTAAGCGGTGTTTTTATTTTGGTCTCAATTATCATCGTGATAATGAAAGTCCACTTGTACATTTTTGTCTTGAAGGTTGGGTGATGTTGTACGCGCAAGGGGCTTGTTGCAATCACTGAATTTCCAAGCGGCACTTATAGTCAAGTAATGTACAGAGAGATTTTGGGTCCGCGCTTCTCCGCGTGTTACACCAAGAAGTATAACGTTCAGATCCAAATCCAAAATTTTTGCTGCTTCAACGCACTAGGCATAGTCCAAGCCAAGATTTCTGGGAAAGTCTCTTAGAGGTAGGGAAAAGGTAACTCTCACAATTAATTTCGAATAAGGTCTGAAATATCATTCAAATTGAAAGGAAACTAATTGTCTTAAACTGATCGCAGTTAATTAAGATTTTTATGAATACTCCTCACTATAAAAGTGCTAATGCTAGTGATGACTTTTGGATCTAATATGCAGAAAAAATGCCCAATAATGAGATATTGCATCTCAAAAATGAACAGTGGACAAAATATTATTCCAGAATTATTAAAGTAAGCAAGCTGTAGTAAATCTGACTGGACCGTTTTATTACTCCGAGTAAAATATGTCTTTTTATGGTGATGGAAATAATGGTTGTGTAAATGGACTTAGAAGCACTTTGTTCGATTTTTTCGGAGGATCAGCCAAGCGGCTCAGATCCCGAATATGATTTGGCATTTACAGAGCTTGAGATTGCGGCGCAGCCGCAAGAAGAGCGGCAGGCTGGTGACGATATTATTCCGGGAGCTGACCCTGATTATAAGTTAGTTAAAGTGAAGGCTTTGGAGGTTCTTAGTCAAAGCCATGACCTGCGCGCAGCTGTATTCCTAGCTGAAGCAGAACTGCGATTGAGCGGTTTACCTGGCTTTTCGAAAGCCATGAATTATATCAATTGGTGCCTTTCCGAGCACTGGGACACTTGTCACCCTCAGCTTGATGCTGACGACGATGATGACGCCATGATGCGCATAAATGCGATAGGCGGCCTTTCCAACTTTGATAAAATCATCCGAGGGCTGCAGCGAGTTCCGTTAGCCAAAAGTAAAGTATTTGGAGAGATTTCATGGCGCGATATTGCAGCCGCTGAAGGTGATACTTCTGTGGCGAAAGGACAGGCTGCTGCGCACGATGTCGAGACAATTGCTGCGGCTTTTCAGGATGCAGATGCAGGGGATTTGAGCGAGATCAGGGTCGCCGGTTCTGACGCCCTACAGAGCTTACTTGAAATCAATTCTATTTTTGATGTGAAGACACCCGCTGTGGGCCCAAACCTAGATGATACGATCAAGTGTTTGAAGAAGATTAATTCCCGGCTGAATGGCGCGTCGAATGGGTTGGTTTTGGATGATGATGTGAATGAGGCCAGTGATGATGGCGAGGCCGGTCTGCAGCACACCGCTGAAGCGTACGCTGATCAGGCCTCAGGCGGCTCTATTCACTCTATAAACAGCCAAAAAGATGTTCACGGTGCCCTCGACAAGATTATTGCTTATTATGCCCGCAGCGAACCATCTAGTCCTGTGCCAATTTTATTAACACGTGCAAAGAGGCTGGTGGGGGCAGATTTTCTTTCCATCGTCAGAGATATGGCCCCGAATGGGATTGACAACGTTCACCTAATAAGTGGTGTGGAAAATAGTGAATAAATACGTGGTGGGTACGATGCTGCGACAACTAAAAATACGAAGCAAAAAAGGAGTTGATTAAATGGCTGGTAGTTCGCAAAAATTTATAGCGCGAAATCGTGCACCTCGGGTCCAGATCGAATATGATGTGGAGTTGTATGGTGCAGAAAAAAAGATACAGTTACCGTTTGTTATGGGCGTTATGTCTGACTTAGCTGGCAAGTCAGAAGAACCTCAGCCCGTTGTTGCCGATCGTAAGTTTCTTGAGATTGACGTCGACAATTTTGACGAACGTCTGAAATCAATGAAGCCACGCGCAGCTTTTTCGGTGCCTAACTCCTTAACTGGTGAAGGCAACATGGCTGTGGATATCACTTTCGAATCTATGGACGACTTCAGCCCGGCTGCGATCGCTGCCAAAGTTGCTCCATTGAAGGAATTGCTGGAAGCAAGGACGCAGTTAAGTAATTTGATGACCTACATGGATGGTAAAACTGGCGCTGAAGAATTAATTGCAAAGGTTATTCAGGATCCTGCACTTCTGAAAACTCTCGCTGCTGAAGCAGCACCAAAATCTGATGATGACAGTGGGGCGGAATAAATAATGGCTGATAAAGAATTAGAAACTGGCGCCACGGCCGGAACCGAGGCAATTGAAGCTACCGATTTTGAAGCGCTTCTGAATAAAGAATTTCGCCCTAAATCGGACGCGGCTAAATCAGCGGTAGAAGAGGCCGTAAAAACGCTTGCTGAGCAAGCTCTGTCAAATACAGCGCTAATCTCTGACGATGCTCTTCGCTCGATTGAAAACATTGTGGCGCAGATCGACAAGAAGTTGACTGAGCAAGTTAACTTAATTCTGCACCATCAAGATTTTCAGCAGTTGGAAAGTGCGTGGCGTGGCCTGCATTACCTTGTTAACAACACAGAAACTGACGATCAGTTGAAGATTAGGGTTATGAGTATTTCTAAGAAAGAGATGCACAAGACGCTTAAAAAGTTTAAAGGTACAGCCTGGGATCAGTCACCAATCTTCAAAAAAGTCTATGAAGAAGAATTCGGCCAATTTGGTGGTGAGCCCTATGGGTCATTGGTGGCTGATTATCACTTTGATCATAGCCCACCAGATGTTGAACTGCTTGGAGAAATGGCCAAGATTGCGGCAGCAGCACACGCACCTTTAATTACTGGGGCTAACCCCACCCTGTTCCAAATGGACAGCTGGTCTGAACTGGCTAATCCACGCGATTTGACAAAGATTTTCCAAACACCAGAATATGCTTCGTGGCGCTCACTGCGCGAGAGCGAAGACAGTAAGTATGTTGGCATGGCAATGCCGCGGTTCTTGGGTCGTTTACCTTATGGGTCTAAGACGGCCCCGGTAGAAGCGTTTGCCTTTGAGGAGGATACTGACGGGTCTGACGCTACCAAATATGGATGGGTCAATGCTGCCTACGGTATGGCGGTTAATATCAACCGGTCATTCAAGGAATATGGCTGGTGCTCGCGAATTCGCGGTATTGAATCTGGTGGTGCCGTCGAAAATCTGCCGTCCCACACCTTCCCAACTGATGATGGTGGCGTCGACCAAAAATGCCCTACAGAAATTGGTATTTCCGACAGGCGTGAAGCGGAGCTCGCAAACAATGGCATGATGCCGTTGATCCATCGTAAAAACTCAGATCTTGCAGCATTTATTGGCGCGCAATCGCTACACAAGCCGGCGGAATATGATGATGCTGATGCAACTGCAAACGCAAATCTTGCTGCGCGTCTGCCATATCTTTTTGCGACATGCCGCTTTGCACACTACCTGAAGTGTATCGTGCGTGACAAAGTTGGATCCTACAAATCTCGTGATGATATGCAACAGTGGTTGCAGGGCTGGGTCGAACAGTATGTGGACAGAAACTCTGAAACTTCACCAGAAGACGTTAAGGCGCGCCAGCCTCTTGCGGCTGCCGAGGTCGTGGTGGAGGAGATCGAGGGGAACCCGGGCTACTATTCGTCAAAGTTCTTTTTGAGGCCACATTACCAATTGGAAGGGCTCTCAGTTTCACTGAGGCTTGTTTCAAAACTTCCTACAGAAAAAGGCTGACAATCAGACTTTCTAGGTTAATTTTACTATAAATCAAAGGAATATTTACTATGGCTTTCGACGCTTACTGCTACTTCCCAGGTTCTAACATCATGGGAGAATCTACAGACCGATCAATGAGTTCAAACAATGCTTTTGAACTTCAAGAATTCCAATTGGGTGCTGAAAATGCGGTTGATATAGGTTCCCAGGTTGGCGCGGCTCGAGGTGCTAGAGCCACTTTTAAAAGTCTTAGTTTCACAAAACAGACTGATAAAGCGTCTGTCACACTGTTGGCCAAGCTCTTAAATGGTTCGAAGCTGGACGATATGATAATTGAACTGCGACGCTCTGGCGAGGGCGAGGGCGTTGCCGGAGTTACATATTTAATGTATGAGTTCAAATCAGTATATGTAGCGGATATGACTTGGTCTGGGGCAGGTGATGATCCCTGCACGGAAAGCCTCGAACTCAAGTTTGGTGCTTTTAGAGCAACCTACACTCCAGTCGGTGGGGCTCCTGTACCTACTGAATGGAGTACGGTTCTAAATGAGGCTAATTTTGCAGTAAGTTAGTAATCTAGTCACAAAAAAATATTATTTTTTGTGTCCTAAGGCATTATTACAGGCTCCAGCTGGGGCCTGTAATAATCAGTAAAATATACATAGGAGAGTGCGCTTGCAAGCTGAAGACCTTTTGAAATCTGGCGATCTCGATGGTGCACTCGTGGCATTGCAGGACTTGGTTCGTGGTGATGCTTCTAACCCTGCATTACGTATTTTTCTATTTCAACTTTTATCAGTGCGTGGGGAGTGGAAGCGGGCTATCACCCAGCTAAAGGTATCCGCGGAGCTTGATAAATTGGCAATCCCAATGGCACAGACTTACCGAGAGGGGATTATTTGTGAAGTTTATCGCGAAAAAGTTTTTGTTGGTGAAAAAGACCCATTGATTTTTGGTGAGCCGCAAGAGTGGACTGCTTTGATGCTTGAAGCCCTTAAGGTCCAAGGGCAGGGGGATGCCGCGCAAGCAGCTAAGATCCGAGCTCGCGCATTTGATGCGGCTCCAGCCGTATCTGGAAAGATTAATGGCGATGCATTCGCTTGGATTGCCGATGCTGATATGCGTCTTGGGCCAATGTTAGAAATTGTCGTAAATGGGCGCTATTTTTGGATGCCGTTTAACGCGATTTCTAAAGCTATATTTGAACCACCAGCAGATTTACGCGATGCAGTTTGGACACCGGTCACGATAACTCTTGCCAACGGTGGTGAAATTGTAGGGCTGATCCCGACACGCTATGCGGGTACTACTGAAAATGGAGGTCCAGCTGAAAAGTTGGCACGGTCAACTGATTGGGCGGATCTTGGTGCGGATACCTTTGGAGGGATCGGACAACGAATTTTCACTACGGATTTAGGCGATACAGCTGTAATGGATGTGCGAACACTGGAGCTTGACTTAGAACTTTCATTGGGCAGCAACCTCTAATGTCTGACAAAATGATCTCTGATCGTCTTCAGCCGTCGCTTCTTGATCGTCTAACGGACAATGAGCCATCAGAAAAAACTGAACGGCGGGACGATCGTATAATTGATCTTCGAGAGTTGCGAGAGATCCTACAGCGTGATTTGGTTTGGCTTCTGAACACCAGCGATAGCAGTGCGGTGATTGATATCGAGCGCTATCCACTTACCGCCAAGTCAGTTTTGAATTATGGGATGAAAGATGTTGCAGGAGATTATTCGACAGTTGAGCGTGCAGAAATTATACGTAAGTCGATGATCCATGCCATCCAAACCCATGAACCGCGCATTCATCCCGGCTCAATTGATGTACAATTGCGGCTTGGCCAAGACACAAAACAAAGTATTGTCAGCTATGACATTCGTGCTGATATGTGGGCTCAGCCACTACCAATGGAACTTTATCTTCGATCACAGGTCGATGTGACTACGGGCGAACTTGATCTCCAAAGGATGAATTAAGCTCACATGGACACCCGTTTACTGAAACACTATGAAGGCGAATTGGCATACATGCGCGACATGGGTGCTGAGTTTGCGCAGGCCTACCCCAAGATTGCATCACGTTTGGGTATGGATGGGGTTGAGGTTGTTGACCCTTACGTGGAGCGCCTGCTCGAAGGCGTAGCATTTTTGTCTGCCCGGGTTCAACTGGAGCTTGAGCTACAATATCCAGCACTGACAAGTCACTTGCTTGAGATCATTTATCCGCATTATCTGGCGCCTACTCCGTCGATGATGGTGGCGGCTTTTGAACCTGATATGCAGAATGCTACCCTCGTTGATGGTTATGTCATGCCACGCCATACGCAGATGCACAGCAAGCTTGGCGCTGATGATCAAACTGCGTGTGTGTTTCGAACATCAAATGATGTCACAATTTGGCCAATCACGATTAGTGAGGCGGAATATATCGATGGTCGTGGCGCGCTGATCGCCGCTGGCATGTCTCGGGATACGGAGGCACGCGCCGGAATACGGTTGCGCCTGAAGCGACATGGCGACCTATCAATTTCTGAATTGTCTCTCGATAAACTGGTTCTATTTTTAAACGGTCAGGAAGGCAAAAGCTGGGGTTTGCATGAGTTGCTTTCAACGCAAGTGACCGGTCTTGTAGCAAGGTCTACAAACCGTCGCGATGATTGGGTTGCACAGCTACCAAACGGGGCCGTTTCTACCACTGGCTACACACAAGAAGAGGCGCTCCTGCCAACGCCTCAGCAATCCTTTGATGGTTACAGGTTGTTGCAGGAATATTTTGCTATGCCTGAACGGTATCTCTTTGTTGAGTTGCAGGGTCTTTCGATGGGGCTCGCGCGCTGCCAGGGATCAGATATTGATATTTATATTCTCTTAAAAGAGGGTGATGCGGATGTCTCGTCGGGTGTGACTGCAGAAGCTTTTACGTTAAATGCAGTACCTGCGATCAATCTATTCCATAAGCGATGTGATCGCTTACATGTGTCATCAAGAGAGGTAGAGCAGCATCTGGTCGTTGATCGTACTGCCCCGCTTGACTATGAGATTTATGCCTTGGAAAAAGTAACAGGTATTGGAGGCGAAGGCGAAAAAGACGTTCCATTTCGGGCATTCTACTCTGCTAAAGACTTTACCGCTGCTGGCGATAATCACAGCTCCTATTTTACACAGCGGCGCAGAATGCGAGAGAGATCAGAACGAGAACGTCTGAAAGGCGTTCGAACATCCTATCTTGGTGGCGAGTTCTATGTGTCGTTGGTCGATGCCACCCAAGCCCCCTACAGCAGTAAGCTTGACCAGTTAGCCACAGAGGCGATGGTGACAAACCGCGATTTGCCTCTGTTATTGTCAACTGGGTCGAAGGATGTTTTCTACCTGCCGGGCGGTGGGCCAGTCAAGCATATCCATACTCCCGTCAGTCCAACACGCCCGCGGCCATCTCTGGCTCAGGGAGACGCTGCTTGGCGACTTATTAGCCATCTCAGTCTTAACTATCTATCTATTGCTAGCGAAAATGGCAAAGATACTGCCGCTGTCTTACGTGAATTGATTGGGATTTACGCGCCTGTTGGAGATAAGGTTCTCGCGAAGCAGCTTGAGGGGCTTATAGGAGTGGCAACTCGTCCTATAGTCCGCCGCATGGCTGATGAGGTTCTTTCGACAGCGGTTCGCGGTTTGGAAGTCTCACTACATTTTGATGAGAGCTTTTTTGAAGGCACCAGTGTACATTTGCTTGGTGCAGTGCTTGAGCGCTTTTTAGGCAAATACGTGTCGATTAATAGTTTTACTGAAACTGTGCTCGTAACTCAACAACGCGGGGAGATCATGCGATGGCGACCAAAGACAGGGCTGGGTCGGATAATCTGACGCACCTTGAGCGTCTAGAAAAATCGCCAGATAAACAACATATATTTCACGCAATGCGTGTGTTGGAAGCTGCATTTCCTAATTCTCCAAGGATCGGTCTCGCAAGGCGTGCGCATGAGGATAACGTTCGGTTTGGTCAAGAGGCAGAGCTGTCTTTTGCGCCATCCAGCATTGCGGCTTATCAACCACCCAAAGCGGGTAAACCGGCACGCCTGACTAATCGCTTCTTTGGTTTATTTGGCACTCAAGGCCCACTTCCTTTGCATATCACAGAATATGCACGGAGCCGTAAGCGCCAACACGCCGACAATACATTTGTCGCCTTTGCAGACATGATCACACATCGGATGATGACGTTGTTTTTTCGTGCCTGGCGATCTGGCCAACCTGCACCAAGTTTTGATCGTGGGTCTAATGATGAAATTGACCACAAAGTTGCAGCGATTAGTGGTTATCATGGCATCAACCTGCGCAATGCTGACGCGTTGCCAGACCTTGCAAAACGTCATTTTTCGGGACTTTTGGCTCAAGGTTCGAAGAATGCTGAGGGCCTGGTTTCTATCATAGCGTCGTTCTTTAGTGCTCCGGTAAAGATTGAACAATTCGTCGGTAGTTGGCTTGATCTAGAATTAGACGATATGTGGGTACTTGGCCGTCCTGCGGCCTTAGGCCAGAATACATCCCTTGGTAATCGCGTATGGACGCGTGGCGCGAAATTTCGCATCGTGATTGGGCCTATAGGCCGAGAAGAATATCAACGGCTCCTACCAGGAGGTGCGTCTTTAGAGCGACTCCGTGCGATTGTGCGCAATTATCTGGGTGATGTCCTTGATTGGGACGTAAATTTAATCTTACGGTGTGACGAAGTAACTCAAGCTAGGCTTGGGCAGACAATGCAGCTTGGACAGACCATCTGGATTGGTGAACGAAAATCAAAAGAAGATGCTTCAGATCTCTTCTTGGAACCAAACACTTATGCAGGCTCTATGCCAAATGCAGGAAGGAACTAACATGACTGAGATTAGCCGCGTTTCACTTTTTGGAAAATTAAATAGCCTTGGTTACAAAGCCATTGAGGGTGCCACAGTCTTTTGCAAGATGCGTGGTAATCCGTATGTTGAAATCGTTCATTGGATGCACCAAATATTAAATAACCAAGACAGCGATATTCATCATATTATCCAGCATTATAATTTGGATGCGGGCAAAATTGCGACGCAGATGACTTCAGCTTTAGATGCATTGCCCCGTGGGGCTTCATCTGTCAGCGACCTTTCATCTCATCTAGAGGACGTGATGGAGCGTGCTTGGGTTTGGGGATCGCTTTTGTTTTCATCCAACCAAGTGCGTACTGGGCATATTCTATTGGGCATGCTTGAGACCCCTAACCTGAAGAATATTTTGATATCAATATCACCGGAGCTGGCATCGATTAAGTCAGACGATCTTGCGGATGATTTTCATAAGATTACGGATGGATCCCCGGAAGATGCTATGCGTCCACAGGATGGATCGGTTACAGGAGGTGGTGCTGTTCCGGGTGAGGCATCAGGCGCAATGGCACCTGGCCAAATGGGTAAGCAAGAAGCCTTGGAACAGTTCTGTACGGATCTAACTGAACAGGCACGCAACGGTGAGATTGATCCTATTGTGGGTCGTGACGAAGAAATTCGCCAGATTGTTGATGTCTTGATGCGCCGCCGTCAGAATAACCCAATTTTAACTGGTGAGGCAGGCGTGGGGAAAACAGCTGTAGTTGAAGGTTTTGCCCTGCGGATCGCACGTGGAGACGTACCACCAGCACTGCAAGATGTTCGCCTGTTGGTATTGGACGTGGGCTTGCTTCAGGCTGGCGCGAGTATGAAGGGTGAGTTTGAGAACCGCTTGCGGCAGGTTATTGATGAGGTTCAGTCAAGCACAACACCGATTGTGATGTTTGTTGATGAAACGCATACTCTGGTCGGTGCGGGTGGTGCAGCAGGCACAGGCGATGCTGCCAACCTGCTGAAACCAGCGCTTGCGCGCGGCACGTTGCGCACGATCGGTGCAACGACATGGGCTGAGTATAAGAAATATATAGAAAAAGACCCCGCGTTGACGCGCCGTTTCCAAGTGGTGCAGATTGACGAGCCGGGCATAGACAAAGCAATCCTCATGATGCGTGGAATCGCATCGATGCTTGAGGGGCACCACAAGGTGCAAGTGTTGGATGAGGGTATTGAAGCGGCCGTTACACTCTCTGCACGTTATATACCGGCACGTCAGTTGCCAGATAAATCAGTTAGCTTACTGGATACAGCATGTGCGCGGGTCGCTGTCAGTCAGCATGCGGTGCCCGCCCAAGTTGATGATTGCCAGCGCCGGATTGAATCTTTGAATACCGAGATCGATATTATTGGTCGCGACGAAACCGCGGGTTATGAAGTCGGGGAACGCCGAACCAACGTTGAAGCAAAGATTGCAGCAGAACAAGTCCGCTTAGGAGAGCTGACGATCAAATGGGATGCTGAGAAAGAACTGGTATCTACTATTCTTGATCTTAGGGCGCAATTGCGTGCCGGTGCCCAATCGATTGAGGGCGAAGAGATTGACGCAGATGCTGTAAATCCACTTTCAGCTGAAGTACGTGCTGAACTGATGGCCCAACTGAAGGGCAAGAACGTTGAGCTGGAAGAAACGCAAGGCGACGCACCACTGATCATGCCGATTGTTGATCATCAAGCGATTGCCAGCGTGGTTGGTGATTGGACGGGTATACCTGTTGGCCGCATGCTGAAGGATGAGCTAGAGACAATTTTGAACCTTGAAAATCATTTGGGTAAGCGCATCATCGGTCAAGATCACGCAATGAAGATGATTGCAAAGCGTATTCAAACAAGCCGAGCTGGTCTAGATAATCCATCCAAACCTATTGGTGTTTTCATGCTGGCTGGTACGTCCGGTGTGGGTAAGACAGAAACTGCGCTTGCACTTGCTGAGGTGCTGTACGGTGGTGAGCAGAACGTAATCACTATTAACATGTCTGAGTACCAAGAAGCACATACCGTTTCGTCTCTGAAAGGGGCGCCTCCTGGCTATGTGGGGTACGGTGAAGGTGGTGTTTTGACTGAAGCTGTGCGGCGCAAGCCATACTCAGTAGTTTTGCTCGATGAGGTTGAAAAGGCTCACCCCGATGTTCATGAGATATTCTTTCAAGTCTTTGATAAAGGCGTGATGGAAGACGGAGAGGGCCGTACAATTGATTTCAAGAACACGCTGATCTTGCTGACATCAAATGCAGGTACTGACGTAATTACGGATATGTGTAGCGACCCCGAGTTGCTGCCTGATCCTGAGGGTTTGAATAAAGCGCTGCGTGCACCATTGCTTGAGATTTTTCCTCCAGCACTTTTAGGACGTCTTGTGACAATTCCTTATTATCCGCTTAGCCCTGACATGATAGGCAAGATCACTGTCCTACAGATGAACCGGATCAAGAAGCGGGTTGAGGCTGCGCATAACGTGCCGTTTAATTACTCAGATGCCGTAGTTGCTGAGATAGTGAACCGTTGCCAAGAGTTGGAAAGCGGTGGTCGTATGATCGACGCTATCGTAACCAACACAATGTTGCCTGATATCAGTGCTGAGTTTTTGAGAAAAATGATGGAAGGTGACATGATTGATAAAGTTTCGATTGATGTGGATGGCAATGAATTTACATACAGTTTCGTTTGACTGAAGCGACTGCTCTAGCGATAGAACTTAGCAGCGCCGGGGGGGCTATGTTTATGACAGGCTCGCCTCAAAGGCACTTAAGGGTACGGTCTTAGATCGAAACTGATTGAAATTAAGACAAAGAGTAAACTATGACTGAGACGTCAGTACAAAAAGACAAATCAATCCGAGGAAAAGTTCGCAACTTTGTCGAACATAATTTCGTGCGCAATACAATTCTTGGAATTATTGTATTTAATGCAATTATGCTCGGCCTAAGCACCTCGGAAGCTATAATGGCTAACTTTGGTAGTTTGCTCGGCGTATTGGATCACTTCGTTCTTTTTATCTTTGTGCTTGAAATGCTTTTGAAACTTTACGCATATGGCATAAGATTTTTCCGCAATGCTTGGAATATCTTTGATCTGTTCGTGGTATCTGTTGGACTTTTACCACAAACTGAGGGCTTGTCTGCGTTGCGTGGATTGCGAGTTATTCGCGCAATGCGCCTCTTGTCGGCAATACCTCAAATGCGGGCCGTCGTTCAAGCTTTACTAAATGCATTACCGGGTATGGGCGCGGTGATAATAATGATTTCCATTGTATTTTATGTGTTTGCTGTGATGGCAACGATTATGTACGGTGACACGTTTGACATCTGGTTTGGTACATTGGGCCGATCTTTTTACACACTGTTTCAGATTATGACTTTAGAAAGCTGGTCTATGGGTGTTGTTCGACCAATAATGGAAGTTCATCCTGCAGCCTGGATATTTTTTGTCCCATTTATAGTTATCACAGCGTTTTCAGTTTTGAATTTGTTCATCGGTCTTTTGGTAAACACAATGCAAAGTGCGGTCGAAGAAGATACTGAGGCAGAATTTGAAAAACTGCGCGTTCTTGTTCGCTCGGAGACGGAACAAGTAGACTTACATGTGGGCGAGATGCATGCGGAATTGCGCGAGTTGCGTGCAGAAATTCGTGAATTGCGGGGTACACCAAATGAGTGACAATAGTGCTTTAAATAGAAGTGGATTTCGCATCGCAGTTTTTGGTGATTTCACCGGGCGTGCAGCGCGTGGGGTCATTGAGGCGGGTCAGTCGTTACGTGCCCGCCGACCTATTCAATTGGACATTGATACTGTCGAAGATGTCATTGAGAGTTTCGCTACAAAACTGTCTTTGCCCATTGGCAAAGATGGCATAGCAATCGACGTTCAGTTGAACGGCTTGGATGACCTGCATCCAGAACAGCTTTATGAGAATGTTGAGCTATTCTCGGCTTTGTCGTCGGTGCGCCAAAGTCTAAGTGTGGGACCGATGGCAGACGAAGCCCGTGCAAAACTGAAAGTTTGGAGTGAGACTTATGGGACTGCTGTGCGCCTGCCTACGCGATCTTCCAGCAACTCAGTGCCTGCAAATATGAGGTTGACGGATTTTCAAGCACTAATCGGATATACTGCTGAGCCAGCGAAGTTAGAAACACCCATCGATGATATTATTGCGCGGATCGTTGGACCTCACATAGTCAAGGCCCCTGATGCGCAGGCGCCAGAGATGGAAGCAGCTGTCGATGATGCGCTAAGCTCTGCGATGCGGCTGATTTTGCATCACCCCGACTTTCAATCCTTGGAAGCGCAGTGGCGCTCGTTAGACCTTCTGGCTCGGCGTATTGAGACCGACAGCAATCTTGAGGTAGTGCTTTACGATGTTTCGGCTGAAGAGCTTGCCGTTGATATGGCGGCAGCTGATGACCTTTCTGAAAGTGGTGTTTTTGGTCTGCTATCTGATGCGCAGAAAAATCTAGCGGGAAAGGGCGGTTATTCTGCCTTGATTGGATTGTACACATTTGAAGAAACTCCACCGCATGCCAATTTATTGTCAAGAATTGCGCAAGTTGCAGCGCATGTTGATGCGCCGTTCTTTGCCGCAATGTCGCCAGACTATTTGGATACCCCAAAAGAAAAGCGCCATCCTCTTGTTGCCAAAGCATGGGACGCTTTGCGGGTTATGCCTGAGGCAAATTATATTGGCCTGGCGGCACCCCAGTTTATGCTGCGCCTACCTTATGGTGCAAAATCGGACCCTATTGCGTCTTTCAAATTTGAAGAGTTCAACCAGCAGGTAGGACTTTCGGGGATGCTTTGGGCTAACCCTGCGGTGCTTGTTGCAATTTTGTTGGCTGAGACATACCACAAAGACACTAAGGCGATGGATCTGGGCAGTGTTATGTCCCTCGGGGATATCCCATACCACTATGTAACGGATCGTCATGGTGACCAAGTAGCGATGCCATGTACCAAACGCAACTTGACGAGTGTGTCCCTGCACGAAACGTTATCGCGCGGATTTTTGCCGGTGGAATGGGTCAAAGGGCATAATGAAATTCGTCTGACGAGTTTTGTCGCTCTGGGTGGTGGTATGATAGAAGGCCCTTGGACAGCCCAGGGTCACTCCAGCAGAGTGCCGCCGGTGCCTGATCTGGCTTTTACTTTTCAGGTTAATGGTGATGAAAATTTAGGTGCATCAGATAATGATGCAGCACTAACCGAGCTTCTTGCCGTATTTGAGGACGAAGGTAAGGTCGCTGATCCGCTGCTTATAGACGCTGAACTAGCCGCCTTGTTGAAGGGACTTTGAATGGAAAATACATACAGCCAATTGACGGACTCCGGCATTAAAGAATTTGATCTTATCATACTTGGATTAGGTGAAAACTCTTACAAACTTCTCAAAGGTGAAGAGTATCTGAATAATATGTTGTCAGCTAATGGCGAATTTCCAAAACCTGTGGGCTTCATTGATTTCCAGACTGTTTGTGATGCAAAATTATTCTTTGGGCCTGAGTTTAACCCAATGAAATGCTGGAGTATTCACCCTAATATTGTTAAGCATATGCGTGCTGCTAAACAAATTTCTGAAATAAATGCTTAATCGAGTGCCCACTAGGGCTAAGGATGACACCAATGCCCAATGAAACTTTCTTACAGAACCGCTGGGTCAGGATGACAGGCCCGCTTCCTGAAAATAAAATGATGTTGAAGCGTGCGACGATTTGTGAGTGTCTGAGCAAAGTCATGGAGGCTAAAATTGAGTTTTTATCGCCAGATCGGGCTATAAATATTGAGGACATTATTGGAGAGCCTATTCAGATAAGATTTGAGCAAGAAAATGATCAGGCGCGTTCATTTGAAGGTCTCTGTGTGTCTGTTGAATATGTTGGTGATTATCAGGGGGCCAATCTATTTATTGCTGAGGTAAGATCGTGGCTTTGGTTCCTGAACCGGACACATGAAAACCGAATTTTCCAGCAGAAGTCGACCCTTGAAATAATTATGGAAATTCTTGGTGATTATGGGTTCACTTCACAAGTGGAGCACAGCCTGACGGCAACTTATGAACAGCGTGAATATTGTGTACAGTATGATGAAACGGATTTTGATTTTATCAGTCGTTTGATGGCTGAAGAGGGTATCTACTTCATAAATGAAAGTGATGGTAGCCTTGGCAATCTGAAGCTGGTTGATGATACTGGATCGCATATAGCTATGCCTGGCAATGCGAATTTGGCGTTTCATACCCGCGACGATAATTACCGCCCCAGTCAGGAACATATTTTCGAATGGAATGAAGTGTTGCAAGTCACTTCAGGCCAAGTGTCATTAAACGATTATGATTTTGAAATGCCAGCCGGAGAGAGTAGAGCGGTCAGTAGGATCAAGAAGGGTACGGGTAGGTATGCCGATTATGAATTATACCACTATCCGACGCGGTCGCGGGTTCCAGCCGAGGCTCAGCGCTTTGCGCGGGTGCGGATGGAAGTGGAGGCGGTGCGCCATACGCTGATGCGGGGGATGGGCAACGCACGCAACATGACCGTTGGTGCACGGTTTACACTTACAAATCATCCACGTGTGGCCTTGAATCAAGAATACCTGGTAATTGGTGTGGTACATCATATTGAGGCTGAACCAGATGACCCAGCCGGTGAAGGGAATATAGCGCTGTCACTCAATAATAGTCGGATTGCGCGGAATACGGATTTTAATGACGTTTATAGGTGTGAGTTTGAGGTAATCCCTGCGCGAGAACAGTTCCGCGCGCCGTTTGTCGTGCCTTGGCCTAAGATTTCTGGCGTGCAGACCGCTGTTGTCACGGGCCCAAACGGAGAGGAAATCCACACCGACCAGCATGGCCGTGTTAAGGTTCAATTTTTTTGGGATCGTCTAGGTACGAAAGACGACAACACCTCATGTTTTGTGCGGTGTTCTATGCCGTGGACTGGCAAAAATTGGGGTATGATTGCCATCCCTCGAATTGGGCAAGAGGTTGTGGTACAGTTCGAAGATGGAAATCCTGACCGTCCAATTGTGACGGGGATGCTATATAACGCTGACACGCTACCGCCTTACACATTGCCTGCTAACGCGACGCAGACCGGCATGAAAACCCAAAGCAGTAAATCAGGTAGCGCTGAGACCTATAACGAATTAGTTTTTGAAGATAAAAAAAACGAGGAATTCGTACGGCTTCAGTCTGAAAAAGACTTTACGCAAATCATTAAGAATAACGCGACCATCACGATTGGTGCTGAAAAGCAAGATAACGGTGACCTGACTCAAACAATCTTCGGCCACAAGATTGAAACCTTGGATACCGGTGATCACACGTTCACTGTCAGTGAGGGCAACCAGACAATTGCGATCAAGAAAGACCATGAAGAGACAATTGAAGGTACGTCGACGCAGACTATTACTGGTGATACGATGCAGATAATTAAGACTGGTAATGTGACACAGTCTATCGAAACTGGGAATTTGACGCAGACGTTGGCAAAGGGAAATGCAACATACGAAGCTTCGATGGGTAACTATACGATTACGGCTGGCGCAGGTAAAATTGATATTGAGGCGGCTCAATCGATCACTCTTAAGGTCGGTGCCAACGAAGTGGTAATTGATCCTTCGGGCGTGTCGATAAAAGGTACGATGTTCAAAGCAGAAGGTACCGCGACGGCAACGATGAAAGGCCCAAAGGCCCTTGTTGACGGCAGCGCCATGCTGGAACTCAAGGGCGGTTTAGTAAAAATTAACTAGGATGAGTATGAGTAATCGATACACAAATCTGAAAAAAATCTCCAGCATGCCTGTAGCGCGTATGTTGGCCGAGGCCGGTCTAAAATTGAAAGCTAAAGTTGCGACGCCAGGGAATGCTCAGGTTGAGGCGGTCTTGGTCGATCTGGATGCTCAAGAAGCTTGGGTGGATATGATCCTGCTGATGTCGGTTGTTTTACCGCCCCGTGAGTGTATCTGGTGGGGCTGTATCGCTGCGCGTGAGGTGACGGATGGTAAAGATACACCTTGTCTAAAAGCATCTGAGGCTTGGGTGTTTGAACCGAATGATGCAAACCGAAGCAAAATTCAGGTGGCGCTTGATGCTGTGGATTTGGACGACGACACAGCACTTCTGGCGACGGCCGCACTTTATGCGACAGGCAACCTTGGGCCGGGTGATGACGTTAAAGATGTTCCGGCACCACCAAGTGCGTTGTCGGGCTGCGTGTTTGGAATGAATATGCTGACGCTGGAGACAGTTGAGGACGCGAACGTCCAACTGCAGGTCATTTTGGATCGTGCGTTGGAAATTGCGCGTGGCGGCAATGGAAGTCTTAGCAAAAAAGGTGGTTAGCGCGCTGAAGTAACAAGTTATTGTAAAGCCGGTAGATAGGCTTTCAATAGGTAAGTAAGATGGGTGTTTAATTAAAATGACGACAAAAGTCACATTGCAATTTCAATCAAGTGGCGCCGTTCTTGAAACAGGTGGTCCTATACATTTAGTTGGCGAAAGCCTAACGATTGGGCGTAGCGATGAGAACGACCTGGTCTTACCGGATTTGGACAGGATGCTTTCTAAGCGCCATTGCACGATAGAGGATCACAACGGGAATATCATCGTTGTCGACCGATCCACGAATGGCACTTTCCTGAACTACGGTAAGCTGGCACTTGGAGATTCGCCAACACCCTTGAATGATGGAGATATTTTATCCATTGGTCCTTACGAATTGATAGTCAGCATTGCCGTGGGCGATGCTGCTCCAAATATGATTGCGTCGCCCCTTGAAGATGCGCCTGTGTCGCCTGGGTCTGCATCTGCTACGCGGTCGGGTGAAGACTTTAGTGATGCGTCTGGCGATAGTGATTTTCTGGATGATCTACTGGGTGGACGTGATGAGCCTGTCGGGCCCCGCGGCGTCGACCGAGCACAAGAAGAAGGTGATGGGCTCTTACCACCTTTTGGTGAAGAGGAAGATGAGATTTTACCACCGTTTGGTGATGAAGGTAATAGCATACCTGATGCGGATGGCACTTATGCCGGGCAGGGAGCCAGTGTGTCTGAACACACACCGTCGGCGCAGGACAGCTTTGTTATGCCACAAGCGCAGCAGACCCCAATCGGTGGCATTCCTGATGATTGGGATAATGATTTAATGGCCTCCAGTGGCAGCGGCCCGTCTGATCCATTTGGGAAATCTACTGATCCAGCACCGGCTACAAACGCTACGCTTATTCAAAACGATATTAATAATGATTTTGATATCCCTGCAGTTAAAGTTGGAGCAGCAGCTGAGCCTGCACCAAGCCGTTCATCCGCACCAGTTGCCGCAGCCTCTCGTAACCCCAGCCCTGAGCCAGAGATCGTCGCGGCGCCCGTGCCAAGTCCACCATCTTTAACGGCTGAATTTGGTGGCGATGCAGCGGCTCGTGAATTTTTGAAAGCACTTGGGGCCGATGGCGGTGCGATTCCGGATGTTGATCTTAAGTCCACGCTATCCCGAATGGGCAATGCCATGCGTTTAATGATCACAGGCATGCGTGAAATTTTGATGACCCGTACGTCAATCAAATCTGAGTTCCGTATCGAACAGACGATGATTAAGGTTGGCGGCAATAACCCACTAAAGTTTTCAATTAGTCCAGAGCAGGCTATTGAGGCTATGGTGCGGCCCTCTGCGAAGGGCTATCTTGATGTGGAAGATGCGATTTCAGAAGCGCTGCGGGATATCAAGGCCCATGAAATCGCGATGGTCACGGGGATGGAGGCGGCTTTAAAGGGTATTCTTGCCAAACTTGATCCGGCTGTATTAGAACAGACAATTTCAGTGAGCAGTGGTCTTGGCAGTCTCCTGAAAGGCAAAAAAGTACGCTATTGGGAAGTTTATCAAGATATGTATGCGCAAATTTCGGATCAAGCCGAAAACGATTTTCACGAATTGTTTGCGCGTGAATTTGCACGCGCTTACCAAGAGCAGCTGGACAAACTAAGATGATACATAATGTGAAGGAGATCCAGTGATGTCATGGGATAGTAAGGTTCTTTGGAGTGAGGGGTTGTTTTTACAGCCGCAGCATTTCCAGCAGTCTGATCGTTATACGGAAAGCCTTGTTGCCGGCCTTTCTCAGCGAATTAGGCCATATCTTTGGGGAATGAGTGCACTTGAGCTTGATATGGAAGTTCTGAAGGTTGGGCAGTTTGCTATTAAATCGTGTAGCGGTTTGACCCATGACGGATCTGTATTTCGTGTGCCTGATTCAGAGAGCCATCCGCCTGCGCTGGATGTGCCTGAGGGGGTAAAAGACTGTGTGGTTTACCTAACGGTACCGCAACGTCGCCACGGTGCTATTGAAGTAGATATGAGCGGTGCAGAGCTATCGGCGGCACGTTTTCGTCCTGCTGAGTTTGAGGTTGCGGATGTTGTTGGTGCGGGAAAAAAATCTGTAACGCTGGGTGTAGGCACTTTGCGTTTACAGTTTGCGCTTGAGGTTGATGATCTATCAGATCGCCTTGCGATCCCGATTGCGCGGATCATTGAAGTGCGGCATGATAAAGAAGTAGTGCTGGATAAAAGTTTTATTTCATCTTGTATCGATATTCGTTCAAATCAAGCTTTAGTTGGGTTTTTACGTGAATTAACTGGACTTTTGGCTCACCGGAAAACGGCTCTCTCTGAACGGCTGTCCGAAGGCGGTGGCACCAAGGGTGCAGCTGAGATTTCAGATTTCCTACTGTTGATGAGCGTTAACAGGATGTTACCAGTGATGGAGCACCTGAGCAATATAACTAATGTGCATCCAGAAGCGCTTTATCGGACATGCATCGGCCTAGTGGGAGAATTAGCAACATTTATGGCCGCAAAAAAAATTCCACCTGAGTTTCCACCGTATAGGCATGATCATTTGACTGAGACCTTTGAGCCAGTAATCAAAACGTTGCGCCAATATCTATCATCTGTTTTGGAGCAAAACGCGACGGGGATTGCACTTGAAGAACGTAAGTACGGCATCAGCGTTGGCGTAATTCAAGATCGAAAGTTATTATCGACGGCGGGCTTCGTGTTATCTGTGCAAGCAGATGTGCCAGCCGAAAACATCCGGCGCCATTTTTCAAGCCAAGCAAAGATCGGTCCAGTCGAAGAAATACGCCAACTAGTGAACTCAGCGCTTCCTGGTATTCCGCTTAGGCCGCTTCCTGTAGCGCCGCGTCAGATCCCATATCACGCGGGCGTAGTCTATTTTGAGCTTGATAAAGACAGCCCGCATTGGGGTAAGATGTCAACATCAGGTGGCATCGCAATCCACATTTCAGGTGATTTTCCGGGTTTAAAAATGGAACTCTGGGCAATTCGCCAAGGTTAAGAATGCAACATAAGGCAAGGGCTATATATCATGTCTAATGAAGACCCATTCGCGGAAACAGATGACGCTGAAAAAACGGTTATCAAACCCAATCCAGGTGGACGGCGAAGTGTCGCGGCTACCATTACAGCATCCGCTGCGCCACCACAGCCCGAGATCCGTGCCACCGCTGTGCCCACTTCGATAGAGCGGATTGGTGGACCTGCAGCTGAGCCTTCGATTGAACAGTGCATCTCCGGTATGAACCAGATCAATGCCATGGCGACAACATTATTTTCGTTGATTGGGCGCATCCGTAATCGTGCCCAACATATGGACGTTGATAAATTGCGCACCTCTGTTGTGAGCGAGGTACGTAGTTTTGAAAATAATTCATTGCGGGTCGGGATTGATGCTCAGAACGTCAAGATTGCCCGCTATGCGATTTGTGCGACGCTCGATGATGTTGTGCTGAATACGCCTTGGGGCGGCCAATCAATTTGGGCGCAAAAGTCTATGGTTGGCACTTTTCAAAAAGAAACAGTTGGCGGCGATCGGTTCTATGACCTTTTAGCGAGGCTAGAAAAAGACCCATATAAGAATATAGATTTGCTGGAATTTTTATACATGTGTTTGTCACTTGGGTTCGAAGGGCGCTTGAGAATTGAGCAAAATGGGAGCAATAAGCATCTCGAAATTCGTGGTGGCCTTGCGTCTATTATACGCAACCAGCGCGGACCTGTAGAACGTGACCTGTCTCCCCATTGGAAAGGCCTTTCGATCCCACACAAGGTTTTATCAATTTGGATGCCAGTTTGGATCACGTCTGGTGTCATTGCTATTTTACTTACGGGGACGTTTCTTTCATTCTCCTATCTTTTGAACCAAACTAATGAGCGGGTTATGGGCCAGATGTCTGCGCTGAATACTGATAAGAAAGTTGAGTTGTTCCGCCGTGCACCACCACCACCACCACCACCGGCACCAAGCATCGAGCAGATCACCCAAGTTGAGGGTTTTCTTGAGGCAGAGATCGCCGAAGGCTTAGTTGAGGTTTATCAAGACAACCAGACAATCACCGTACGAATCGCAGGGTCGGGCATGTTTGGGTCTGGTTCAGACGGTTTGAAAGAAGCGTTTGGTCTACCGCTTAGTCGTGTAGCTGCGGCCTTGAACGGCCAAAATGGCCCAATTATTATAGTAGGCCATTCTGACAATGTCCCGATCAGCTCATCTCGCTTCCCATCCAATATGCATTTGTCGATTGCACGCGCTGAATCTGTGATGCGAACCTTGGCAGACCAACTTCAAAACCCGGATCGTTTGCGGGCCGAAGGACGCGCTGACAAAGATCCAATCGGGCCAAATGATACTCGCAAGGGGCGTGCCAAAAACCGCCGCATTGAAATTGTTTTAGTAAGGGACAACGCAATATGACCAAGTCCATACTTCGTGTGTTGGGATCTGGCATCTCAATTACGATTTTTGTTACCATTGGCTTTTCCATACTGATATGGTTTCTGGGGCCCTTAATTGGCTTTGGAGATAACCACCCCTGGGATTCAAGCGTATCGCGTTTAATCACTATTGGTTTGATTTTTCTGTTTGGCCTAGCAGTTATTTTGATTATTGTTATCCGTATTTCGCGGCGTGACCAGAAAATGGCTGATGACATAGTTGAAAATGTTGAGGTTGATGATGATAGTGAATTGGTCAAGGCCGAGTTGGGGGAGCTGAAAGACAAACTGAAGTCGGCTATGACGATATTGCGTAAGTCCAAGTTTGGACGCAAGAGCTTATATGAATTGCCGTGGTATGTTTTGATTGGCCCACCAGGTTCAGGTAAAACAACAGCGATAGTTAATTCTGGTTTGCAATTTCCACTAGCAGATAGCATGGGAAAAACTGCTATTGGCGGCATTGGTGGTACCAGAAACTGCGATTGGTGGTTTACTGATAATGCTGTTTTGATTGATACTGCAGGTCGTTATACGACGCAAGATTCATCAGAATCTGAGGACAATGCAGGGTGGCTTGGGTTTCTTCAGATGCTGAAAAAAAACCGTAAACGGCAGCCTATTAACGGTGCAATTGTTACTATTTCATTGTCTGATTTATCGCTACAAGATGAAATAACGCAAAAAAGTCAGGCCGCTGCAATCCGGCGTCGTTTACTTGAGTTGCGCGAAAAACTAGGTGTCCGGTTTCCGGTCTATGTGTTGTTCACAAAATCTGATTTAATTGCTGGGTTTACAGAGTTTTTTGATAACTTAGGCAAAGAAGACCGTGGGCAGGTTTGGGGCTTTACGCTACCACAAACCAAAAATACCAAATCTGAAATGTTACCTATGGCTGTCTTTAATGATGAATTCAGCTTGCTTTTACAACGGTTGAACGCTCTATCTCTTGAGCGGATGCAGCAAGAGACCAATCATCAGCGGCGCAGTTTGATCTCAAATTTTCCGGCACAAGTTGCTAGCGTTCAGACGACTGCCGATATCTTTCTGCGAGAGGTTTTTCAGGATAATAGGTTCGAACAACAACAACTTTTGCGGGGAATCTATTTTACTTCCGGCACACAAGAAGGGACGCCAATTGATCGTCTAATGATGGGCATGGCGCGTACTTTTGGTATCGGTCGTCAAGCTATTGGGACAGGGCAGGGCGCGGGGCGCTCATTCTTCCTGACGCGACTATTGAGCAATGTGGTCTTCAGCGAGGCTGGATTGGTAAGCGCGGACGACAAGGTTGAGCGCCGTTACCGTTGGAGTAAACGCATTTCGATTATGGTCGCTTTAATTGGTGGCATTGGTTTAGGGGGACTTTGGGCGCGCAGTTTTGTGGCAAATGGAGATATTTTGGCTGCTGCGAGTATAAAGGTTGAGGATTACCGCAAGGCCGCTTCTCAGATTCCTGGGAGCCCGATTGCGGATAGTGATTTGCCTAGCGTAGTACCTGCCTTGAATGTGCTGCGGGATTTGCCTGCAAATTCAGTGCGGTCATATCAAAGGCCTGCGCATTCGCTGACCTACGGTCTGTATCAAGGCAAAGTACTGGGTAATCAGGCTGCACAAACATACATTTCTGCCTTGAATGAGCATCTGTTGCCACGGATGCTTTTGCGTCTTGAAGAGCAGATGCTGGCCAATATGGATAATCCAGAGTTTCTTTATGAGGCCCTGAAAGTATATCTAATGCTGGGCGATCAAGGGCCGATGGATAAGGAGCTTGTGCGTGAATGGATGAGCTTTGATTGGAGCATAGGCTTTGCCGGTGATACCCGCGCGGTATTGCGCAAAGATTTGGATGGTCATCTTGAAGTTTTGCTGTCTCGTTCGATTGATGATATTGCTCTGAACGGTCCTCTGATTGAGCAAATCCAAGGGCTTTTGTCTGAAATGCCATTAGCGGAGAGGGTGTACAACGGGATCATCAATTCACCGAGTGCGAAAGAGTTGGCCGAATGGCGTTTGACGGATATTGGTGGGCCTGCTGTGTCGCGGGTGATTGTTCGGTCTTCGGGCAAGCCTTTGGACGAAGGCGTTGCGGGTATTTTTACTTATGACGGGTTTAATACGGTCTTTTTGAATGAGGCTCTGGGCGTCGCAAAACGGGTGCAAGGCGAAAGTTGGGTCCTGGGGCCGCGCGGAATTAGTGAGCAAAGCGAAGTCGCGCTTTTAGCGCTAAGTCGGGATGTTTTGGACCTTTATTATAATGACTACATCGCGCATTATGATAAAGTTCTAGGAGATCTTGATATTATTCCGATGGAAAACTTGAGCCATGCTGTTGAGGTCACAAATGTTCTTTCTGGCCCCACGTCGCCTTTGGTGAATATTCTGAATGCGATTTCTGAAGAAACGAAACTGACTGTAGATCGTTCAACATTCAAAACTTCGATTTTAGAAAGTGGTGCAAAAGAAATCGGTATTGAAGAACTTAAATCTAGTTCCAGCGGACAGAACCAAATACGTCTTGAAGCGTTGCTAAATTCGACAAGCTCAACTGGTGGCCTGCCGCCAGATGAGCCTGGCGCTTATGTTGAAGGTCGTTTTGTCTGGTTACATGAACTTGTTACTCAATTTGATGGCCAACCATCGCCGCTGGATGAGTTGATTGGTAGCCTGATTATGGTTTATCAAGACTTAAATAAACTTAGCTTTTCCGGTATTGTACCTGCAGAGATAGGCGAAGCGTCTGCCACATTGCGCTTCTTGGACTTAGCAACACGTATGCCAGACCCAATTCAACGATGGGCGACGCAAATTGCGTCTGGATCTTCTGGAATTACTTCCGAAGGGACCCGTGAATCGATCAATGCGCGCTGGCAGGCCCAAGTCTTGCCGTTCTGCAAACAGGCTTTAAACGACCGTTACCCCTTTCAACGTAACGCTCAATCTGAGGTTGGTTTACAAGATTTTGCACGGCTCTTCAGCCCGAGTGGGCTAATTGATACGTTCTTTAATGAAAACCTTATTGATTATGTTGATAAGCGAGCGCGACCTTGGGCCTGGAAGGTTGCCAACGATACTGATTTAGGAATTTCTCTATCTGTTTTGCAGCAGATGCAGTATGCGGCAGAAATTCGTGACGCTTTCTTTACAGAGGGCTCGCAGCCAAGTGTAAAATTCCAGTTGATACCAGAAGCGTTAGACGAAAAGGCTAAAACAGTCACGCTTGAGATCGATGGACAGGTTATTGCGTTCAAACACAAACAGCCGTTGCGGCCTGTCGCTGTTGCATGGCCGGGGGATGTTGGTCAGGCGGCTGTCGTGTTCCAACCAACTTTAAGAAATACAGGTAATGAATTGCGTCGTGATGGTCCGTGGGCCTGGTTCCGGCTTTTGAATGCGGCTACAATCAGAGCTACAAATGTTTCTGACCGAACTCGGATAATCTTTAACGTTGGGGGGCGTTTGTCCATTTTTCAGATGCAATCCGGATCAGTTCTGAATCCTTTTACTTTGCCTGCATTATCAGCTTTCAACTGCCCGAGTTCGTTTTGAGGGAAGGCATTTTTAGTGCCTTTGGGAAACTGCCAGTTATGGCGGACTTCCTGAGGATCAACCTTTCGGCGCCCTTTGTGCAGGTCTGGGACCCTTGGCTGCAAACTGTGATGCGAGACGCGCACTCTAGTTTAGGTGATGGGTGGAACGCTTGCTACTTATCTGCCCCGATATGGCGATTTACTTTACCTGCGGGGCAAGCCGGTCCAAAACCTGTTTTAGGTGTCTTGATGCCTTCGGTCGATAGGGTGGGACGGCAATTCCCTCTGACCTTAGTTGTGGAGCACTCGGTGACAAGTACCGCACTGATCCATTTTGCGAATGACAGTATATTTACCCAGCTTGAAAATATTGCCCTAGCCGCTTTGGACGAGGAGACATCTATTGCTGCGCTGGCCCATTCTTTGAAAAACCTGCATTTAACTTTACCTGTCAACGCTAAAGTGTCAGGGCATGTTTACTCTGGTGTGACGGCTTTTGAAACTGTGCTGGCAGCAAATGTGTTTGATGAACGTTATGGCCAAAAAGCTGTTTGGACGGTAAAAGGTAAATCCGACCACAAAATGATTTTATGTGATACTCTACCTGGAAAAACTGATTTTATGGCAATGCTCGATATGACTGCATCACTTTGGTGCAAAACTTAAAAAGGACAGTGTGCATGAATAAAACTGACCTAATTCGGTTTTCAGCTACGACGCATGTGGGGCTCAAACGCAAGGTGAACGAAGATAGCTTGCTGGCTCTTGCTGACCAGAATTTATGGGTTGTAGCCGATGGCATGGGTGGCCATACTGGCGGCGATTTTGCATCACAAACTGTGGTTGAAAACGTTGCCGCAATAGACCTGAATCAAAGTCCAAGTGACTTGATGGTAAGCTTACGCAGCGCAATCATGAGTGCGCACACTACAATTCGTGCTGAGGCAAAAAGTCGAGCCGGCGTCATGATGGGGGCGACGGTTGTGACCCTTATAGTCGCTGATGGCCATTTTATAGCATTTTGGGCAGGTGACAGCAGGCTTTACAGGCTTGAGTCTGGGATGCTCAGCATGCTGACAAGCGATCATTCTATTGTTGCAGAACTTGTTCTGGCTGGGGAGCTAACTTGGGACGAGGCTGAAAGCCATCCCCAGTCCAACGCGATCACCCGTGCCGTTGGCGTTGGCGACATTTTGGAACTTGATAAAATAAGAGGTGAAATTACATCTGGCACCCGTTTCATGCTTTGTTCTGATGGGCTTACAAAATATGCTAATACTGCTACGCTTGAGAGAGTTTTGAGTTTAGAACCTATTGAGACAGTTGCTGACACACTTTTGAAAATAGCACTTGACGGTGGTGGGGCCGATAACATCTCAATCATTGTGATCGATGTGATTTAATTACCGCGTTATGTAACGCGTGTTTCATGTATAATTAATTATAAAAAGCTCTGATGAAAGAGAAATTCCTTTGCAGTTTAAACTTATGTGGGCACTCTGCGTTAGGGTCAGGAAGTGTTGAAAATTCGCAAAATAGGAAGTTCTCCACTTAATTTTCAAGGCTCTATGTTAGGTCACTTTCAATGAACTTTTTGTTGGGTAACAGTTCTCCTCAACTCATGGCCATAGCGTATGAGTGATTTGGTTGGTTGTCTTACCATTAAAAATAAAAAGGTTAATTTTTGAAAGTAGTTAACTTTTTAACCGAATTATATTGTGGCTGTAACGTTAGAGCGAACCTTCTTCTAGCCACTTTTCAACTTGATTGCGGCTTGCCTCGAAGTGCATGCTGTCTTCTCGGGCAAACCCAGCCCCCCAGTACCAGCCTTCATTACGAAAAAAATCAGCTAAAATAGTTAGGCCGAGTTGAGTTTTGCCATCGCCAAGTATGTCCAACTGACCGTCGATATTCAGATCGACTGAGAGTCCAAACGAGTGGGTGGAGGACCGCTGTTTGGTTCCTCGAATTTGGCGGACACACAGAGACCCTGCGGTATTTATTCGCTTATAAAGATCAGGGTCTGCCGCCTTTATTCTTGCAAACACACGCTTTAGTGACTCGACCGCAGGCTTGAGCATTCGCACACGGATGGGGCCAACAGATGCAAAGACAAGCTTTTCCTGCAATCTCGGGTTCGTCATCTCATCGCAATTGTCCGATAGTACTTTGCGGGGACGGCCAAGAACGCTTTCTAGATATGAGGGTGATGCTATACGCAAGTCGGTGTTTAGTTTACGCCTATTGGCTATCAAAACAACCTGAGCATATGAGTCGATGATTTGGTTTGGACCGTCGCGTGGGACCAGTGCTAATTCGCCTCCCTGGCTTAGGGAGGCAGTTTTTGCAATCAATACTTCTTGAGATTCGACTGCACTGATCCGCATCTGTAGCTGCTTCATCTGTTCGCTAAGTCTTTCAATTTGAGCGTCATATCTATCAATCTGGCTCCTTAGAAGTTCAATTTCGATTCGTGCGCTACTGTCAACTGCAGCTTCAGCTCCACCTATGATGAACTCTGATTTCTGTCCTGGTCGCAATTGCAGATAAACAAGGGTACCAAGACCGATCATCAGTATGGCCATCACGCTAATTATGGCTGTGATAATTCTCTTTTCCATAATAAATCGTTCCTACCAAGCGTTTTTGCCGTCTCATCTATGAGTTTTACAAACCCAAAGAGTTCATATATTTTATCCAATATATCATTGTTCACGGATGTATTCTATTATACGTGTGGAAAAAAGATAACATATGGAGTTTTCTAATGTTTAAGAAGTTGTTTTATGTTCCGGCAGCTGCTGCAATTATTTTATGCACACCTACTTTTGCTAAAGATTATAACGACATGTCTGCTGAAGAAATAGAAAATGCGTTTTCAAAGCAGCTAACCCGCGGTTTGGTGTTGGCGCCAAAGGCTGATGATGGGAGTAATGCAGATTATGTGCAGCTTGCAGCGGATGAGCGCGTAAGTATTGACATTAGTTTTGACTTTGACAGCTCAATTTTAAGAGATGATCAAAAGTTACGTCTTGGATCACTTTGTAAGATAATGAAAACACTAGAAAACGATCTATTCCGCGTAGTTGGGCACACAGATGCATCCGGTTCAACCGGTTACAATGAACGGCTTTCGCTTTTGCGCGCCCAAGAGGTAAAGCGCTTCCTGGTTAGTGATTGTGGAATATCAGAATCCCGCCTTGAGGCGGTCGGTGTTGGTGAGAGTTTTTTGCTTGACCAAGAGGATCCTGATAGCAGTGTGAATCGGCGCGTTGAATTCCAGGCTCTAAGTTAGCTTATGTGGATTAATTCTTATGCATTTAATTGTCCATGGTAAGATGTTGTGACAGCGCTAAGCAGATCTGATATTTTCAAAGCTGGCGACTTACTGAATAATACTTACCGAATTGAGAGCATTCTGGGCCGAGGTGGCACCTCGGAAGTCTACAAAGCGCGTTCGGAGATATCTGGACGTGTAATGGCTGTAAAGGCGTTGCGAGTTGAGTTTGCTAGCAATGACGATTTCCTTTCTCTCATGACCCGTGAAGAAAACATACGAGATGTGCGCCACGACGCCATAGTTCGTTATTTTGATACTCAGCGTATGGCCAATGGCGTGGTCTATTTGGTGATGGAGTATGTTGAGGGGCCAAGCCTCGACTTTAAGTTGAAAAATGGTGGGATGGCCGCAAGCGAGTTGATGTTTGTCGGACAGCGGATCACTGAAGGGTTAATCGCAGCACATAGTCGCAACATCGTTCACAGAGATCTATCGCCTGACAATATAATTCTCCGTGGCGATAGTCCGGCTGATGCTGTGATTATCGACTTTGGCATCGCAAAAGACTCGAACCCAGGTGCTGAGACAATCGTTGGTAATGAATTCGCTGGAAAATACGCTTATGCAGCCCCTGAACAGCTGGGGGGTAATACTGATGCGCGTTCCGATATTTATTCACTGGGTGCCCTGTTACTTTCGACATTTCGAGGTGAAAAGCCAGATATTGGTACCAATCCAATAGAAATTTTGAAAAACAAAGGTGAACCCTTAATAGTCCAGGGCGTGCCGGAGCCTTTACGCGGCTTAATCCTGAAGATGAGCCATCCTGATCCAACTCAGCGTTTTCAGTCTGCCCAGGAATTGCTTGCAGTATTCAAGGACCCTAATATTTTGGGGGCTCTTTCACAGGCAACACAACCAGTTACGGATGACGCCACTGTCATGGCATCGGCCATTATGGTCGCTAAGCCAACACCTAAGGACAGAGACACAAACTCAAGCCCACTACATCAAAAGACGATACCACCAGAATTAAAAGTAAAACGTAAACATAGCCCATTTGTTATAATTCTTTGTGTCGTACTTTTTAGTTTAATTGGGGTTGGAGCCTATATTAGTGGATCTCTAGACAAATTTTTTGGCCCAAAATATCCTCTTGCAGAGCCATTCTCTATAAATATACAGCGTGGAGAAGATGGATTTACACGTGCGATTGGGTTTGTACCGTCGCCTGAAGTTGAATTGGCACTATCTGACCTGATCGAAGATCTTCAGGGAAAAGTTGATCTCACTCTCGCCACAGGCTCAGTTGCAGATACGTGGGGCTCTGGAGTGGTTCAGATTGTCAGAGATACCGCATCACTACTGGACGAATTCGACATCTCGGTCTTCGACGAAACCGTTTCCATCACTGGTTTGGCAGGGAATAGTGAAAAAAAACTAGCGTTCGAGTATGCTTTTGATGACGGCTTTCCAACTGGTTTTTTCGGTAAGACTAAAATCAAGCTAGGTCCGCGTGTCCTGCCTGTGGCGCAACTTGAGGAGTTGTTAGACAACCATATAGATTGTGGCAGGCCTAAACTATTCAGCCCACCAGTTAGTGGGTACGGATTGCAGGATAGGATTATTGTGACTGGTCGCTTTGCAGAGACTGCGTCCCGAGATGCTCTTCAGGTAGCAATTTCTGATTTGGCTGGAGAACGGCCAGTTAGGGTAGAAGCTGATATTCTTAATTCACCTTTGTGTCTCATTGACGCGGCTTTTAATAAATCAAAATCAGGTGGCTTCGACGTGCGGCTTGGCTTTGGGAAGCGCCTTGGTGAAAATAGCACTGGAATTTACATAGTTGGCGATAATCCAGTTATTGATGTGGCTATGCCTGAACTGATCCAATCTGGTTACCTTTATGTTTCAGTTGTCGATGTAAAGGGTGTTGTTTTTCATATGTTGCCTAATCGTACACGCCGGGACAATGCTATTGAAACGCTTAAGTCGGAAGCTAAAGACGGTTTCGTGAGGGTAGCATACAGCATTTCTGAAGCTACTGAGAATGGGCGCTTGGCTTTCACTGTGGACGATTCAGTTCTAGGCAAATCTAGAGTTATCGTACTGTATTCTGATCAGCCATTGTTTGGAGAGTTGCGACCAACATCTGAATCGACTGAAAGCTATGTTGAAGCGTTAGAAGCAGTCAGCGTTAAGGGCGAATTGTCTGTTAGGTCCGTAGATACCGGATTGATTACAACCAAAAGGTAATCAATATGACATAATTGGTTTTCATGCACAAATTGCATTACCTGATAAGATGGTGTTTTAGCCTTATCCAAAAGACAGACACATTCAGATTTTGAACTAATTAATACAAAAAATACAAGTTAAAATATGAGGTTGGTAAATAGTCTACCTTCAGTATTAAATAACATTAGCAACGCTATATTACTGACATAATTGGGACCTTCCTGATCAAACTTTTCAAGTTCTTGCTATTCTTAGAAATAGTTCAAACTTTGGAGCTTTTTGAGGTGCCCCTAGATTTGTAGATGCTTTGCTTGGTAATTTTAGAACTAAGGAGAGACTGATATGATCAAGAGAATTAGGTTTATAGATGAGTTTAAACGGGATGCAGTTACCAAGGTTTTTGAGCGTGGCTATGCGGTCAGCGAGGTGGCTGAACGTCTGGGAATTAGCACCAAGTCGCTTTACACGTGGAAGGCGCAGTTTTCGAAGTCACCACAATCGAGATCAGAGGTTGTGGACCAGGCTGTGGAGATCAGGTGGTTGAAGAGTGAGCTGGGTCGGATGACTGGGCAACCCACAATCTTAAAAAAATGCAACCGCGTACTCCGTGCGAGAGTCTCAATGAGGCTCACCTGACAGAGTTTTCTGTGCGGTAGATGTGTCTCTTGCTGGATGTGCATTTCAGCGGTTTTTACGCATGGCTTAAGGAGCCGTTAAGCCAGAGTGCGCTTGAAGACGCGCGGCAAACTGATCTGCTGCAACAGGCATGAAAGAAAGTAGCAAGGTCTAAGGATACCGCAAATTGCATGACGATCTTCTTGATCAAGGCTAGACCTGCTCGGAGATCCGTGTCGCGCGGTTTGCCAGCTTAGCGGGCATCTCCGCACAGATAGGTTGCAAACGACCTTCCGGTTGATATGGAGGCAAAGCCTGCTATTGTCGCAACAACACATTAGATCGACAATTCAAGGTCGATGCGCCTGATCGAGTTTGGGTGACTGACATTACCTAATGTCTTCCAGTTATATCGTAAAACAAATTTTTCATACTCTACACATCTGTAACCGGTTATAATCTCAAATTAAATTAGCCAAGTCTAAATAGTGCCGTGGAACGTAAATTAACTGTCGCCTTGTAGACTACGACAAGTTGGCTAATTCGGCCGTTAAAGCTCGTGCAGCTGCAATTGATCTTCTCAGCTCGTTTAATTGGGTGCTAATATCGCCAGATGGCTCTAAAGCTATGAGCGTACTATTAACGCGCTCAACTATACCCGATGGTAAAACTCTGTTAGTCAGTGAAATATCTGATCTTTGGGTACGGATCAACCGTTGGAGGCTAGCGTATTCTGCCTTAAGAATCCGAAGGTCTTGACGAAGCTCTGCTTGCCGCACGCTCTCTGCAGTCTCTTGCTTTCCAAGGTTCTTACTTCGCTCCTCATAAGCACCAGAGTTGATGGCACTCAAGCCGTTGATAAAACCTCCCTGCGCGGAGTCAGTTGTTGTCTGACACGCACTGAGAACCAATAACCCGAAACATAAAATCATGTAGTTTTTCATAACGTGGCTGTTATCCTTATTATATAAAGTCAGCAAACCATGCGTAAGACCCTGGCGCTCGGCTAGATGCTGCACGAACATGGTCCACAAATTTTGAAGCATCTTTGAAAAGGTTTGGCTCTACCCCCCCACTTCGCGTTGCACCGTTGTCTTGCCAAAAAAGATTTTGATCTGTGTACAGGCGAAAGTGCTCAGACGAGCTATCCAAAAGTCTTTGATAGTAAGCGAGACTTGCGTCAAGTCTTTGCGCAACACGTTCCTGCTGTTCTTGAATGGCTGTCAGGTCTGCTTCAGCTTCTGGCAACAGCGCCTTTGCTTCAGGACTTGTTCGGGCAAGTTCACGAATCCGGTCAACATCTGAACCAGCAAGCTCAAAGTGCGTTCCAATGCTCGAATGGATCACTAAGTCAGTCCGAATTCGTTGTGCCGTCGTTGCAGCGAGGAACATAGCCAACTGGGCAGCATTGCGTAACAGCGCATCTTGGTCAGTGTTTTCGGATTTAGGCTGCGAGAGCCGCCAGGATTCAAAAGCCTCGGAGAGATCGTCCGCCACTAGATCGGTGCTGGTCACAAGTCCCCTTTCTTGGCTCGTGTAGCCAAGAAGTCCAAGCGCTGCTTGAACTGCCGCCAAATCCTGGTCCGATAGTTTGATCGATGCGGAGGCTGTTGACCTATCCATGGAGGATACAGATTCAATTTGTGCTTTGCGTTCTTCTGCAAATGTTTGGAACAATCCACCAGGGTAATCTTGAATATATTGCTCAAAGGCTTCCTGCGTGCCCAAAAAGGTTGCTTGGCGCCAAGCCATAATTTCGTCAGACTTTCCAGCATCTTCCTGGTGTGGCAGAAGATAGTGCTCGCCCAAAACAGATTCCTCTACCCATGGGATCTGCCTGCCATAAGTTTCTCGTACCACATTTTGGCGTACTCGCCCAAACATCAGGCGAATATCAAGGCCGGGCGTTTTCAGGTTTTTCAGCAGGCCCTCTGTAAATACAGAATTCTCACCGTCGCCATCATAGGCCACATTGCCAGGATCTGTTGCATAAGCTACCAAAAGCCCTGCGCCCCCCCTTACAGATGCCAGTCCGGTTTCGCCCACCCCAGCGTCACTGAGCGGGTTGTTTCGGCACGCATCAAGGACGATCATCCCTAGTTTCACATCACTCGCTAAAAGCTCTCTTCGAACCTCTGACAAAGAAATACTCGCCGTTTCCAACGCATCGAATGATAGGTCTCTGAGATCTCGACCAACAAGGTAATTTTCACCACGAACTTGAACGCCATGTCCCGCAAAAAAGACCATCGCCATGTCGGCATCTTGTGCGGCCTCCGCCATCCAAGATAAGCCAGCTAACATCTGTTTTCGATTTCCATCTATCACTTTATGAACCAAAAAATCTAAATCAGACAACGTTTTGTCAAGCGCAAAGACGTCGTTAAACGGATTTTTCAAAGACATCTCAGGGCGGTCATACTTACTATTGCCAATGAGCAAAGCTATGCGGCCTTCCGCACTGGCGCTCAAAACAGAAAATAAAACGGAAACAGCAATAATAAAAGTGCTTGTAAAAATTTTTAAACAAAAATTACACACTCGCTCTTGTCTGATCAGTACATTATTCAAGAGTTCATCCTCTATACTTTGGCTTGTATCTTAATCCTTGCAGATTTAACTGTCCATAGAGTAGGTAGACATACAAATTAAACGTAGCGCAGGGCCTTCGCCAATGCACAAAGCAAGGGATCAAAATGACGAACTTCAGCCGAAGAAATTTTTTTGGTGCGACGACTGCCTTCTGTTTCATTAGCAGTTGTGGTGAACAACAGGCATTTGAATGGAAAGTCGAGACGAAGGCAGAACGTGCCTTACGGGAAAGCCGTGAACGCCTGCAGAAAACAGTAGGCGAGGGCGGTTTAGTTGGCGCTGGAGGGGGTGTTATCATTGGTGCAGCGTTGGGCGGTTTTGGAGGTGCAGTTCGCGGTGCACAAATTGGGCGGCTAGGCGGTGCAGCTGCGGGTCTCTATGTAAAACAAATACAAAAGCAGTTTTCTGACAAAGACGCGCAGTCGAACAAAATAATCAGCGATTTACGTGCTACCAATGCGAATCTTGAACTGGCGCTACAAGCAATGAATGCTGTCGTCGATGAGCGCCGGCAGCGCGCAGCGCAGTCCTTAACAGACTCTACCCGCGATATCCGAAATCGCGATGAAGCGACAACCCTAGTAGAGGCGGCTCGGAGTCAACAGGAGTTTTTCACATCAACGCGTGGACTTGTCATTCAAAGAGGGCTGGACACCCAAACTAGCGGAATCGACAGTGAATTGGCCCGTCTACGTAATAGGGTTCAAAAACTACGGGCAGTCTCACAAGATTTAAGCAAAATTTAATATTTAAGACCTAAGGAACGAGAGATCAATCTAAATCCAAGTGAAACTGACGCATAATCACACTGCTGTTTGCTGAGATAGTCGCACAATGGGGCGAATTGGATGCTCTTTGCGCCAATGTCGGGATCGCCGGTCCAACTGCAGCGGTGGAAGACATCAAAATCGAAGACTGGCAGCGCTGCGTTTCTGTGAACCTTGAAGGCGCGTTTTTGGCGGCGAAATATGAGGGTCCAATATTGAAAGCCGCGCATGGGTCAATCGTGCTGACCTCCTCGACCGCGGGCCTTTATGGTTTTCCATATCGCGCGCCTTATGCGGCGGCCAAATGGGGCATCATTGGGCTGATGAAAACCCTTGCTATGGAATGGGGCCCAGAAGGTGTACGGGCCAATGCAATTTGTCCGGGCGCAGTGGAAGGCCATCGCATGCAGGGGGTGATGGAGCGTGAAGCAGCAGCCAAAGGCAGATTTACTTTTGGGATTACCCATTAAATACACCAGCCCTAAAGGGTGTCACATCAAAGATGTTCAGGGGGGGACTACCTGAGTATCGACGTCAAATGCTTTGCTAACTTTCACGATAAGATAAAGAATATCTTTCTATTTCTCGCTCAGTATCCACACTTCTTGTAGTCGCTATTCATACATTATCTCCCCATAGCTTGGGCTTTGGAACAGGAAATATATCCTCTTTAAGGGATTAACTCTTTGACTTGCCCTGGCGAGTTGATTGAGATCACCCCAGCATAGCTACACATCAATTTGCAGGAATCGTTGAGTGCTGGCATACTGCCGATCGTAACCGTTGGAGAGCCAGGCATCCAGGGGGCGGCCGTTGCGGGGATACAAGGCATTGGCGTTAGCACTCCCAGAGCCGCGGCCGTGGCAGCGGCAACCATCGGGTTGGCAGGCGATTTGCACATGCCGAAGGGAAGGACGTTGACCATCGGTTTGTGGTCCATGATCGTCGCCGCTGGCTTATTCGAAGTCATCACCTTGTTGGTCGGCACAACCGTCAGCGATGATGGCGCCAAGCCCATAGAACACTTCATCATTGCTCCCATGCACACTTGTTGACCCATGCTCTTCTCCTGATTTATGTTGTATTACTAAATTGATTGGATCTTGCCTAGTATCATACCACATGATGCACGTTAATTCCCTGTTGATCAACCAGAAAAGCTGTTGACAGGTTGGTCAATCTTCGTAGCAATACCTCCCAAAAAATACGGAAAAACAAAGGAATATCTTTCGGTTATAGCCTCAGTTATAACGACAGCATCTCCATATGTTTAGCGACATAATAAGTTTATTACTGATCAGTTATATTATCTTGATGGTTGATGTTCTCTCTAAAGTAGCTTCTGTTACCTTAAGATTATATGATTGATCAGTGATCCATACCTACCAGTCAGTAATCTCTCTGATAATGGCACTGTCAGAGTAAACTTGCTTGAAGCGGGCAGGGCTAATTTG
>CESI01150820.1_pt1 | contig 40577 bp, 34 predicted proteins | sample 356301 | NCBI WGS metagenome assembly CESI01 (sample SAMEA2621423, study PRJEB7988) | marine metagenome | biome: marine biome (ENVO:00000447); feature: deep chlorophyll maximum layer (ENVO:xxxxxxxx); material: "saline water (ENVO:00002010), including plankton (ENVO:xxxxxxxx)" | depth 40 m | reverse complement strand
CTAAGAGGTAACATACAAACGCGTTTGACCAAGTTAAAAAATGAAGATTGGGATGGAGCAATATTTGCGGAAGCTGCTTTAGTTAGACTAAAAACAGAAAACGAAAGTGTTAAAATATTAAATTGGATGATTCCTGCACCAGCTCAAGGGGCATTGATGATCGTGTGTAAATCTAAAGACAAAGCTTTAGTAAATACCTTAAAACAGTTCAATCATCCCGAAACTGCTTTATGTACCCAAATTGAAAGAGACTTTTTACGAACCCTCGAAGGGGGATGTACAGCTCCCATTGGAGCTTTAGCTACTGTTGAAGGAAACAATATTCAGTTTCAAGGAGGTGTTTTTTCATTGGATGGAAACCGTAAATTTATTATTGTCGAAACATTCGAAAAATCAACGAATAAAAAAGGGATGAAACTCGCCAATCAACTTCTAAAAGAGGGGGCGGCAGACTTGCTTCAAGAACTCAAATCTTCCTCATGAGCAGTACAACTCGAATCCTTTCAACAAAAGTGCTTTCACAAATTCAAAAAAATAGAATAGTTGAATTTGGATGCAACTATGTGGAACGAAATTTTATCGAAACAGGAGCAATTTCATTTAACTACACAGAAAATAAACATACCCTCTTATTTTCAAGTCAAAATGCGGTGAAATCGGTTTTTAAAAATCAGAATTACAAAATAATTTTAAGAGATAAAAAATGTTATTGTGTGGGTGAGAAGACCAAAAAGCTTTTATCTATAAATGGGCAAAAAGTAACTCATTTTGAAGAAAATGCTTCCAAATTAGCCAATTTTATTGTAAAAAAAGCCCAAAATGAGCGATTTTTGTTTTTTTGCGGAAAAGAAAGACGAGCCGATTTGGAAGACCAATTGGATACCCATAAAATTCATATTGAACCCCTTGAAGTGTATCAGACATTTTTGAAACCGAAAGCAGTTGGAAAATTTGATTATGTGCTATTTTACAGTCCAAGTGGAGTTCGTAGTTTCCTACAAAACAACAGTTTCAAACAAACGACCTCTATTTGCATAGGTACGACTACAGCTGAAGCCTTAAAAAATAATTCCAAAAGAATCATAATTGCCTCCTATCCAACAGTAGAGCATATGATTTTTGAATTAAAAAAACAGTTACAACATCATGATTAAAAATGATTTATTTCTCAAAGCCTTATCAGGAGAGACCGTTTCTAGACCTCCGGTTTGGATGATGCGTCAAGCAGGCAGGTATTTACCAGACTTCATGAAATTAAAAGCAAAGTATGATTTCTTTACACGCTGCCAAACCCCCGAACTCGCAACAGAAATAACGATAATGCCCATTCGTCAAATTGGTCCCGATGCAGCCATTTTATTCAGCGACATACTTGTTGTACTTCAAGCCATGAATATTGAAGTTGAAATGAAACTCAATGTTGGCCCTTGGATTCCAAATCCAATTCGAAATCGAGCAGCACTTGATCAAGTTGTTATTCCTCATGTAGAAGAAGCTTTGAGTTATGTTCTTGAGGCGGTAAAAATGACCAAACAAGAACTCAATAACGAAGTCCCTCTAATTGGTTTTGCAGGATCACCATGGACATTACTTTGTTATGCCGTTCAAGGGCAAGGATCCAAAACCTTTGATAAGGCAAAGGAATTTTGTTTTACTGAACCTGAAATGGCGCATGAATTACTTCAAAAAGTCACGGATACAACCATTGATTACTTGAGAGCCAAAGCAGCAAGCGGGGTCAATGCATTGCAGATATTTGATTCTTGGGGAGGTTTACTTTCTCCAGAGGATTACGCAGTGTTTTCGTGGCCATACATCCAACAAATTGTGACCGCAGTAAAGGACTTGTGCCCCGTAATTGTATTTGGGAAAGGATGCTGGTTTGCCCTTCAAGAAATGTCTCAGTCAGGCGCTAGCGCACTTGGGGTAGACTGGACTTGTTCTGCACGCAACGCACGCTATTTGTCGGGTGAAAATATCACTCTACAAGGAAACTACGACCCATCACAGTTATTATCTCCTATTCCAAAAATTAAAACTGATGTTACAAAAATGATAGATGCCTTTGGTAAAGATCGTTACATTGTAAATCTTGGTCATGGGATTTTGCCCAACATCCCTGTAAGTCATGCTCAGGCATTTGTTGATTCTGTTAAAGAATATGGAAATTAAATCGTTTTTTTATGAAAGAAATTTTCTATGATTACATTTGCAAACTTCAAGATAAGATTACCGATGTATTGGAATTATCCGATGGGAAAGTAACTTTTAAGGAGGATATCTGGAAAAGATCTGAAGGTGGCGGTGGAAGAACACGAGTGATCGAAAATGGAGCTGTTTTTGAAAAAGGAGGAGTAAATATCTCTAGGGTTCATGGAGACCTACCAAAGACAATGCAAACGACCCTTAATGTTAGTCAAAGTTCTTTTTATGCTTGTGGATTGAGCTTGGTTCTTCATCCAAAAAATCCATTGTTACCAACTGTTCATGCGAATTGGCGTTATTTTGAAATGTATGACCTCAAGGGAAATATCGTAGATCAATGGTTCGGAGGAGGATTAGATTTAACACCCTACTATTTGTTTGAAGAAGATGCTGTTCACTTTCATCAAGTTTGTAAAGACAGTTGCGATCGACATGATCCAAATTTTTATGAAGGCTACAAAGAAAAATGTGATGTGTATTTTTGGAATGCTCACAGAAATGAAGCTCGCGGTCTTGGAGGACTATTCTTTGATTATTTAAAACCAACACCACAAAAAACCCTAGATCAATGGTATTCTTTTGTAACAGATGTTGCTGATAATTTTCTTAACGCATACCTCCCAATTTTGAATCTAAGAAAAGACCTCCCCTTCACAGAGGATCAAAAAGAATGGCAAGAAATAAGAAGAGGCCGTTATGTAGAATTTAATTTAGTTCACGATGTGGGCACTCTATTTGGGTTAAAAACTAACGGTAGAATTGAGAGTATTTTGATGAGTTTACCACCTAAAGTTCAGTGGCGTTATGATTACACTCCCGAAAAAGATTCTCCAGAGTCCAAATTAATGGAGGTGCTCAAAAAGCCCAGAAAATGGGTCTAATCTACTAGGTTTTTACTATTTTAACCTTGAGAAATAAAACATCAAAACATGAATACATTATCGATTTTAATTGTTTTACCTCTTTTGGTAGTGTTTTCCTACATTTTTGATGCGATTGCACGAAAGACAAAATTCCCTTCAGTAATATTGTTGATGTTTACCGGAATAATTGTCCGGATCGGAACCAATTTATACGGTTTTACAGAGTTTAAATTTTTGGATCAACTGATTCCTGTTATAGGAACTGTTGGTTTAATTCTTATTGTACTAGAAGGAGCATTAGAATTAGACATCAAAAAAGAAAAGCTTCCAGTTATCTTAAAAGGATTCTTTGCTGCTGCTCTCATTTTGAATTTAAATATTATCGCTGTGGCATGGGTTCTACAAAACTTCCTTAATATGGAACATAAAACTGCTGTAATTTTTGCAATTCCCTTGGCAATAATTAGCAGCGCAGTGGCAATTCCATCAGCAGCGGGTTTATTGGATCATGAAAAAGAATTTGTGGTTTATGAATCTACTTTCTCTGACATTTTGGGAATCATGATTTTCAATTATGCAATCCGCCAATTTGAATCCAATCAGAGTTTAATTAGTCCTGAATCTATGATAGCACTGGGTTTACAAATCATTGGAGTTATTGTGGTATCACTATTCATAACTTACCTTCTTTTTCAGCTACTTCAAAAAATTGAGCATCATGTAAAATTCTTTTTGATCCTTGCCTTACTCGTTTTGGTCTATGCTTTTGGTAAATTCTTCCATCTGCCAGCCTTAGTTACTATTTTTATCTTTGGGCTGTTTTTAAGCAATGTTCAAGCTCTACTTCCTGGGTTTATGAAAAAATATTTAGATCTAAATCAAGCCGAAAAGGGACTTCACGAATTTCACATACTTACAGCAGAATCGACTTTTTTAGTTAAAACCTTCTTTTTTTTATTTTTTGGTTTTTCGATTAGCTTGACTCAATTTAATTCTCTTAATCCTTTTTTGATTGGGTTGTTGATTTTTATAATAATGTTGATAATCCGCTATATTTATTTTACGGTTTCTACATTTAAAATAATCCCCTCTGCTCTTGTTTACATATCCCCACGTGGTTTGATCAGCATACTATTGTTCATACAAGTCAAAGAAGTTGCGTTCATCGATCTTTCCAAAACAATAATTGATGAACGGGTTTTACTAGTTGTTATTTTGTTATCCATGATGATCATGGCCCTTGGAACCATGAAAAAGACAGAGGATAAAGATGAGACTGACCTTTTAGAAAATACAGAAGAAGCAAACACAAATTCTCTCGATGAATTCTTAGATGGAATTGCAAATGAAAAAGATGACCTTACCTAAATTACAACAATATGTATCCCATTAAAAGAAATAGACGTTTAAGAAGTTCAGAAGCTCTCAGATCTTTAGTTCGAGAACAAATAATTACACCCAGTGATTTTATCGTACCTCTTTTTATCGCAGAAGGAAAAGACATAAAAGAAAGAATTCCTTCCATGCCCGACTATTATCGAATGAGTTTGGATCATACCAAAAAGGAGGTCTTGGAACTTTGGAATATGGGATTAAAGTCTGTACTGTTGTTTGTAAAAGTTCCTGAGGAATTAAAAGATAATAAAGGAACAGAAGCTATCAATCCAAAAGGCTTGATGCAAAGAGCAATTTCGGCCATAAAAGAAGCTGCTCCAAAGATAATTATAATGACAGATGTTGCACTGGATCCTTATTCTTCTTTTGGTCATGACGGAATTGTTGAAAATAATAAGATACTAAATGACACAACTGTTGAAGTTCTTGCTCAAATGGCATTATCACATGCACAAGCAGGTGCAGACATTATTGCTCCCAGTGATATGATGGATGGAAGGATTTTAGCTATTCGAACTCTTCTTGAGCAAGAAAAATTTCATAATACTGGAATACTTAGCTACAGCGCCAAATATGCTTCTGGATTTTACGGTCCTTTCCGATCAGCTTTAGATTCTGCGCCTGGTTTTGGGGATAAAAAAACCTATCAAATGGATTTTCATAACCGTAAAGAAGCCCTGACAGAAACAGAATTAGATATTGAAGAAGGTGCGGATATCGTAATGGTAAAACCCGGTCTAGCATACTTGGATATTATTCGTGATTTGAGCAACCAAATTGAAATTCCAATTGCTGCCTATCAAGTTAGTGGTGAATACGCAATGCTAAAAGCCGCAAGTCAAAAAGGGTGGATTGATTACGACGCTGTTATGTACGAGCAACTCGTTTCATTTAAACGTGCTGGAGCATCACTCATTGCAACATACTGTTCTAAAGATGCAGTTCGTATTCTGGGGTAATTTGACTTTAAGACATCGCTAATAAATAATTATCCATATTTACGCTCAGGAGAAAACTTATCAATTGGCATAGATAATTTTTTATTGGAAACTACCTCTGTTACTAGTTTGCCAGTGGCTGGTCCTAAACTCCATCCCATCATGGAGTGCCCTGTGGCTAAAACCAAGTTCGAACAAGAAGAATGTCTTCCAATAAAGGGTAATCCGTCTGGAGACAAAGGTCTCAAACCGCACTTGGCTTGCTTTCGATCTTTCAAATCTATCTTTAACCCTGAATAATATTGAGTTGCAGCATGGGCAATTGCATTGACGCGATTTTCTCGGATATTGTGATTGATTTCTGCTATTTCCATTGTCCCCGCAAAGCGAGTAAATCCTTCCATTGGAGTGACTCCAACCTTAGACTCCATAAGTATGCAAGGCAATGTGATTCCAGTTGGAGCTTCTACATTGATTCGGTATCCTTTCCCTGCTTGAACAGAGAGTGCGATTTTTAGGGGCTTCAAAAGTTCTTCTGTCCAAGCGCCTGCCGCAAAAACTACTTCATCTGCTTCAAAATTTCCACGATCTGTAACAACAGTAGAAATACGATTCCCTTGGACTTGAAAATTTTTTACAGTGGTTTCGGTTTGAATCTTAACTCCATTTTTAAATGTGTTTTGCTTCAATTGATTCATGAAGACTTCGGGAGTTGAATGAGCATCGCAACGATAATGATAAGCCCCTGCAACATTCATTTGAACACCAGGTTGTAATTGATTTACCTCTTCTACTCCAAGCAAAGAAACATCCAAACCCAAATCTTGAGCAGCTTGCATCACCGAGTATTCGCTTTTTTCTGCTTTAGAAGTCTTAAAAGCCATTAATACTCCACGATCTTCTAGGTGGAAATCAAAATCAATAGACGCATGCATTTCATGATACAAGCCTTTACTCAATTCATTTATTTCCTTAATCGCAGCCAAAGATCGCTGAACATGTTTTTTGGAACATGAACGCATAAATTTCCATCCCCACGAAATAAGGTCGGCATCTAATCGAGGCTTGATGTAAAAAGGGCTTGAGGAATTTAACATCCATTTCAACCCTTTAGAAATCATTCCTGGAGCAGCAAGAGGGACAATATGACTGGGAGTTAAATATCCTGCATTTACAAATGAAGCTCCCTCGGTTATGGTTCCTTTGTCCAATAAAATTACTTCATGACCTTCTGCTCTTAAATAAAAAGCGGTGGACAAACCTACAATCCCTCCACCGATTACAATTACGCTCTTTTTCATACTAATTTAAATAACTTGAAATCCCTCTGCATAGGGATCATCCCAATCGATAATTATGGTATTGTACCCCGTAATTCTTGCACTTCCCTCGATACTGGGAAGAATTGCTTTTAGGTTTCCTATACTTGTTTCTTTTTCTACTTTTCCCCTGAACTTTGAGCCAATGAAGCTTTCATGAATAAAGGTTGAACCAACCTGTAGTTTTTCTTTTGCAAACCATTGTGCCATTCGGGCAGAGGTCCCTGTACCACATGGGGATCGGTCTATGGCCTTGTCTCCATAAAAAACCGCATTTCTGGCTGTTGAGCTTGAATCTAGAGTTTCTCCAGCCCACAAAACATGACTACATCCATAAATATTGGAATCTTCTGGATGAATAAAATCCTGCAATTCGTTTACCAAATCCCGTAAGGTTTTACTGTAACTAATTAAATTTATAGCTGTGTAATTCTCAACACCTTTAAAATTTTCTTGCGGATCAACGATGGCATAAAAATTGCCGCCGTAAGCAACATCCACTTTTAATTTTCCAAGATCAGGATGCTCGATCTCCAGATCAGTTGCATGTAAGAATGAGTCAATATTTGTAAACTTTACAGCTGTTACCTTTTCACCCTCTTGTTTGTAATCTGCAACAATCAGTCCTGCTGGTGTTTCAACACGAATTGTACCTCTTACTTTAGGAGAAATCAAATTCTCTTCGATCAAAATGGTTATGGCTCCAATTAATCCATGACCGCACATGGGCAAACAACCACTGGTTTCAATAAATAATATCGAAACGTCGTTTGAAACATTTATTGGGTCAAAGAAAAAGCTTCCACTCATCATATCGTGTCCCCTAGGTTCGAACATAAGGCCTTTACGAATCCAATCAAATTCCTTTAAAAAATGAAGCCTTTTTTCCATCATTGTATTCCCCCTCAACTTCAGAATGGGATCGGTAACTATCCGAACTGGATTACCTGCTGTATTGCCATCGATACAAGTAAAATGGGTGACTTTACTCATTTATTTTTTGATTTATGTAGGTGTCTATTTCTTGTTCCATAAGTGGGAGGGTAAGTGTTCCTTTTTGCAAAATAATATTATGAAATTCTCGAATATCAAAATCTTCTTTGAGGGCTTGCTCTGTTTTCTTTCTGAGTTCTGAAATCTTCAATTCCCCCACTTTGTAAGCCAATGCTTGTCCAGGCCAAGAAATGTAGCGATCAACTTCAGTGTTTATTTCATGAAATGAAAGCGCTGTATTTGCTGCCATAAAATCAATCGCTTGTTCTTTGGTCCATCCAAAAGCATGAATTCCAGTGTCAACAACCAAACGAGATGCTCGCCACATCGAATAAGTCAACTGACCAAAACGTTCATATGGAGTTGTGTAAATTCCCATTTCCCCTGCCAGGGATTCGGTATACAATCCCCAACCCTCACCATAGGCTGATAAATATAAGGACTTTCTAAATTCTGGTATGTCATCTCGGAGCTCTGAATTTAAAGCCATTTGTAAATGATGACCGGGAACGGCTTCGTGAGCTGTTAATGCAGGAAGAACGTAAAGAGGTCGACTTGGTAAATTGTATGTATTAACCCAATAGTATCCGGGATTTGTACTCTCTGGTTGTGTAGGAATGTAACGCCCACCGGTGTACTTGGGAGCAATTGCATCTGGCACTGCAGCGACTCCATAGGGAGTTCTGGGTAGCGTCTTAAAGAATTTTGGTAATTGTTCATCGAGTCGTTTTGAAATATCACGAGCACGCATCAAAAGTTCATCTGCAGTTTTAGCATAGAACTGTTGGTCTGTTCTTAAAAATGTGAAAAAATCTTCAAAACTTCCTTCAAAACCAACCTCACCAATTATCGATTCCATTGCTTCTTTTATTTTTTTTACCTCTCTCAATCCCAATTGATGAATCTCATTGGAAGTCATTTCTAAAGTGGTGTAGTAAGCAATTCGATTGTTGTAAAAAGAGGCTCCATTTGGTGTTTGATTTACGCCTATGGATTTACGTGTTTGCGGATAATACTCTGTTTCAAAAAAAATCTTAATTTTTTTAAATGAAGGAATAACCTTTTTTTGAACTGAATTTTGAGCAGCAGTTAAAATAGAATCCCTTTCCGTAACTGATAATTGCCCGGGTAATTCATTAAAGGGTGAAAAATAAAAATTATCAACAAAAGAATCTGTAATATGTCTGTTGTAACTAATCTCATAACCCTTAAAAATTACTAAGGGTTGAGACACTCCTTCTTCAATTCCTTTTCTCAGCAAATTTAAATTTTGATCGACATACAAGGGAATTGCTTCTAGCATTTCGAGATAATCGATAGCTTGTTTTTTTGTTGTTAGAGGTCGTACACTATAAAACAAATTATTGTGAAATCCTGCATCAGACAAAAGAGGGTTCAAATGAGTTTTAAATTCAAAATTTGCTAAATGATCGTTCAACAAGAATTTTAAAAGTTCAAAAGATACAAGATCATTTGCTGATAAATTTTCAATGGGAATTTTTTCTATCTTTTCGAGTAGTGATTTATGAAAATCATAATCTGCTTGATGACGTTCTTCGGAGTGATCACCAAGAGGGAAAGTGTCTGAGTCATAAGACTCATAGTTTTCGTATTGGTTTATGAGGTCTTGAAGTGATTTTGAATCGTCAAAAGGAGATGAACATCTTAAGGCAAAAACAAAAATCAGAACATATTTTAGAGCGATTTTCATACGACAGCTTTTGTGATTTTATTGTTCAAAGTGCGAGAAATTTGAAGTGGATTATCATCTTTCAATGCTTCGGGTAAAAAGTCAGCTGGGCAGTCTTGAAAACAAATGGGTCTCAACCACCGTTCAATGGATGAAGTTCCTACAGAAGTAAAACGAGTATCCGTTGATGCTGGAAATGGCCCCCCATGATTCATAGAAGCACAAACTGCAACACCAGTAGGTACTCCATCAAAAAGAATACGACCTACTTTTTGTTGTAAGTTTCCTATTAACATTTTGTTGTTTTCCAAGTCCATTTTACTTCCCAAAACTGTAGCGGTTAGCTGTCCTGGTAGTTTCTTTATCAATTGAGAAATTACTGCTGTACTAGCACTGTGTACAACCAAACTGAAAGGACCAAAAACTTCTTCTAAAAGTTCTGGTTTTTCCAAAACGCTTTCCGCGGAAATTAATCCTGCAACTGGACTATTATCTTCTAGTGATTTTCTATGAAGTAAAACTCCTTTACTTTCTAATTCTTGAATTTGCTTTTGATAATTGTCACTAATCTTTGGATGAACCATGTTGTTTGCTTCTCCAAAATTCTGTACCAATTGATCAACAAAAGAATCTGGCTCGGTTCCACATACTAAAATCAGACCGGGGTTGGTACAAAATTGTCCAGTCCCCAACTGAATAGAATTTGATATTTGAGCTGGTATTTCTGAATCAGATATTAAGCGCTCTGGTAAAATGAGTACGGGATTTACGCTCCCCATTTCAGCAAAAAAAGGAATGGGTTGTTTTCTTTTTTGAGCAATATCGTAAAGTGCTTTCCCAGCTTTGAAGCTGCCTGTAAAACCTACTCCTTTAACTTTGGGATGATCAACTAAAGTAGATCCTACTTCAATTTTTTCTCCATGCAAATGCGAAAAAATTCCTTGGGGTAAATTACACTTGTCAAGTGCGTGTATTATCGATCGAGCTACTAGCTCGCTAGTTCCTGCGTGGTAGGGATGCCCCTTGAGAATGACTGGGCAACCTGCTGCAAGTGCAGAAATTGTGTCTCCACCCGCTGTTGAGAATGCCAATGGAAAATTACTCGCTCCAAAAACAACTATGGAACCGATAGGATATGACATTTTTCTCAAATCAGGAGTCCCTTCAATCCCAACATCCATGATGGCGTTAATATAAGACCCCTCGTTCAATAAGTCTACAAAGCATTGAATTTGAGCCAATGTTCGTGAAAACTCTCCCTCAGCTCTTCCATTGGGGTAACCCGATTCCAGTTGATATTGTTTTAAAATCAACTCTTTGTCTTGTTCTAATTCAATTTTAATTTGAGCTAAAAAAGTAGCTCTTGTAGCTGCTGAAGTATTGGAGTATTTATCAAATACATGATCTGCAAGTTCACAAGCTTCTTTTGCAATTTCAATAGATGCATTTTCATAAATGTTTGAAAGCGCTGTTTTATCCTTTGCATTAAAAGTTTTGTAGGTAGTCGGTTTTAAACAATCTACTTCTTTTCCATTGACTAGATTTTTCCCTCTGATCATAAAAACATTTTATAATTTCCTAAATCTGGACGAGTAGCCAGCGAAACATCGATGATCTTCTGAACTCGAATCCGTTCACTCCCTTTGAGTTCAATCCGAGGTTTTCGAACATGGCCTGTCCCTATCCCCGTTGCAACTTCACATTGCTTGATGTTCTGAACCAATTGAGGAGATATATCCAACTCTAGAAGTGGTAAAAACCATCGGTAAATTGCCAACGCCTCATCAATTTTTTTTGCCTTGGTGTAAGCAAATACTGCAGTCGTTTCTTTGGGAAATGCATCCACCAAACCAGCTACCCACCCATTTGCACCCATCACTAAACTTTCCATTGCAAGTGTATCCACGCCGCAGAGAATTTTATATCTAGATCCAAAACGATTAATCATTCGTGTAACATTTGATATGTCTCGAGTAGACTCTTTTACAGCTTGAATATTACTGAATTGTTGCAGTTGATCAAACATATCCAAGGTGACTTCAATTTTGTAATCCACCGGGTTGTTGTAAATCATTATTGGAAGCTTAGTCGCTTGTGCAATTGATGCAAAATATTGAACAGTCTCACTGTCTGTTGCTTTGTAGCGCATTGGCGGTAATAACATTAAACCATCTGCTCCATTTGCCTCAGCAGCCTGTGCAACTGTAATTGCATCTTGAGTAGATTGTTCTGCGATGTTGATGATTATTGGGATTTGCCTTGAAATAATTTCTTGAGATTTTTTGAGTAATTGGAGTTTCTCGTCTGCTGAAAGCGTGCTTGCCTCACCGAGTGTTCCTCCTAAAATAATTCCATGAACACCTGCATCAATTTGCGCCTTGAGATTGATCTCAAAGGCTTTGAGGTTTAAATTTTCTGAAGCGTCAAATTGAGTAGTTATGGCGGGCATAACTCCTTCCCAGTTAAAATTTATCATTTCCATTTAATTTTATGATTCAAATATATGAAATCAAAATAGTTGTATTTTGTCTTAAAGAAACAATATTAAAATAAACATGGTAAGTATCCTATTTTCAATAAAACATTAGTAATTCAAATTGAAAATCTTTTTGAATATTTATTTAAGCAAAACTAAATGCCAGATTCTGTGGGTTTTAAAATTTTTGTTTATTTAACTTTATGATTCTCGAATCACTTTTAATAAGATCTCATGGAATTTGCAAAATTTAAAAGTTCGTTAGGCACCATCGAGATTATCGGAGATTTTGAGGGTGTTCAGTCCATTAAAGTTTTTCCTGATGAAATCTTTGAAATAACTACAATTCCAAGTTTGCTTGAGAAAAGTGTAAATGAAATAAAGGAGTAAATTGAAAAAAGTCAAACTCACTTTACATTTTTGATGAATCCAAAAGGAACCGAATTTCAACTTAGGGCATGGGACATCTTTAAGATAATTCCTTACGGGGAAAAAATATCATATCTTAAAGTTTCCGAAATTTACGGAAATACCAAGGCGGTAAGAGCTGTTGGGGCGGCTATTGGAAAAAACCCTATCTTAGTTGCAATCCCTTGTCATCGAGTTATTGGAAAAAATGGCTACTCCAAAAGAAGGGCTTTGGGGTTCAAAAAGAGTTTGATTTTTAGTAATCATCTCATTTTTAATTTACTAAATTTTGTGCTTATGAAAAAAGTATTGAAAATTATTTTTTTTGTTCTAGTTGTATTGTACGCAGTGCTTTACATTAGTTCATACAACTATGTAATTCCAGGATTAATAAAAATTTACGGGACAGGTCATACAACAGCTTTTTTGCATGACTATGAAGTTTTTGATAATCGTACTGTAGAGGCTTCCGATCAGCCCCAACAGTGGGATATTCATGAAAAATACAATGCTGTTGAGCCCACAGATCGATTGATAAAAGCACATGAAGAGTATAAAACTGTAGCGTATCTCATAATCAAAAATGATAGTATTTTCCATGAAAAGTATTATGACGGATATTCAGATACCTCTAAAAGTAATTCTTTTTCCATGGCCAAAAGCATGGTGACTGGTATGCTAGGGAAAGCAATTGAAGATGGAAAAATTAAAAGTATCGATCAAAAAGTAGGTGATTTTTTTGAAGAATTTAATGAAGGTAATGCAGCTGATTTGACTGTGGGAGACCTCGCAAGTATGGCTTCGGGTTTAGACTGGGTTGAAGAATATTACAATCCCTTGAACATCACAACCCAGTCCTATTTTACAGATGATCTGCAAAGTCTTCTGCGAAACAGAAAAATAACAGGAACACCAGGTCAAGAATATTCGTATCTGAGTGGAAACACACAGTTACTAGGTATGGTTATCCAAAAAGCGGTAGGATCAAATCTAAGTGATTATTTTTCGGAAAACTTTTGGAAGCCAATGGGTGCAAAAGGAAATGCACTTTGGCAAATTGACAGCAAAAAAAATGGAATGGAAAAAGGATTTTGTTGTTTTGCTTCAAATGCAAAAGACTTTGCAAGATTCGGCAAACTTTACAAGGATCATGGAAAATGGAATGGGGAAAAACTAATTGATTCCTCCTTTGTAGCTTTAAGTGTTCGCCCCCGATTTGAAAAAAGTCCTGAATATGGATACGGGTGGTGGCTTTCTGAAATTAATGAAAAATCTCTTTTTGCTATGCGGGGTCATCTGGGGCAGTACGTGATTGTAATTCCAGAAGACGATATGATTGTAGTTCGCTTGGGTCACCTTACTGGAAAATTGAATGAAACTGATTTCCCTGAGGTATTCCACCTATACATTGAAGAAGCCTACAAAATGCTTGAAAATGCTGCAAAAAGTTGATTTAACAAAGGTGTTGTTTTTAGACATTGAAACCGTTCCAGAGAAAGAAAATTTTGATCAACTTAGCAATTATCGAAAAGAACTTTGTCCTCAAAAATCTGCCTACCAAAGGAAAGAGGAAGAAACTCCAGAAACCTTCAACAGAAAAGCTGGAATATGGGCAGAATTTGGAAAAATAGTTTGTATTTCAGTTGGGTATTTTATAATTGAAAAAGATCTTCGAAACTTTAGAATTAAAACTTTTTTTGGAGAGGAAAAGCAATTGCCTCTTGATTTTAAAGCGTTGTTAGATATTCATTTTAGTCTTCGAAATCACGTTCTATGCTCTCATAACGGGAAAGAATTTGATTTTCCATTTATCGCAAGACGTATGATTATTCAAAGCATTGATTCGCTAAAAAGTTTAAATCTTTTTGGGAAAAAACCTTGGGAAATTCCTCATATTGACACCATGCATTTATGGTGTTTTGGTGACTTTAAACACTACACCTCCCTAAAACTTTTAGCAGAGGTTCTGGGAATTCCATCGCCAAAAGATGATATTGACGAAAGCGAAGTTGCTCATGTATTTTATGTAGATAAAAACATTGCTCGAATTCTGACTTATTGTGAAAAAGATATAGTAACAATTGCACTAGTTATTCTACAATTCAAAAATGAACCTTTACTAGAATCTGATGAAATCATATGGCTCAACTAAATTCAAAGAATATCATTGAAGTTAACGATTTATCGCTATCCATAGCTGGTAAAGCTATCCTGAAAAACATAAACTTCAACATTACACCCAATGAAATTGTAGCTATGGTTGGTGAATCGGGAAGTGGGAAATCTTTGACTGCGCTTTCCCTTTTGGGTTTACTGCCAATAGCTAAAACATCGATAGACTCGGGCAGTATTCGATTTGAAAAAACGGAGTTATTAAATTTTAGTGAAACCCAGTGGCAAAAAATTCGAGGAAATAAAATCAGTATGGTATTCCAAGAACCTCAATCTTCTTTGAACCCAACAATGCGATGTGGAAGCCAAGTCAATGAAATTATTCAGCAGCATTTCAAAAATTCTTTGTCAAAAGAAAAACGAAAAGAAAAAGTTCTTAAAGCCTTTGAGCGAGTTAAACTTCCCTCGCCGGAACGAATCTATGATGCTTATCCACATGAAATTAGTGGAGGTCAAAAACAACGCGTGATGATTGCTATGGCACTAATAAATAAGCCCAAATTACTTATTGCAGACGAGCCCACAACTGCTTTGGATGTTCTGGTACAAAAAGAAATAATCGATTTACTCAAAGAGATACAAAAACAAACTCAGATGAGTGTATTATTCATTTCACACGACTTATCCTTGGTTTCTCAATTAGCTGATAAAATTATTGTTCTTTATGAAGGAAGAGTAGTTGAATCTGGAACCCCTCAGGAAATCTTCAAACATCCTAAAGATCACTACACTCAAGCTTTGATTCATGCACGCCCCGCACCTAATCAACGTTTAAAGAAATTACCTACAATCGAAAACTATTCTAACCCTCTCATGAAAAAAGAATTTATTGATCCTAAAGAACGTAATGCACGTTTAGAAAAATTATACGCTCAGAAGCCCCTATTTTCAGTGCGGAACTTGAGTAAAACATACATGTCTAAATCTAGTCTTTTTGGAAAGACCAAAAGCTTTTTGGCTGTCAAGGATATTTCTTTTGATCTTTATCCTGGAGAAACCCTAGGATTGGTGGGAGCCTCTGGATGTGGAAAATCTACTCTAGGAAAAGCTTTAGTATTCTTAGACAAACCCACTAAAGGGAATATTGAATATGAGGGAACCTCTTTAAATAAATTGATTCCTCAAAAAATAAGATCATTACGAACCAACATTCAGTTTATTTTCCAAGATCCTTATGCGGCACTAAATCCCCAGAAAAAAATTGGGGATGCAATTCTTGAACCCATAATCGCTCATAAAATTCTTCAAAAACCCTTTCAAAAAGATCGGGTAATTGACCTTTTAAAAAAAGTAGGATTAGGGTCAACTTTTTATGACCGTTATCCACATGAACTCTCTGGAGGTCAACGCCAAAGAGCTGTTATTGCTCGAGCTCTGGCGGTTAATCCTAAAATATTAATTTGTGATGAGTCTGTTGCAGCATTAGATATTTCTGTACAAGCTCAAGTACTCAATCTTCTCAATGATTTAAAAGAAAAACTCCAATTATCCTATATTTTTATTTCACACGACCTTTCTGTTGTTCAATACATTTCTGACAAAATCATGGTCATGGATGAAGGAACAATAGTTGAATACAAAGAAGCTGATCAGCTTTGTCAAAACCCAGAGCACCTTTCAACTCAAAAACTTATAGAAGCCATTCCAAAAATAGCTTTTTAAATGCTTGACTAAGGCGAAGGATTGGGGAGTTGGTTTTGAACTGATTCGATCTCCTTTAAAATTTCTTTGGAAAGTGTAACGTTAATACTCCCAATATTTTCTTGTAGCTGTTCTAAATTGGTTGCTCCAATAATATTAGAGGTTACAAAAGGTTGAATGTTTACAAAAGCTAAAGACATTTGTGTAAGACTTAAATTGTGTTTTTGAGCTATTTGATAATACAGTTCCGTTGCTTCAATAGCTTGTTTTCCATTATATCGGGCTGCAAAGTTTGGAAACAAGGTAAAGCGTGCTTTTGGGGGGTTATTGCTGTTTCTGTATTTACCTGTCAAGCGACCGAAAGCCAGAGGAGAATAGGCCAACAAACCAACATTTTCTCGCAAACAAACCTCAGCAGTTCCAACCTCGAAATGTCGAGTAAGTAACGAATATGTGTTTTGTAGCGTAATCATTTTTGGTAAACCCTTACGAAACAGCTCCATGTATTTCATAATTGCCCATGGGTTTTCGTTAGATAACCCAATTTGCCTGATCTTACCAGCCTTTATTAATTCTTTGAGGTAGTGTAAAATTTCTTCAAAATTTTCTATCCATGGGTCATCAGAATCGTGAGAATAACCTCGCTTCCCAAAATAATTGGTATTGCGCTCTGGCCAATGCAATTGATATAAATCAATGTAATCGGTCTGTAAACGTTTTAAGGAATTTTCAACCGCTTCAACAAGATTTGATTTATTGAAGCTTACTTTATTCCGAATGTGTGCAGTGTATGGCCCAGGTCCAGCTGCCTTAGATGCCAAAATGACCTTGGATCTATTGCCTGTTTTTTTGAACCAATTTCCCATAACACGTTCTGTTTCTCCTTGTGTTTTGGCCTCTGCCGGAACTGGATACAGTTCTGCAGTGTCAAAAAAATTAACTCCATTATCGAGGGCTAAATCCATCTGATCAAATCCTTCTGCTTCTGTATTTTGATTTCCGATGGTCATGGTACCTAAACATATTTTACTGACTTTTATTTCGGTACCGGGTAATGTGGTGTATTTCATAAATTTAGTCTAGACCTTGAAGAAGTTTACCAATCTCATCTAATTTAGGCGCTAAGATCACTTCTATGCGTCTATTTTTTGATCGATTACTTGCCGAACTGTTTGGAACAAGTGGAGCATATTCTCCTTTCCCAGCTGCAGTAATGTTTTCGGGGATTACACCGGTATTCTTAAGCAATAATCCTACTATTGATGTTGCTCTTTTTACTGAAAGATCCCAATTTCCAGATAATTTTGAATCTCCAATATACGGCTCATCATCTGTGTGACCTTCTATCAATATTGCAATGTTTTTATTTTCTTCCAAAACCATAGCGAGTTGTCTAATTGCTTCCTTCCCCTCTGAACCAACTGCCCAACTTCCGGGCTTGAACAACATTTTATTTTCCATAGAAACATAAACCTTTCCATCTCGTTGTTCAACGGTCAATCCTTTTCCATCAAAACTCAAAAGCGCTTTAGTTAAAGAGGATTTTAAATTTGAAAGTAATGCTTCTTTATTTGCAATAACCTTTTCTAATTCGTCAACTCGAGCAATTCTTGAAGCAAGCTCACTTTTAAGAGAATCTAGTTCCGAACGTTCCCCCAATAGCTCCGACTCTTTCAATTGAATTTCATCCAACAATCCTCTGTTTTGTTCAATACTTTCTTGCAATTCTGCATTACTGTTTTTCTCTAAGGCAGTGTAAGAATTTTGAAGTGTTTCAAAATTCTTTTTTGAGCTATTTAACTCCATTTCAATTTTTTCAAATTGAGACATTAATTCTCCATAATGATAGCGCAAAGAGTCATAACGAACAATAAGCTGAATATTATCTTTTTCCAAGATAGAGTGATCTACTTTTAACTGAGCATAATTTCCTTCAATTTCGTTAAACATTTTTGAAGAAACGCAACTAACCAAACTAAAGGTGCAAAAGAAGAGAAATATTAATTTTTTCATATAATTCAAATTAATTTTTTTTAAAATCTAATTCAACCGCAACCGGACAATGATCAGAATGATAGGCTTCGGATAAAATGTAGGCTCTTGAAATTTTAGGGCTTAAGGGTTCGCTTACCATGGCATAATCCAAACGCCAACCTTTGTTATTGGCACGAGAATTCGCTCGATAACTCCACCAGCTGTATTGGTGTGGCTCTGAATTGAACTTACGAAAAGAATCAACGAATCCTTGATTCACAAAACGATCCATCCATGCACGTTCTTCCGGTAAAAAACCAGAAATATTTTTATTTCGAACAGGATCGTGAATATCAATAGCTTTGTGACATATGTTGAAATCTCCACAAACAACCAGATGAGGTATTTTTTTTTGAAGTATTGCAAAATAGTCTCGAATTTCGTCCATGAATTTAAACTTATATTCTAGCCTGTCTGTGTTGGTCCCAGACGGCAAATACATGCTTACAACAGAACAATTGTCAAAATCTGCTCGGATGACACGACCTTCAAAATCCATTTGCTTGATATCTGTTCCATATTCTATGTGATTGGGTTTTTGTTTACAAATTATTGAAACTCCACTGTATCCTTTTTTTTGGGCAGAAAACCAGTAGTGATGATATCCAAGTTTTTCGATAGCTTCTGTATCTACTTGCTCTTTTTGTGCCTTTGTTTCCTGAAGACATAAAACATCGGGTTGTAAAACCTTGAGCCAACCAATGAAGTCTTTTTTTAAAGCCGCTCGAATTCCATTAACATTGTAAGAAATGATTTTCATCATAGCTAAAGTAAGCAATCTCTGGCTTTTATAAAACGTGATATGAAAAGTGTTTTAAAAAAAAACTTATTAAAGGTTATTGAATTTTTTTTAACCAATTTTTAAAATCTAATTTTTTATTCAAAAAGCCTCCCAATGCCTCAATAGAAATACGTTCTTGTTTCATCGTGTCACGATCTCGAATAGTCACCGTTTGATCCTCAAGTGTTTGATGATCAACAGTAATACAATAGGGGGTTCCCAATGCGTCTTGACGTCTGTATCGTCTCCCCACAGCATCTTTTTCATCATAACTAACTTCATGATTCCATTTTAAATCATCCATCAACTTTTTTCCAAGCTCAGGAAGACCATCTTTCTTTACCAAGGGTAAAATTGCGATTTTAATAGGTGCTAATATTGAAGGTAATTTCAACACGGTTCTTGAGCTACCATCTTCTAGCATTTCTTCACGCAGTGCCCAGGAAAAAACAGCCAAAAACATACGATCTAATCCCACTGAAGTTTCAACCACATAGGGCACATAATTTTCGTTCTGCTCATGGTCAAAATACTGCAACTTTTTCCCCGAAAACTCTTCATGACTAACTAAATCAAAATCGGTTCGAGAATGAATCCCTTCCAGTTCTTTAAATCCAAAAGGAAATTTAAATTCAATATCTGCTGCTGCATCGGCATAGTGAGCTAATTTTTCGTGATCGTGAAAGCGATAATTTTCTTCTCCCATTCCTAGGGAAAGATGCCATTTAAGTCGAGTTTCTTTCCATTGGTTGTACCACTCTTTTTGAGTTCCAGGGGGGATGAAAAACTGCATTTCCATTTGTTCAAATTCTCGCATTCGAAAAATAAATTGACGTGCTACAATTTCGTTTCTAAATGCTTTTCCCGTTTGTGCAATTCCAAATGGGATTTTCAATCGACCTGTTTTCTGGACGTTTAAAAAGTTTACAAAAATCCCCTGTGCAGTTTCTGGACGTAAGTATAAATCCATTGCAGAGTCAGCTGAGGCTCCTAATTTAGTTCCGAACATAAGATTAAACTGCTTCACTTCGGTCCAGTTTCTGGATCCCGATTCTGGACAAGCAATTTCGAGTTCTTCGATCAGATTCTTGACATTGGTGAGGTCTTCTTTTTCTAAAGATTGACCCAAACGCTTCAAAATTTGATTTATTTTTTCTTGATACCCAACCACCCTGCGGTTTGTTTTGATGAATTCTTCTTGATCAAAGTCATCGCCAAAACGTTTTGCCGCTTTAGCAATTTCCTTATCCATTTTATTCTCAATTTTGGAACAATAGTCCTCCACCAAAACATCTGCTCGATATCGCTTTTTAGAGTCTTTATTATCAATCAAAGGATCATTAAAAGCGTCTACGTGACCCGAGGCCTTCCATGTAGTTGGATGCATAAAAATAGCTGTGTCTATCCCTACAATGTTATGATGTAGTTGGACCATTGATTTCCACCAATAATCTCGAATGTTTTTTTTGAGAGCAACTCCGTTTTGAGCATAGTCGTAAACAGCACTTAGGCCATCGTATATTTCACTTGATGGAAATACAAATCCGTATTGTTTTGCATGTGAAATTATTTTTTTGAAATCTGTCATGGTACAAAAATAATCCTTTTTCGTATTTTACCTTACTCAAATCTTATTTAACATGAAAAACTTCGCAAAAGAGCTTGGAAGCAATTTTATTAACCTGTTATTTCCAAAATTATGTTTGGGTTGTGTGAGTGTTTTAATTCTAAATGAAAAAAATATCTGTATACATTGTCAACTTAAACTTCCTTTCACTTATTTTCATTTACAGAAGACTAATCCCATAAAAAAGAAATTTAAAACCAGGTTGAATATCAGACAAGCAACCGCTTTTTGCTATTTTATAAAAATAGCATTTTAGAAAAGCTTTTTTATCAATTGAAATGCGGGGTTAAAAATAATTAGAAACTTAATTTTGCAATCCTTTTGGGTAAAGAAATAAAGTCCTCAATTAATTATCAAACTATTGATGCTATTATTCCTGTTCCACTTAATAAAAAAAGGTGACGAAGCCGTTCGTTGAAAGCCGTCTGTAATAACCGTAACTAATATTGCTCTAACATCCCAACTCCATTCGGGAGAAACTAATAATTCCTGATTGTACTCTGTGATTTGGCGAATATTCTTACCATTGAAATCCGCTATCTAAACGTTATCCGCACCACTTTCATCACTAATAAAAAAGTTGTTTTTACCATCTGACGGAAAACGTGGTTGGGATTTAAATGATTTATCCTTTAATTTGCACTAAAATAAGATTCATGCGGAAAAACTTCCTCTACATTATTGGAGTAATTTTAATCTTATCTATTTCCGGCTGCGCTAAAAGAGGTTCCCCTTCAGGTGGAGCCAAAGACAGTTTACCACCAGTTCTGATTCGAGCTGTTCCCTCATTGAATACCACCTTTTTTGATGAAGAAAAAATTACTTTATATTTTGATGAATACATCAAACTCAAAGACATCATCAGTCAATTTATTACCTCTCCACCATTAGAGCCAAATCAATACAAAATTTCACCTGAATCTACAGTAAGCAAAAAGATTGAAATCGAATTTTTAGATTCTTTAAAACCAAACATTACGTATACCCTCAACTTCGGCTCTGCAATTGAAGATTTTAATGAAGCTAATCCTTTGACTTTTTTCAGTTACACCTTTTCTACTGGTGCTGTAATTGACTCCCTGTATTTGGAGGGGACTGTAAAGGATGCTTATGAAATAGAAACCGATCCTAATATTTCTGTCCATTTGTACCCCATAGACTCTAGTTTTAGAGATTCTACAATTTTCAAGAATAAGCCTTTTTATGTTGCCAATACACTTGACAGCGTTTATTTCAAACTACAAAACATCAGTGAAGGGACTTATGAAATGATCGCCATTCAAGACGTGGGTAAAAATTATCTTTTTGATCAGAACATTGACAAAATCGGTTTTTTTGAAGACCCTGTAAAACTTCCTGGAGATACACTGCGTTTCCCTGTGCTTTTCAAAGAAATTCAAAATTTTAACTGGACACGGCCTCAGTTTGTAAACGATCATCATATTGTTTTTGGGTATTATGGTGACCCTTCAGCCAGGGAAATAAAGCTTGTAAGCGAAGTGCCAAAAGATTTTAAATACCTAATCACAAAACACACCGAAAAAGACAGCTTAGATTTTTGGTTCTCTGGGATCAAAAAAATTGATTCTTTGGTTTTTAAATTAAGTGGGAAAGACTCCATGATTCAAAAAATTGTGAAACCTGTGCGCCCAACACTTGATTCCTTGGAAATCAAATTTTCTCATTCAGGAGTTATTGACTTTTTGGATACACTATCCTTAAAGTCTTCGCTTCCAATAACTTCAATCAATAATGAATTTATTAAAATTCTGGATTTAGATTCTCTTTTAGTTCCTTTTAAATCTATCCTTAACAAAAATAAAAATGAAATTTTTTTAGATTTTGAAAAAACTCCAAATAATAGTTACTACATAAAAATATTACCAAATGCAGCGGTTGATTTTTGGGGGGATACAAATGATACCATTCAAAGTAAATTGACAACCAAAAAAATTGAAGATTATGGTGTGATCATCCTTTCTGTGGAAACAGATGGAGACTTTAATTATTTTATTGAACTACTGGATAAAAAAGGGGAGACTGTTCGAAAAAAAATGAAAAATGAAAACAACCGCTATAGCTTCAATCATCTGACTCCCGGGAATTATGGTTTTCGTTTGGTAAAAGACTTGAACAACAATCAAAAATGGGATACTGGAAATTATCTCAAAAAAATTCAGCCTGAAGATGTTTTTTACATGGACGGGGAAATTGTACTTAGAGCGAATTGGGATCAAAATGAAGTGTTTATTGTACAATAAAGGAGTCTCGATCGTTTAGAAAATTTAATTTAGACCGCGTGGCAACTTGTTGATCCTTATATAAGGTTGCATAAAATATTCCTTCTTTGTTAGCTGCACAAAAAACGGTTGCCCCAAGTGAGTCATAGACTGCAGATCCTCCTAGATAAGTATTTTGTTTAGCATCTTTTCCTATTCTATTTACTCCAATGGTATAACTCATGTTTTCTATAGCACGAGCCTGCAAAAGTGTTTCCCATGCATGGACTCTTGGGCTCGGCCAATTGGCTACATAGACCAATAGATCATAATCCATCGTATTTCTTGACCAAACTGGAAATCTTAAATCATAACATATTCGAAGACAAACCTTCCATCCTTTAAAGTGAAGTATACCCTCATTTTTACCGGTCTGATATGCTTGATTTTCTCCTGCCAAAGTAAACGTATGTCGCTTGTCATAAAAATATTTGCTTCCATCTGAATTAATCCAAACAAAGCGATTATAATAAGACCCTTCTTCTTCAATTACCAAACTTCCTGCAATTGCAGTATTAAGTTTTTTTGCCCACAATATCATCCATTGAATCGTATTTCCATTCATAGACTCGGCTACATTTTCTGGATTCATTGTAAAACCAGATGTAAACATTTCTGGAAGAAAAACTACATCTGTTTCTGACTGAAGCTGTTCCAGGTACTTGTCAAAACCTTTTAGATTATCCTGAGGGCTTTCCCAGGCCAAGTCCATTTGAATTAAGGCTACTATAATTTCGTCTTCCATTTGAACTATTTTAAATAAAAATACATAAAATAGAATTATTTTTATTGAACTATTCGAAAAGAACTTCTCCTTTTTCTTTTATCTTTAATGGTGCATAATTAATTAATTTGTTTTATGGAAAAAAAATATGTTGTCGCTTTTGATCAAGGAACCACAAGTACTCGAGCGATTCTATTTAATAAAAAAGGAGAAATCGTTTCAATTTCCCAAAAAGAATTAAGGCAATATTATCCGCAGTCGGGTTGGGTAGAACACGATGCGAATGCTATTTACAACGATCAACTTGAGGCCTTTGAAAACATATTGAAAGAAACAGGAATTGATCCTTCCGAGATTGCTTCCATTGGGATTACCAATCAAAGGGAAACTACTGTAGTATGGAATAAAAATTCAGGAGAACCTATTCATAAAGCCATTGTTTGGTTGGATAAAAGAACAATTCCAATTTGTGATAATCTTAAAGCCGAAGGATTGGAAACTTACGTTCATGAAAACACAGGATTGGTTATTGATTCTTATTTTTCTGGGACAAAATTGAAATGGATATTGGATGAAGTTCCTCAAGCAAGGGCTGAGGCAGAAGCTGGTAATTTACTTTTTGGAACCATTGATTCTTGGTTGGTTTACAAGCTTACAAAAGAGAAAAAACACCTTACGGATCATAGCAACGCGTCTCGAACCATGATCTACAACATAAAAAACTTGGCTTGGGATGATAAAATTCTGAAAGCAATGGATATCCCCAGATCCATGCTCCCTGAAGTTCAAGAATCCTCTTCTGATTTTGGAACATTAGATTACAACGGACTGTCCATTCCTATTTATGGAGTGGCAGGAGATCAACAAGCTGCTTTATTTGGACAAGGAGGACATCGCCCAGGAGTTGCAAAAAACACTTACGGAACGGGTTGTTTTATCTTGCTGAATTTGGGATCAAAGCATTTAGTTTCGAATAGAGGTTTACTCACAACCCTAGCTTGTAGCTTAGAAAATGAATCCCCAAATTATGCACTTGAAGGAAGTATTTTTATTGGAGGTGCTTCGATTCAATGGCTACGAGACCAATTAAACTTAATTCAGCAGGCCTCAGAAACCGAAGCAGTTTGCCAATCCATCCCTCCTCTAAAAGACTTGTATGTTGTTCCTGCTTTTGCAGGACTTGGTGCTCCCTATTGGGATGCAAATGCCAAAGGGTCTATTACGGGAATTACGTTAGATATTGGTAAAAATGAAATCATCAAGGCTACAGTAGAAGCTCTTGCTTATCAAACCAAAGATGTAATCAACGTAATGCTAGAAGACAGTGGTTCTTCAATGGTAACTCTAAAAGTTGATGGAGGAGCCTCTGCCAATAATTACCTTATGCAGTTTCAATCTGACATTCTCAATGTAGATGTAGATCGCCCAAAAATGCTTGAAGTTACTGCTCTTGGAGCTGCATTCTTAGCAGGAATCAAAGCCGGTTTTTGGACATCTGATGCTATCGAAAAAGTAAGGGAACGCGAAGCTCTTTTTACCCCAAAAATGGAAGAACATACACGAATCAAAAAATACAAGGGTTGGAAAGAGGCTGTTGAACGAACCAAGTCAAACTCGGTAATTTGATTGATGTTTAAATGTTTTTTAACTGCTTTCAGCATCTCTGCGTATCTAGTCGACCTCTACGAAGTTGGTGTCATAATCTTCTCGCAGTGTGCGCATCCAACGATCCCAAAATAAAAAATACAACCCATAATTTCCATTGAATTTTGAGTGGTGAGTATTATGAGAAACCGAAGTGTTAAGCCATCTTCCAATAAAGTTTTTATTGAACCTTTTGGGATATAATTCATACCCTAAATGTCCATAAACATTGTATAAAGTCATAAAAACTAGGAATACAAATAATACCGATAGGTGGTATGGAATTATATAAATGATCGGAAAAATAATTCCTGCTTCAACAATCCCTTCTAGGGGGTGAAATGCAAAAGCTGCCCATCTAGAAGGATTGGTCGATTTGTGGTGCACTTCGTGAAACAGTCTGTAAATTTTTGGATGATGCATTGCGCAATGTGTCCAGTAAAAATAAGTATCGTGCATCAAAATCATTAAAAGAACACTCAAAAACCAATAGCCCATCCCATGCGATTCTATGCTTTCATAACGAAGATCAAATTCACCTAACGGAGAACGAGTGACCAATAGGGCCACCAGCATAAAAATCAATAAACTCGACAAAGAATACCCTATTTCTCTGTAATAATCTTGATTTTTTGGAAACCGATTTTAAATTTTTTTTGGGCACTATTTTTTACAAAAAAACATAGAAAATGATCAAGAAAAATCCCGCAACCAGAAAATACCGGGCTAAACTTGTTGAAAGAACTCCAACAGCAAATTCAGTGATTTTGGGTTCCATAAATATTTTTTTACTTTTATTCAATCATGAGCTACTATCCTTTAGCTGATGCAGCCAAATATTCTCGATTCATACGAGCAATGTTTTCTAAAGAAATACCTTTAGGGCATTCTACTTCACAGGCACCTGTATTGGTGCAATTTCCAAAGCCTTCTTCATCCATTTGTTTTACCATGTTCAACACTCGATCGGCAGCTTCTACCTTTCCTTGAGGAAGTAGAGCATATTGCGAAACTTTGGCAGAAACGAACAGCATTGCAGAGGCATTTTTACAGCTGGCTACACAGGCACCACAACCAATACAGGTTGCAGCGTCAAAGGCGTTATCCGCATCGTGCTTGTTGATTGGAATAGCGTTAGCATCTTGAGTGTTTCCAGAGGTGTTGACACTTACAAAACCACCTGCGTGCTGAATACGATCAAATGCTGATCGGTCAACTGCTAAATCTTTTACTACAGGAAATGCGTTCGCTCTAAAGGGTTCAATTGTTATGGTTTCTCCATCTTTGAACTTTCGCATATGTAACTGACAAGTGGTGACTAAACGGTCGGGGCCATGGGCTTCTCCGTTGATGTACATGGAGCACATTCCACAAATTCCTTCTCGACAGTCGTGATCAAATGCAACTGGATCAATTCCTTTGTTTATTAATTGTTCATTGAGAACATCCATCATTTCCAGGAAGGACATGTCCGGTGAAACATTTTCAATCGGATAAGTTTCCATTTTACCTTGGGCAGTTGTATTGGCTTGTCGCCAAATTTTTAGATTCAAATTCATAGTTCTATTTGTATGAACGCGTTTTTACTTCAATTTCTTCGTAATTCAATTCTTCTTTGTGCAAAACTGCATCAGCAGGTTCTCCTTTGTATTCCCATGCAGAAACAAAGGTGAAGTTTTGATCATCTCGCATGGCTTCTCCCTCAGGAGTTTGGGATTCTTCGCGAAAATGACCTCCACAAGATTCTAAGCGCTCTAAAGCATCCTTGGCAAACAATTCTCCCAACTCAAGGAAGTCTGATACTCGTCCAGCTTTTGCTAGTTGCTCATTAAATTCAGAATCTGTTCCTGGAACATTTACATTTTTGTAAAAGTCTTCTCTAAGTGCTTTGATTTCTGCCATTGCTTCTTTCAACCCTTTAGCGTTTCTTGACATTCCACACTTGTCCCACATGATTTTACCTAACTTCTTGTGGTAATGATCCACCGAATTTTTGCCTTTGTTTGTTAAGAACAAATGAATTTTATCTTTTACTGTTTTTTCAGCAGCATCAAATTCTGGAGCGTCTGTTGATATTGGTCCTGTTCGAATGTCATTTGATAGATAATCCCCAATTGTGTAGGGTAAAACAAAATATCCATCGGCTAGTCCTTGCATCAAAGCAGATGCACCAAGCCTGTTTGCTCCATGATCTGAAAAGTTTGCTTCTCCGATGGCATAGCAACCGGGGATGGAAGTCATCAAATTGTAATCTACCCATACACCTCCCATGGTGTAATGTACCGCTGGATAGATCATCATGGGCATTTCATAAGGGTTTTGGTCTACGATTTTCTCATACATCTGGAATAGGTTTCCATATTTCGAACGAACCACTTCTTGTCCTAGTTTTTTAACTAATACAGTGTCGTCTTCATCCAAGCCTTTGACATGTGCTTGTTCTTTTCCGTAACGGGTAATTGCTGCTACAAAATCTAAATACACAGCTTCACCTGTTTTATTTACTCCAAAACCAGCATCACAACGTTCTTTTGCAGCACGTGATGCAACATCCCTTGGAACTAAATTTCCAAAAGCTGGATAACGGCGTTCTAGGTAGTAATCGCGATCTTCTTCTTTGAGATCTGTTGGTTTTAATTTTCCTTCACGAATGCCCTGAACGTCTTCCATGTTTTTGGGAACCCAAATGCGTCCATCATTTCTAAGAGACTCTGACATCAACGTTAGTTTGGACTGATGATCTCCGGAAACGGGAATACAAGTTGGGTGAATTTGTGTAAAACAAGGATTGGCAAAATGGGCTCCTTTTTGGTGGATTTTCCACCCTGCAGAAACATTACTTCCCATTGCATTTGTAGAAAGGAAAAATATATTTCCATATCCTCCCGAAGCAACAACTACTGCATGTGCTCCATGGCGTTCTATCTGGCCTGTTACGAGGTTTCTAGCAATAATTCCACGAGCTTTACCGTCTACCAAAACCAAATCCATCATTTCATGACGGTTATAAATCTTGATTTTTCCACGACCAATTTGGCGGTTCATGGCCGAGTAAGCTCCTAACAATAATTGTTGTCCTGTTTGACCTTTTGCATAAAAGGTTCTTGATACCAGAACTCCTCCGAAAGAACGATTATCCAACAAGCCTCCATAATCACGTGCAAAAGGAACTCCTTGAGCTACACACTGGTCGATAATATTTGTAGAAACCTCAGCCAAACGATGTACGTTAGCCTCTCGGGAACGGTAATCTCCTCCCTTGATTGTGTCATAAAACAAGCGATAGGTTGAATCCCCATCTCCTTGATAATTTTTTGCAGCATTGATTCCTCCTTGAGCTGCTATTGAATGAGCTCTTCTTGGTGAATCTTGAAAACAAAATGCTTTTACATTGTACCCTAATTCAGCTAAGGTAGCTGCTGCCGAGGCTCCAGCTAATCCTGTTCCTACAACAATAACATCTATGAGACGTTTATTTGCTGGGCTCACCAAATTGATATGACTCTTGTGATTGGTCCACTTATCTGATAAAGGACCCTTGGGTATTTTAGAATCTAAATTCGTCATAGTGTTATGCGTTTAAATGGTGAAAAAATGCTATGTAAATGAATCCTACAGGAATCAAAATAGAAAAAGCAATTGTAAATGATTTTAATCCTTTGGTGTATTTATTGTTCAGTCCAACTGACTGGAATGAGGAGCTAAACCCATGTAATAAATGCAGCATCAAAAACACAAATGAAACAGCATAAAACCCAACACGAAATGGACTTACAAATTTATGGACCATTTCTTCAAAGTATCGATTGGGGTCTTCTGGGAGAACCTCTATGTATTTGTAATTCATCTCAGGGAACCAAAAGTCATAAAAATGAAGTCCTAAAAACGAAAGCACTACTGCTCCTGACCAGATCATATTTCTGGACATCCATGAAGAATTTGCAAAGCCTTTATTTTCAGCATAATTCTGAGATCTAGAATTTCTATTTTGATATTCCAAAACAAATCCCATTGTGAAATGAAAGAGAACTCCAAAAATAAGTATAGGCTGAAGTAAAAATTGTACTGCGGGATTGTTTCCCATAAAATGAGAAACTTGATTGAATACTTCTTCGCTAAAAACTGAAATAAAGTTGATAGTGAAATGTTGTAATAGAAACACAATCAAAAATAATCCTGAAAGTGCCATCGCATATTTTCTTGCTAAAGATGACTTGATTAATCCGCTCATTAATTTTTATTTAGATTTACAAATTTAGTTAAAAGGATTTCGAAATAAAATATCTGCACCGTTTTTTTAAGTTGCAAACCCGTCTTCTTAAAATCAAGATAAACTGTTTTGCTTTTTTGAAAGAAGATAAGCAATTATTCCTCTAAACGTTCAACGAAAAATTAAAAAGAGAACCCAACGCTAACGCCGAAAACTTGTCGGGATTGCATTTTTGCAATTGCGTTATCATCATACACGAGTTGAATTTCTAGTTGGGTTGATAGATAGTTGTTTATTTTCATATCAATTGTCATTGTGTAGTCAAAATCAAAATTCTTAAACTCCTCCAGATAGTTAGAAATGAGATTAAATTTATTGCGCAGGATTACATTTGGAAGCAAGGGCCACTCTCCCTGAGTCGAAAATGATAAACCTACTTCCCATCGTGTTTGACGATTGGTTTTGACTCCAAAATAGGTTTCGCCTGGAGTTAGGTCTTTGGTGAATTGATCTGAAACGTAAATTAATCGACCCGTTAAGGGTTCAATTTGGAGACTAAAAAATTTTGATTTTTTGTAGGTAAATCCCAATCCAAAACGTGTATAAAGGGGAGATAAAAAATCTGTTATCTTAGTCCTTATTTCTTCACCCGAACTTCCTTCAGAAAAGTTATAACCAGCAATCCACTGAGACTTTAAGTTTATGGATGAAGAAAAACCCCAGGGATTTTCTCCTACACGAACCAACACAGAATTGATTTCAAAATGATCGACTGTTTTTTTATAGAAATCAGAAGACTCTGTTTTTGCAAAACCTAATGAAGCATCCAAGATTATTGTCCAATCCCATTGATTTTGCTTTCGGTATATCTTGTAATCAAGATTTACAATTCCATTGAAGCTATTGGTACCTCCACCAAGCCATTCCCGAAAATTTACTTGATTAGCCAAAACCCCTATTTTCCTTTCTTTTATCCAAAGACTATCTTTTGATTTCTCGTTTTGTGCAAAGACGGTATTTAAAAAGCCTAAAAACAATATTACCAGAAAAAAACCTTCAAATCTAAACGGCTTATTTAATATGTAGGTCTTTTTTGCTTTTGAGCGTTCCTTTGATAAATAAGACACTGTATGTGTTCCTTTCAAGATAGTGCTTCCCATTTTTAGCAGGCTTTGAGGGTGATTTTTTATTTCTTTTGTTAAAACGAGTAATCCCGTTTACATCTTTTTCAAGGGTGTAATTAATAAGATTAAATCCTTTATCTAGCATTCCTTTTCTTGAGAAAAGTATAAGCCCCTTTGAGTTTTGTATTTGCATTTCATAACTCCCTGATTTGACTGCATAGACTGTAAAAATCACTTCGGGTTCATAGATGTCTCTCCAAGTTGAATAACTACTTCCCCATCGCATGGAGTGTTTGATTTCTTTTGGATCCAACAAAACCAAACCTTCCTTTAAAAAGGTTTTATCGACTTGTTGAAATGCCGTCAAATCTGCCTTGTAAATGGATCGCCCATGAGTTCCAACCAAGAGGTGATTTGTCTGAGGTTGAATTACTAAGTCATGAACTGCTGCATTGGTTAATCCGCTTTCAAAAGGCATCCATTCTTTACCTTGATCAAAAGATACATGGACAGAATTGTCGGTTCCCAAATAGAGTATTTGGCTATTGATAGGATCTTCTCGAATAACATTTACAGGCCTATCTGGTAGGTTCGAGGTAATTTGATTCCACGTTTTTCCTTTGTCATCACTCTTGTAAACATAGGGTTTAAAATCATCGTTACGATAACCATTTAGGGAAAGATAAACACGATTTTTGTCGTGCTTGGATGCGATTACTCTGCTTACCCATAAGTTTTGTGGCAATTGATTTGAAATACGACTCCAACTTACACCACCGTCTTCGGATCGCGAAACAATTCCATCATCACTACCAGTATACAAAAAACCAAATTTAAATGGTGATTCTGCAATTGTGGTGAGAGTTCCAAAAGCAACATTTCCTTTCTTACCCCCCTGAGTCAAATCTTCGGAAATGGCTTCCCAATCATCTCCTTGATTCATTGATCTGTGAAGTTTGTTTCCCCCTAAATAGAGGATGTCCTGATTATGATGAGATAATAAAATTGGTGTTTGCCAATTGAAGCGATAGGGAGATTCTCCCAACTCGTGTTTGGGTTGAATGTAGGTTCTTTTTTCCTTTTCAAGATCTAAACGAAAGTAATTTCCAAATTGATATCCTGTATAAACAACATTACTGTTTCTTTTGTCAATTTGAATTTGCATCCCATCTCCTCCCATAATCGAAGTCCATGTATTATGCCCAGAAGCTTGCCAGCGCTCGTCATCACGTGAATTATGCGCTCCTTTCCAAACACCATTGTCTTGCAGTCCACCATACACATTGTAGGGTTTTTCATAATCAATATTAATTGCATAAAATTGTCCAACTGCTGTGGAATTATTTTTCATCCAATGTTCCCCATCATCATAGGTGATATTTACTCCACCGTCATTTCCGTTTATTAAATGACCGGGGTTATCTGGATTGATCCAGAGTGCGTGGTGGTCAGAATGAACATTTGGTTTTCCAATTGCTTTAAAATTTTCTCCTCCATCGTTTGAGGTTAATAAGGGTACTCCATAAATATAAATTTTATCGGAATCCTTGGGAGATACATTAATGTGTCCAAAATAATATCCGTAACTGTAGTAAAGGTCATCAATAAACCCCTTGTGGGTTTTGGTCCACGATGATCCTCCGTCTGTACTTTTAAAAACCTCAGCTCCGACTACTGGAGTATCAAACAACATTGTATTGGCATCATCTAAATAGGTTGCTAAATCTTTGGGGGTTACCAAACCATTTCGAACACTGTTTTTAAGGTTTACTGCACGATATTTTTCTTGAAAATTATTTTCTTTTAAAAAGAGGTCTAAAGCTTTATCTTCCAGAGCCAAAAATACCTCTTTAGTCATTTTCTTAAACTCATTTTTCGAAAGTCCTTTTGGCTTTTCTTTTGCTTCCTCGATACGTCTGAATTGAGAATCGTGAATGGCATAAATCGTATTTTTATCGTAAACCGTCAGTCCTATTCTACCAACACCTTCACCCGTTGGAAAACCACTAATTGCAGTTGAAATTAAACTCCATGTTTTTCCAGCATCCGTACTTTTATAAATTCCAGATGACTCCCCACTGCCTTTGAAGTTCCATGCTTTTCTGTCTTTTTCCCAAGCAGCAGCATATTGAACGTTAAAATCTCCTGGTACCATACTCATATCTATGATTCCTGAGATATCACTTATAAATAAAACTTGCTCCCAAGATTTTCCACCATCTTCGGTGCGGTAAACCCCTCGCTCCGTATTTGGGGTATACAAATGTCCTGTTACCCCAACAACTAACTCCTCTGGATTAGTTGGGTTAATTAAAATTTTTCCAATATGATGACTATCCTCTAATCCTTTTATCTCCCACGTTTTACCGTTATCGCTAGTTTTGAGCATTCCTATTCCTGCATAGGATGACCGGGAAGAATTATTTTCTCCTGTCCCTACCCATAGGGTTCGGGTTGGCCAGTGCATTGCGATTTCACCTATATTTTGTGTTGGTGCATTGTCGGTTATTGATTTGAAACTAATTCCATTATCTACGGTATGCCATATTCCTCCAGATGCATAGGCGGCATAAAACTCTTTAGGTTCATTTGGATTGACCTCCAGTGCTACTACCCTACCACTCATTACCTTTGGTCCAATATTTTCAAAAGGAATGTTTTGTACAATTGAGCTTTTACTGGACTTGGTCTGAGCACCTAAGACCATTAGGGTACAAAACATTATGGTGAAATGGAACGTTTTCATAATTTTTTATGGTTTTATTTTTGGTTGTTTAAAGTACAAAAAAATACGATTGAAGAAAAAGAAATAACTAAAAGTGATTGATGGACAAATTCATATATTTACTTTAAATAAAATAGGGATTATGCGATATCAACCTTTACCATCTTCTTTTTATGTTCATAGTCGTAATGCATTCATGAATTCTATGAAACCCAAAAGCATTGCTGTTTTTAACTCGAATGATATCTATCCTGTGAGTGCTGATTCTGTTTTGCCATTTGAACAGCACCGTGATCTTTTTTATTTAACAGGAGTTGATCAAGAAGAAACCGTTTTACTTCTTTTTCCAGACGCACAAGATCCTGTAATGAGAGAAATTCTTTTTGTTCGTGAAACCAATGATCATATTGCTGTATGGGAAGGGTCAAAACTAACTAAAAGTCAGGCAACAGAGCGTTCTGGAATTCAAACCGTCTTTTGGATTCAAGAATTTCATAGCGTTTTAAATCAGCTGAGTGCCTTCAATGATACTTTTTATTTTAACACAAACGAACATTACCGACAAGCCGTTGAAAATGAGACTAAAGAGGATCGTTTTATTAAAAAGTGCAAAGATCGATACCCCGCTCATGGAGTAGCCAAAAGTAATCCTATTTTACAAAAGTTAAGATCCATAAAAGCAGCGGAGGAAATTGATCAAATGCAGAAAGCATGTGATATTACAGAAAAAGGGTTCCGGCGTTTATTGAAATTTGTAAAACCGGGGGTATGGGAATATGAAATTGAAGCTGAACTCATACATGAATTTATTCGGAATCGTTCCAAGGGTTTTGCTTACACTCCCATAATTGCAACGGGTAACAATGCCAATGTACTTCATTATACCGAAAATAAAGCTCAGTGTAAAGCTGGGGAACTTATTCTTTTGGATGTAGCTGCAGAGTATGGAAATTACTCGAGTGACTTAACTCGAACAATTCCTGTTTCTGGTGTTTTTACCGACAGGCAAAAAGCAATCTACAATGCTGTTCTTCGAGTAAAGAATGAAGCAACCAAGCTTTTGATTCCAGGAACAAAATGGAAAGATTATCATGAAGAGGTTGGAAAATTGATGACTTCAGAACTAATGGACTTAGGTCTTCTTGACAAGGCTGATATTCAAAATGAAGATTCTGATCATCCTGCTTACAAAAAGTACTTTATGCACGGTACCTCGCATCATATTGGCCTGGATACCCACGACTATGGATTGCTTCATTTACCCATGGAAACCAATATGGTCTTTACCGTTGAGCCTGGAATTTACATTCCCAAAGAAGGTATCGGAATTAGACTTGAAGATGATGTTGTCGTTCAGGCTCAAGGAGTTCCAATCAATTTAATGGGGAATATTCCTATTGAAACAGAAGAGATTGAGGATTTAATGAGAAAGTAATTTTAGTGACAACCACAATCTGTTCCACAGTCTTTATCCTTTTTTGGAGCAAGAAATTTTTTGTACAAAAAACGAATTGAAAAAATTCCAGATGCAGCTACCAATAAAATTTGAACGATTTCCATTAAACCAAAATTTGATAAACAATCAGAGCTGAAAGATAAGCAATTAGAGTCATGCTCAAAAGTTGAATCATGGGCCATTTCCAACCGTTGGTTTCTTTTTTGACAATTGCAAGGGTGCTCATGCATTGCAATGCAAAGGCATAAAATAACATCAAAGAAATCCCCGTGGGCAGATCAAACAATAAAGATCCATCTGATTTGCGCTCTGCTTTCATTCGGTTCTTGATAGTTTCTTCCTGATCATTTCCTACACTGTAAATGGTAGCTAAGGTTCCTACAAAAACTTCCCGTGCTGCAAATGAACTGATCAGTGCTATCCCTATTTTCCAATCAAATCCCAAAGGAGCAATTGCAGGTTCAATGGTTTTTCCTAAAATTCCTATGAAAGAATGTTCAAGTTTGTGAGAAGCTATTTCATTTTCCAGCTGCTCAGCAGTAAAAGATTTAACTTTTGATCTACTCATTATTATTTCTTCTGCTTGATTAAATTCTTTCCCTGGTCCAAAGGAGGCCATCAACCACAATAAAATCGAAATTGCAAGAATTATTCGTCCTGCCTCAACAACAAAGGATTTAGTTTTTTCAAAAACCGTAATCAATATATTTTTTAGAAGCGGGAGTTTGTAGTTGGGCATTTCTATTACAAAATAGGTTTTGGATTGAATCTTCAACATTTTATTCAATATTCCAGCCGACAATAGAGCCATTGCAAAACCCAATAAATAGAGACCCATTAAAGTTAAACCTTGATATCCCATCCCCAAGAATTTCCCTTCAGGAATTACTAGAGAAATTAAAATCAAATAAACCGGTAAGCGGGCTGAACAGGTTGTAAAAGGGGTTACCAAAATAGTTATGAGACGTTCTTTCCAGTTTTCAATATTTCGTGTTGCCATTACTGCTGGAATTGCGCATGCGGTTCCCGAAATCAGTGGAATAACACTCTTTCCACTAAGTCCGTACTTTCGAAGACCTCGATCCATCAGAAAAACTACACGACTCATGTATCCCGTTTCTTCTAAAACAGCAATAAAAAGAAAAAGAAAGGCGATCTGTGGAATAAAAATTACTATTCCTCCCAATCCAGAAATAATTCCCTCTGCTAATAAATTGGTGAAAAGTCCTGGTGGTAAATTTATTTTGGTGTACTCGCTTAATTTTGTGAATCTCTCATCAATAAAATCCATCGGAATACTACTCCATCCAAAAATTACTTGGAAGATGGTTAGTAAAATCAGAAAGAAAATGATGTATCCCCAGAGACGATGAATCAAGATTCGATCTAATTTAGAACGGTAATCTGTTGCTTTGGATTGGTCTACAGAATAGGTTTCTTTTAGGGATTGATTAATGTATTGATAGCGCTTTATGGTCTCTTTTTGCTGCAATCGTTTCAAATGAGAAATGGGCTGGGTTTTGTATTCTGTTGCATCTTGCACTTTTTTTCGTTCAATTTTTGCAAAATTTACGTCTTGCGAGATGACCAGCCATAATTTATAAAGTGATTGATCTGGAAACACTTTTTGAAGATTTCCAAAATAGGCTTCATCGATTTTTGTTATATCCAAACAGCCTACTTTAGACAAGGATCTGAAGTCCAATAAGCATGTCTTTAAAAACTCAATTCCTTTATTTTCTCTTGTGCTGGTTAAAGCTATTTTGGTTTTCAGTTTTTGTTCCAACTTATTAACATTAAGAGAAATCCCCTTATCCACCATTCGGTCGGACATATTAATCACCAAGAGTGTGGGTATTTTGAGATCTTTTATTTGTGTAAATAAAAGGAGATTTCGCTTTAGATTTTCGATGTCAGAAATTACAACGGCTACATCGGGATAATCTTTATCGTTTCTGTTGAGTAATAATTCTATGACTACACTCTCATCCATTGAAGAAGCGTTGAGACTGTAGGTCCCAGGTAAGTCAATGATGTGTGCTTTTGTAGTTTGATTGAGTCTACAACTTCCTTGTTTCTTCTCTACCGTAATACCTGGATAATTCCCTACTTTTTGATTTAGGCCTGTTAAAGCGTTAAATACGGAGGTTTTCCCAGTATTCGGATTTCCAATTAACGCAACATTAATGGTTTTACTCATCTAGATCAATTCTATCTTAATGTTTTTGGCTATTTCTGTTCGAATAGCTAGGTGACAGCCATCAATTACAAGATACATTGGATCTTTTAGAGGTGCTAGTTGCTCTAAATACACTTCATTTCCTGGTAAACATCCCATTTCGATCAATTTGAGCGGCAAAAGATCAGTATCTATTGCTACTATTTTACCAAGTTGATTTTTTTCTATAAGATCTAAAGTGATCATTATTTAGAATGATTTTAAAGAAGCAAAAGTAACTAAAAAAGAAAGGGAAGCCAAAAAGAGAGGGGTTTAATTTAAAGGAGTTGGGTACTCCTTTTTTAAGACTTGTAAATCTTTCCAAAGGGTTTTCATTTCCTCCTCGTTGGTGCCATCATAGTACCCTCGAATCCTTCGGTCCGGATCTACCAAAACAAAGTTTTCGGTATGAATCATATCAAAAGATCCGCCATCTCCGTCATTCTTTACCACAAAATAGGACTTACGAGCTAAGGCATAGATCTCTTTTTTGTCTCCTGTGAGTAAATTCCAATGGGCATCCAACACACCATTTTTTTGGGCGTATTTTTTTAATTGAGCTACCGAATCAATCTCGGGAGTCACACTAAAAGAAAGTAATTTTACTTGTGACTGATTTTTTATTTTTTTTTGAAGGGCTCCCATGTTATTTGTCATTATAGGACAAATCGAAGGGCAGGTTGTAAAGAAAAAGTCTACCACTACTATTTTTTGGTCATACTCCTTTTGTGTAATTGTCTCTCCATTTTGATTGGTTAAACTAAAATTAGAAACACGATGTCCTCTTTTGATGTGCTGAAGGGTGCTATCAACCAATTCGAAACTTACTGCTGCTGGTTGATAAATTGGCAAAACACGATTTGGTTTTAACGCATCATAAAATAAGATCAATATCCCTAGTGATATTAGACCAAATAAGATCAAAAAGGTTTTGTATGTCTTTAAAAAAATCTTTACTGCTTTCAAATTGAGGTAAAGATACTGTGTTTTTTTATGTTAAAAGAAATTAAAATAAGGCTAAAAGGGAGGTTAGGACAAGGAAATTAGTATTTTTGATCTTTAATTTTAAAATTAATCATGAGCCCAATTATTGTTAAAGGAATTCAGTTACTACTTAGCTTATCACTTTTAGTTGTCCTCCATGAATTAGGACATTTTATCCCTGCAAAATTATTTAAAACACGAGTGGAAAAATTCTACTTATTTTTTGATGTCAAATTTGCCTTGTTTAAAAAGAAATTTGGTGGAACAGAATATGGAATAGGTTGGCTACCTCTTGGGGGTTATGTCAAAATTTCTGGAATGATCGATGAAAGTATGGACACTGAGCAAATGAAATTACCTCCAGAGCCATGGGAATTTCGATCAAAACCGGCTTGGCAGCGTCTGATTATTATGTTAGGAGGAGTTGTTGTAAACCTCATTCTTGGTTTTATGATTTACATGATGATCCTTTTTGTTTGGGGGAAAGATACCCTAACTACAGAAGCTGTTCCTAATGGAATGGAAGTTTCTGAATTGGCTAAAAATGTTGGGTTTCTCAATGGAGACAAAATTTTGAGTGTTGATGGTAGAGTTTTGGATAATGTCTTGATGATAAACAAAGACTTGTTTTTAAGATCCGTTCAAGAAGTTGATGTTCTACGTGCCAAGGGCACCAAAAATACCCTTCAAATTCCTGAAGATTTTGGCAGTCAAATGTTTGAATCTGGAGACCTTAGGCCTTTTAGTCTTGTTAGTCCGTCTTCTATTGAAGTTCAGCCTGATAGCCCAGCAGAGGCATCTGGTTTGATGACGGGCGATGTTATTATCAATGCTAATGGTGTTGATATTAACAGTTATTCTTTTTTGGTTCAAGAACTTAAAACTAAAAAGTATGATACCCTTCAATTGAAGGTGAAAAGAGATAATGGTCAAATTTTAGCCAAAACAGTTTACCCGCGAGAAAATGGAACCATTGGCATTGGATTTTTCAACAATATTGAGTATACTCATGTAGATTTAAGTTTAGAAGAAAGTATCATTCAAGGCTTTTCATACGGATATTGGACGCTGCATGATTATGCTGCACAATTCAAATATGTGTTTACCAAAAAAGGGGCTACGCAAGTAGGAGGCTTCGCAGCAATAGGTAATCTATTCCCACCAAAATGGGACTGGAGAGGCTTTTGGAGCAGCACTGCCCTTATTTCAATTATTTTAGCATTCATGAATATTTTACCCATTCCTGCTTTAGACGGAGGTCACGTTATGTTTTTGGTTTATGAGATGGTTAGTGGAAGAAAACCAAACGACAAATTTATGGAATATGCTCAAATTTTTGGATTCTTCTTATTGTTAGCAATTCTAATATTTGCAAATGGAAACGATCTTTACCGTGGAATCTTTGGATAATCGCGTCATTGACGAGTCATTTGATTGGTTTTCTGTAAAAAGCAACCTGAAAGCCAAACTTCTTTTTATATTTGACTCTACATTTTAAAATTCAAACCAATGAAAAAGTTTTATTCCCTTTTAATTGTAAGCCTTTTTGCAGTTCAATTTGCACAAACTTCAGCACAAGAAACTAAAGTAACTATCGAAGATTTTATTACTGAACACGATGGATTTGAAGTAAATGCAGATGGTGAAATTAAACCCATCAACAACCGTGATATCAATAAAAAAATAAGATTCTTTGTAGAAGAAAAATACCTTAACGTTGAGTTTACGCGAAACATCATCTGGGATTCTTACGAAACCTTTTTGAGCCCATACGACATTTACCATTCTCACAAGTTTATTGTACAGGTTAAAGTAAATGGAGTTGACCGCCTAAAATATCTTGAAATTTCTTACAATCCAAAAACTCTTAAAGTCAGCAGCGATTTTGAATGGAACGGGGAAGAAGCTGAGTTTATTAAGAATGAAGTAGAAAAAGAAGTAGAGGCAATAAATTCCTAAAAAAGTACTCATTGAGCTTGGGCATATTTTTAAATTAATATATATTTGCCAACCAATTGAAATATTCCTCCTTAGCTCAGTTGGTTAGAGCATCTGACTGTTAATCAGAGGGTCCTTGGTTCGAGCCCAAGAGGAGGAGCAAGCGTAACCGCTACACTACACATCTAAACATAAGCCCTCGCCAAAAGTGAGGGTTTTTTCTTACAATTAAGTTAAGTATAAAGTTAGTCAGTTTCTTGGCACTCATTTGGCACTCTTTCAAAAAACATAACAAAGTAAGCAAAATGTTATTGTATATGTGGATAGTGTGCTACTCCGTATAATACCACCAAACTTCTGTCAAAAATGTAAGGCAGTTGGTTCAGGTAAACCTAGCCGTAAGAATTGCATCACTATTCCTTTAAACGTTTCGCATTTGCCAACTGATATTCAACTTACCGCACCATATGCTAATCATCAACGTGGCAATTGCATTATAAACGTTTAAGGGGGCGAACCACTAATACTCACATAAGTACCCTATTTTCTTTGTCGATTAACATTAGTAAAACCATCTAAATCTTCAAAAGACTTCAGATAATGAAAGAAGGCTTTAAAAACAGTTTTAGATTGAAACTCAAGATAAAACCTCTAAATTGAATTAAAGGTTTTTTTTAAAATAATATGTTATTTGTCATAGGAGCCTTCAGAAGCCTTGCCCCATAATGAAACT